>OIZO01001324.1_pt1 | contig 13039 bp, 12 predicted proteins | sample 1588551 | NCBI WGS metagenome assembly OIZO01 (sample SAMN03283271) | human gut metagenome | biome: human-associated habitat; material: feces | host: Homo sapiens | place: Peru | collected 2012 | reverse complement strand
AGAAATAAGTGGAATTTTTTAGAGGGATATAGAGATGAATAAAGAATTAGAATGTTGTACAATATGTCCACACAATTGTAAAATTAATAGAACCAAAAATCCAGGAAGATGTAAATCAACAGATAAAATAAAAATAGCATTATATTCAATTCATAATTTTGAAGAACCATGTATAAGTGGAGAAAAAGGATCTGGAACAATCTTTTTCTCAAATTGTAATATGAATTGTGTGTTTTGCCAAAATTATGAAATAAGTCAGCTTGGAAGAGGAAAAGAAATAACAATAGAAGAACTTGCAAATATAATGATAAAACAACAAGAAAGAAATGTCCAAAATATTAATTTAGTAACTCCAACATCATATGCACTACATATAATAGAAGCAATAAAAATTGCAAGAAAAAAAGGTTTGAAAATTCCAATAGTATATAATACAAATGGCTATGAGAGTGTAGAAACACTAAAATTACTTGAAGGATATGTAGACATATATTTGCCAGATTTAAAATATTATTATGATGATTTAGCAAAAAAATATTCAAAAGTAGATAATTATTTTGAAATTGCAACAAAAGCAATTCAAGAAATGTATAGACAAGTTGGGGTACCAGTACTTGATGAGAATGGAGTTATGAAAAAAGGATTAATGATAAGACATCTAATATTACCAAATGAAGTACAAAACAGTAAAAAAGTTTTGAAATGGATTAAAGAAAATATAGATTCAAATGTATATGTAAGTATAATGGCACAATATTTTCCAACATATAAGGCTAAAGAAATACCAGAAATTGCAAGAAAAATAACAAAAGAAGAATATGAAAAAGTAGAAAATTATTTATATGAATTAGATTTAGAAAATGGATATATACAAGAATTAGGAGAACATGAAGAAGAATATGTTCCAACATGGGAATATTAGTAAATGTTCTAATGATAAGTGATGGAGGAAAAAATAATGTTAAGTATAATAGTAGCAAAAGCTAAAAACAATGTAATAGGAAAAAATGATGAATTAATAATGAAATTACCAGCAGAATCAAAAAAATTTAGAGAATTAACAGAAGGAAAAAATGTTATAATGGGAAGAAAAACATATGACATATTAGGGAAATATTTAAGAGAAAGAAATGTAATTGTATTTTCAAATAATCCTGATTTTAGAGTAAGTACACCAAATGCAAAAGTTGTACATTCAATGCTTGAAATACAACAATATATAGAAGACAAGAATGAAAACTATGTAATAGGTGGAGCTATGATATATAGACTACTTATGCAATATGTAACAAAATTATATGTAACAGAAGTAGACAAAGATTTCGATGGTGATGCAGTATTCACAAGAATTAATGAAGAAGTTTGGAAAGAAGTTTCAAGAGATGAAAATCAAAAAGATGAAGATAATGATTTAACATATGATTTTATAACATATGTAAAAAAATAGTAAAATGTAGAAAAAATTTGTAAAAAATATAGACAAAAACAAAAATTATGTATAAAATATACAAAGTATAATTGAAACAGAAGAAAACTGAACTTAAGAAAGGGGTAAAATCAATGAAAATATTGATGCTTACATGGGAATATCCACCAAGAGTAGTTGGCGGAATATCAAGAGTAGTATATGACTTATCACACAGACTAATAAAAGATGGTCATGAAGTAACTGTAGTAACATACAGAGATGGAGAAGTTCCATATTATGAGGATGACAAAGGAGTAAAAGTTTATAGAATAGATAATTATATGATACAACCAAACAACTTTATAGACTGGATATTACAACTTAACTTTAATATGGTAGAAAAAGCAAGTCAAATAATTGCAGAACAAGGAAAATTTGATGTAATACATGCACATGATTGGCTAGTTGCCAATGCTGCAAAAACATTAAAACACTCATTTGATATCCCAATAGTAGCAACAATACATGCAACAGAGGCAGGAAGAAATAGTGGAATAAGAGAACCAAATCAAAAATACATAAATGATACAGAATGGATGCTTACATATGAAGCAAATGAAGTAATAGTAAACAGTAACTATATGAAGAGTGAAGTACAAAGACTATTTGGATTACCATTTGAAAAAATAAATGTTGTTCCAAATGGTGTTAACTTAAATAAATTCACAGGAATGGACAGAGATTATTCATTTAGAAGAAAATATGCAATGGATAATGAAAAAATAATATTATTCATGGGAAGATTAGTATATGAAAAAGGTGTACAAAATCTAATTGCAGCAATGCCAAAAGTATTAGATTCATATCATGATGCAAAATTAGTAATAGCTGGAAAAGGTGGAATGTTAGACGAATTAAAGGCACAAGCTGATTATTTAGGAATTTCAAATAAAGTATATTTTGCAGGATATATGAATGGAAAAGATGTAGAAAGAATGTATAAAGCAGCAGACATCTCAGTATTTCCAAGTACATATGAACCATTTGGAATTGTAGCACTTGAAGGAATGTTAGCAGAAAGACCAATAGTAGTATCAGATGCTGGAGGATTAGGAGAAATTGTAGAACATAGAGTAACAGGAATGAAAAGTTATTGTGGAAATCCAAATTCAATTGCAGATTCAATACTAGAATTATTATTTAATCCAGAATTATGTGATAATATTGTAAAAAATGCGAAAATAAAAGTAAAAGAAAACTATAATTGGCAAAAAATAGCACAAGATACACACTTTACATATCAAAAGGCAATATGTGAAACAATGGCAGAAAGACAAAAAAAGCAAATAGCACAAGAAAAAGCAAGAATCGAAAAGAAAAACTCAGCAGTAGAGAAAGAAACAAACAATATATTACCATTTAAAAAAAGACAAATATTTGCATAAAATATCATAAAAAATAGCAAGTTATTCTTGCTATTTTTATTTTTTTATTATAGAATATAACCATGTTTATAGGTAGCAAAATAAACCTAAATAAATTTACATAAGGCAAGGAATAATATGGGAAACATAGTATTATTAGATGATTTAACAATAAATAAAATAGCTGCTGGAGAAGTAATAGAAAGACCAGCATCAGCAATAAAAGAAATGGTAGAAAACTCAATAGATGCAGGAGCAACAAATATAACAGTAGAAATAAAAAATGGTGGAATATCATATATACGTATAACAGACAATGGAAAAGGAATTGCAGAAGATGATTTAGAAATAGCATTTGAAAGACATGCAACAAGTAAAATAAGATCAGCAGAAGATTTAAGCACAGTAAAATCTATGGGGTTCCGTGGAGAAGCATTGGCAAGTATTGCAGCAATTTCAAAGGTAGAATTAGTTTCAAAAACAGCCACACAAGCAAATGGTCAAAAAATAGTTGTAGAAGGTGGAAATATAATAGAAAAATCAGAAACAGGAGCAGGTGTTGGAACAACAATAACTGTAACAAATCTATTCTATAATACACCAGTAAGATATAAGTTTTTAAGAAAAGACTTTACAGAAGCAGGATATATAGAAGATGCAATATCAAGAATAGCATTGGCACATCCGGAAATAGCTTTAAAACTAATAAATACAGGAAGAACAGTAATTCAAACAAATGGAAATGGAGATTTAAAAACAGTAATATATAGTTTATATGGAAAAACAGTTGCAAATTCTATAATTGATGTTGACTATGAATTAGAAGATATACATATATATGGAATTATAGGAAAACCAGAAATAGCAAGATCAAATAGAGCAAATCAAATATTTTTTGTAAACAAAAGATATGTAAAAGATAAGGTATTATCATCAGCAACAGAAAGAGCATATAAAGATTACATACCATCTGGAAAATTTGCATTTGCAGTATTAAATATAGATATGAATCCAAGAAAAGTTGATGTAAATGTTCATCCAGCAAAATTAGAAGTAAGATTCGAAAATGAAAATACAATATTTAAAGCAGTATATAATTCAATAAAAGAAAAACTATTGTCTGATGAAAATAATAATGTAGAAGAAAAAAATGAATTTCAACCAAAAAAAGAAACTATTGTAGAACAAATATACAATCAAAGAAAACTTCAAGAAATGGGATTGATTGAAGAACAACCTAAAGAAAAGGCTGAAAATATTAGTACACCAATAGTAAAAAGTGAAGTTCGAAAAGAAGAAATAAAAGTAGAAGAGCCACAAATAAAACAAAATGAAATTGTTGAAAATTCTAAATTTGTTGGAAATGAAGTATATGATAAAAATCAAGAAGTATTAAGAAAATTGCAAGAACTAAAACAAAAAGTATTAAATGAAACTTATGGAAGTAAAGATACTGTACCAAATTTAGAAACAGAAAAAGATGTAGAAGAAGTTGAAAAAACAGATGAAGCTTCTCTAAAAGAAGTTAAGGAAAAAGAAGAAATTAAATATGATATTCCAGTACAAAAAATATCAGAACAACAATTAAGTGAAAACTTAAATGATGAAAAATATGCTTATGAATCAATAAAAGAAGAAAAGAAAACAAGATTTTCACCAGAATTTGAAGAAATGTACATGAAAATGTTTGGAACAAAGCCATTAGAAGAACAAAACAAAATAGAAAAAGAAGAAAACAATATTGATGATATAACAACACAAGTTGAAAATATATCAATATTTGATAAATTTCCTGAAAACCAAAAAGTAAATTACAAATTTATAGGAATTGCATTTGAAAATTACTCTATACTAGAAATAAACCAAGATATGTACATATTGAATCAAAGAAAAGCAAAAGAAAGAATTTTATATGAAGCATTAAAAAATAATTATTATAATGAAAAACAAAACTCTTCACAATTATTATTATTACCAGATGTTATAACATTGTCAAAAAAAGATATGGAAATAGCAAAAGACAATATAGAGATGTTAAATAAAGCAGGATTTATATTTGAACCATTTGGAGAAGACACTATAAAATTAACAGAAGTTCCAGAAATATGTGTTGAAATGGAAACAAAAGAATTATTTATAGAAATCTTACAAGAAATAAATTCTGTTGCTAGAACAGAAAGAAAAGAAATAGAAGAAAAATTTTTACAAACAGTTGCAAAAAAAGTTGTTGAAAATGAAAAAATGAATAATACGAAAGAAGAAACTCAAAACATAATAGAAAAATTATTATCATTAACAGATCCATTTGATAATTCAAAAGGAAACCCAATAGCAATAAAAATGTCTAAATATGATATTGAGAGAAAATTTTCACGAAAATAAGAAAGGTCAATATATGAATGCATTAATTAGTATAATATCAATAATACTTTTTATAGTATTAGGTATAATTATTTATAATGGATTAAATGGAATGGATTTAAAAAAGAAAATTATAATATTTATTTTTGAAATAATTGTATGCTTGATATTTACAATGATCTTATTCAATATTTCTTCATTAGGAATTGAATATCCGAATAGTCAAAGCAGAGGAATTGCAAGGAGAATATTAGTAACAATATTTACACCTATGAATGGGATACTTTTATTACCTAATATTACAAGATTAATAAATGAAAGTCAAAATGGAGAAATTGATAAAGAAGAATGTACACGAAAACTAAAAAAGACTTTAATTATATTTATATTATTAGTTATAATAGAATTTGTATATTTAAAAAATACTCAAATAGGTATTTTAAGTAATTATAATATGCAAAATTAATTGCAGAATGGAGAAAAAATGAATAAGCCAAAAGTAATTGTAATATGTGGACCAACAGCATCTGGAAAAACAGCATTATCAATAGAATTAGCCAAAAAAATAGATGGAGAAATAATCTCTTGTGATTCTATGCAAATATATAAAGATATGAATATAGGAACAGCAAAAGTTACAGAAAACGAAATGCAAGGAATTAAACATTATTTGGTGGATTGGGTATCACCAGATACAAGATATAGTGTAGCAGATTATAAAATTGATGCCGAAAAAGCAATAGAAAATATTATTAGCAAAGGAAAAATACCAATAATTGTAGGTGGAACAGGTTTATATGTAGATTCATTAATATATGGTATAGAATATCCTGAAATAGAATTTGATGAAGAATATAGGAGAAAATTAGAAAAAGAAGCTGATGAAGATGGCTTAGAAAATCTATATAATAAAGCAAAAGAAATTGATGAACAAGCAATGCGAAAAATCAGTATAAATGATAGAAAAAGAATAATTAGAGTATTAGAAATATATCATGCTACTGGAAAAAACAAAACAGAGCAAGAAAAAGAATCAAGAAAAAAAGAAGTAAAATATGATTATAAAATATTTGCAATTAATATGGATAGAGAAAAATTATATGAAAGAATTAATATAAGAGTTGATAAGATGATAGAAAATGGTTTAATTCAAGAAGTAGAAAATTTACAGAAAAAATATAAACATTTTCCAACAGCAATGCAAGGATTAGGTTATAAAGAAGTTGTTGAGTATTTACAAAATGAAATTACGAAAGATGAAATGATAGAAAAAATCAAGCAAGAAAGTAGAAGATATGCGAAAAGGCAATTAACTTGGTTTCGAAAAAATAAACAAACTATTTGGATAGACGGACTTGCAAACTTAAATGATAATATTAACATTATAGAAAAAGAATTAAACAAGTAGTATCTAAAATGATAGGAGATGATAAAGACGAAAAAAATTAGAAAAATATTTGCAATAATAATTTGTATATGTTTAATAATATATTTTTTATATGCCGTAATTTTACTTATAATTCATCCGACAGACATATATGTATTAACAAAAGGTGAAATTATAGAAGAAGATGAAACTGTAGGATATATTATAAGAAATGAAACAGTAATAAAAGATGAAACAAATTCAAATGGCATATATGCAATAGCAACAGAAGGGCAAAAAGTAGCAAAAGATGAAATCGTTTTTAGATATTACAAAGATAGTGAAAAAGAAATAACAGATAATATAAAACAAATAGATTATAAAATGCAAGAAGAATTAGAAAAAGAAAAAAGTATTCCATCATCTGCAGATATAAAAGTTATAGAAAATCAAATTGAAGAAAAGTTAAATGAATTAAATAATTTGTCAAATTATCAAGAAATTAAAGAGTATAAAGATAACATAGATGAACTAATTTCAAAAAAAATAAAATATATAGGAGAAAATACATCTGATAAAAATATCAAACAATTAATAAAAGAAAGAGAAGGTTATGAAGAACAATTAACAAAAGGAGTTTTATATAAAAAATCAACAACAAGTGGTATTATTTCTTATAGAATAGATGAACTAGAAGAAAAACTTACTCCTGACAATTTAGGACAGATTAATGATTCGTTATTGGAAAACTTAGAATTGAAAACAGGACAAATAATATCAACAAGTAATGATTCTGGAAAAGTTATAGATAATTTTAAATATTATATAGCAGTTGTAACTGATACTGAACTTGGAAATAATGCAAAAGTGGGAGATAATGTAATTCTAAAATTATCTGGTTCAGAAGAAGAAAATGCAAAGATTGTTCAAATAAATGATGGAAGTGGAAAAAGAACTATAATTTTTGAAATAGATAGAATGAGTGAAACAATCATTAATCACAGAAAGATATCTGTTAATGTAATTTGGTGGAAAAAAACGGGATTTAAAGTTCCTAATCAAGCAATATATGTTGAAAATATAAATGGAAATGATATTTCATATGTAATAAAAAATAAATCTGGAATAGAAAGTAAATCTTATGTAAAGATAGAAAAACAAAATGAAACATTTTCAATAATATCTGCATATGAAACAAAGGAATTACAAGAACTTGGAGTAAATGAAAATGATATTAAAAATTATAAAAAAATATCTAATTATGATGAAATATTAATAAAATCACAAAAAAAATAAATATTACAATTGTGTTACAAAAATATTAAGTTTTTGTAACACAATAATAAAGTATTGACAAAAGAGAAAAAAAGTTAGATACTATATGCAGATTAAAAAAGTCGGAGGATATTTGACTAAAAACGGAAGTGTAAAAATATTAGGAGGGTTTAAGATGGCAGGAGCTATAATGGACAAAATCTGGGGTGTTATTGGTATGAACAATAATAATCAATCAGAAGCAGAAGACATGGATGATGAAGATTATGATGTAGATACATATGATAATAATTATGAAGATGAAGAAGAAGATAGAAAATTTTTTGGAAAAAGAAATAATAAAGTTGTACCTATGACTCAACAATCACAAGCAATAAAAATGGTAATTTCACAACCAACAACTTTTGAACAATCAGAAGAAATATGTAGTTTACTAAAAGAAAAAAAATCAGTAATAGTAAATTTAGAATATGTAAGTAAAGAAGTTGCAAGAAGAATTGTTGACTTTATTAGTGGTGGAGTATATGCATTAGATGGTCATATACAAAAAATATCAAATTCTATATTCTTAATTGCACCAATGAATTATGAAATTACAAATGAAATGGCAAGAGAAGAAATAAAAAATAAATTATCTGTTTCTTGGTTAAAAAATAATAACATAAATTAAATTCAATGAAATGGAGGATTCTAATATGATTACACCATTAGATATAGAAAATAAAAAATTCAGCAAGCAAATGATGAATGGATATAATGTTGAAGATGTTGATGATTTTTTAGATGAAATAGTTGTTGATTATGAAAAAAATTATAAAGAATTAGCAGAAGCAAATAGTAAAATAGATAAACTTTCAAATGAATTGGAACAATATAAAAGTTTAGAAAAAACACTACAAAATACTCTAGTTATGGCACAAACAACAGCAGAAGAAGTAAAAAATGTAGCAAAACAACAAGCAGAACAAATACTTAACGATGCTAGGGCTAAAGCTGAAGAGGTTCAAAGAGAAGGTAATGACTCATATTTAAAAAAATTAGATGAAATTGAGAAACAAATTGCTATTAAAGAAAAAAGATTTGAAGAAGTTAAAAAACAATTTGATGTTTATAAAGCGAAAATGGAATCATTATTAATTTCTCAAGAAGAATTAATTAAAGAAATAAACAAAGATGATGAAGAATAATAGATAGCAAGTTTTTCTTGCTATTTTTTTATAGGTGGAAAGGAGAGCTTTTATGAAAGAAAAAGGTATAACATTAATTGCACTTGTAGTTACAGTTGTTGTAATGCTTATTATTGCTGGAGTTTCATTATCTTCAATGACAGGACAAAATAATACAATAAATAAAGCAAACGATGTTAAAGAAGCTGTTGATAATAAAGAAGAACGTGATGCAATAAGAATTGCAATTCAAGAAGCTTTAATTGCTAGTAGAGATGGAAAATTAGAAAAAACAAGTTTTAAACAATACTTAGAACAACATATAGATATTATTTATTTGAATTATGATGAAAATACTGATAAATATACATTTAGAGTAGCAAAAAGTGGAAACGTTTATACAGTAAATAGCAAGGGAGATATTGAGTAAAAATAAGTATTGCAAATGTTACAAAAGTATTAAATGTATGTTACAATTTTATTAACACTATTGACATTATACAAAAAAAGGATAAAATAGTAATATATGAATGAAAGGTAACATTATAGATATGAGAATAATAAGTGGAAAAGCAAGAGGAACAAAATTATATACATTAGATGGAACTGCAACAAGACCAACATTAGACAGAGTAAAAGAATCAATATTTAATATAATACAAAATGATATTGAGGATTCCACTGTATTAGATTTATTTTCAGGAAGTGGAGCAATAGGTCTAGAATTTTTAAGTAGAGGAGCTAAAAGAGCTGTTTTATGTGATAATTCAAAAGATGCTATAAAAATCATAAAACAAAATGTGCAAAAAACTCATTTTGAAGAAATTGCAGAAATATATAATATGGAATTTACCAAATTAGTTGAAAGATTACAATATCAAAAATTTGATATTATATATATAGATCCACCATATGCCACAGACTTCATAAAAATATCACTTGAAAAAATTATTGAATATAAATTGGTTAATGAAAATACCAAAATTATAGTTGAAACAGATGATGAAACAAGAATATTAAATCAAATAGAAAAAATGGATGTTGAAATTACTGATAAAAGAAAATATGGAAGAGCAACAATAATATTCTTAAAATATAGAAAAACACAAATACCTAGAAAGGGGTAAAAAATGGAAATATTCACATTATTAGAAACTTTAGAAGATATATTAGAAAATAGCAAGGGACTACCTTTTACCAATAAAACAATGATTGATAAAGAAGAATTATTAGAAATAATAAAGGAAATAAGAATAAAATTACCAGATGAATTGAAACAAGCTAAATGGGTAAAAGAAGAAAGACAAAGAATATTAGCTGAAGCTCAAAAAGAAGCTGATGGTATAGTTAAAGAAGCAGAAAATAGAATAATAGCAATGATTGATGAACATGAAATAACAAGAAAAGCATATGAACAAAAAGCAGAGATAATAGAAACTGCAAATGAAATGTCAAGAGAGATTTCACAAGGAACAAAAGAATATGCAAATAATTTATTAAATTCAACAGAAAAAGTATTAACAGATGCATTAGCAAAATTAGAAAAAGATATAAGTGAAGCTGCAAATATAATGCAAATGTCATTAGAAGGAACAATTAAGACAATTCAAGATAGCAAAAAAGAATTGCAATAATCTGAAAAGGATAGGTTTTATAAACCCGTCCCCATAGTATAAATATTAAGATCAAAGAAGAATGGGGACACCCTTATGTTTATTCACATAAGGTGTGTCCTCATAAAAGTTTAAGACATATTTTGTGCGGAAAAATTACCTCTTAGGCAAATTTTTCTAAATAATAAAATACTGGAAGGGGTAGAAAAATGGCAAAAAGAAAAAGTAATAAAAAGAAAAAACAAGAAAAGAAACAAGATATATCACTAATTATAGTAATAATTTTAAGTGTATTATTAACTGTACTAATATATACACAATCAGGAACTATTGGAATTGCATTAAGTGATTTTTTTGGAGGAATGATAGGAATATTGAAATATGTATTGCCTATAGGAGCATTTGCTGTTGCAATAAAAATGGCATGTATAGATGATGATGGATATATATCATCAAAAATAGGTCAATATGTATTGTTGTTAATATTTATTGCTGTAATATTAAGTGTATATCAAATATATAATGGTGAAATAAATATAGAACAAAATATATCAGAAATAGTAAAAGATGCATATCAATTAGGAGAAAATAATATTGGGGGAGGAGCATTAGGAACAATTGCTGCAGTACCATTATTTAGATTATTTGGAAAAATCGGAACAATTATAGTAAGTATAGGGGCAGCAGTAATTTTATTTGCAACAACATTCGGAATTGATGTTGCTGAAATAATAAGGGCAATAATCCAATCAGGAGTAGAGAATAGTAAAACAAAACATGAGTTAAAAATGGAGGAAAAAGAAGCTAGACATCAAGAAAAATTAGAAAAAATGGCAATGATGAAAGAACAAGGCACAACGGAAAAATTAAGCAAAAGAGAAATGAAATCAAAATTAAGAGAAGAAAATAGAAAAGCATATTTAGAAAATACAGAAGAAGATACTGAAGGGCAAATAAAAATAAATTTAAATGGAAGAGCAATAGAAGAAATTGATGAAAATGGTCGTACAAAATTCAAACATGGAAAAGATGATTTAGTTCCATTGACAAAAGAAAAGAAGAAAGGAAAATCAGATATTGCAAATGTAGCAAGTACAATTGGACAAAAAGAAAATATAGATCCAGATTATATAGAAAATGATTTATTCAAAAAAGAAGAAGAACAAAAAGAAGATAAGACAAAACAAGTTTTACAACTTGAACATGCAATGATAGTAGAAGATGAAAATTATCAATACCCTCCAATAGAAATATTAAGTAAAGGTGAAAAAAAGACTATAAAAGGTGGAGCAAAAGCATTAACAGATGTTGCTACAAGACTACAAAAAACATTATACAGTTTTGGAGTTCAAGCAAAAGTGGAAAATGTAACAGTAGGACCAGCAATAACAAGATATGAGTTAAAACCAGCTGAAGGTGTAAGAGTTAGTAAAATTGCAAATTTAGCGGATGATATAGCATTAAATTTAGCTGCAGAAACAATTAGAATAGAAGCCCCAATTCCAGGAAAACAAGCAGTAGGAATAGAAGTACCAAATCAAGAAAAAGAAATGGTACATTTAAGAGAAGTATTGGAATCAGACGAATTTGCCGAAAGTAAGTCAAAAATGAGTGTAGCATTAGGAAAAGATGTTGCAGGAAAAGTAGCAATTGCAGATATGGCAAAAATGCCACATACATTAATTGCAGGTTCAACAGGTTCTGGAAAGAGTGTTTGTATAAATACAATAATAACAAGTATAATATATAAAGCAAAACCAAGTGAAGTAAAACTTGTAATGGTAGACCCCAAAGTAGTAGAATTATCAGTATATAATGGTATACCACATTTATTAATACCAGTAGTAACAGATCCTAAAAAGGCAGCTGGTGCATTAGCATGGGCTGTACAAGAAATGGATAACAGATATAATTTATTTGCACAAAAAGGTGTAAGAGATTTAAAAGGATATAATGCATTAATAGAAAAAGAAGAAGGAGTTGGAAAATTACCACAAATATTAATTATAATTGATGAGTTGGCAGATTTAATGATGGTTGCAGCAAAAGAAGTAGAAGATTCAATTTGTCGTTTAGCACAAAAAGCAAGAGCAGCGGGAATGCACTTAATAATAGCAACACAAAGACCATCTGTTGATGTAATCACAGGTATAATAAAAGCAAACATACCATCAAGAATTGCATTTGCAGTATCTTCACAAGTAGATTCAAGAACAATATTAGACCAAGTAGGAGCAGAAAAATTATTAGGAAAAGGTGATATGTTATATTATCCAACAGGAGCTGCAAAACCAACAAGAATTCAAGGTGCATTTGTATCTGATGAAGAAGTAGAAAAAATTGTATCATTTGTAAAGACAAATGGTGAAGCAACATATAATGAAGATATATTAGACTCAATAGAAAAAAGTGGTAAAACAGATAAA
>OIZO01001318.1_pt1 | contig 13079 bp, 9 predicted proteins | sample 1588551 | NCBI WGS metagenome assembly OIZO01 (sample SAMN03283271) | human gut metagenome | biome: human-associated habitat; material: feces | host: Homo sapiens | place: Peru | collected 2012 | reverse complement strand
GATGGAGCGTAAGACAGAAGAAATGCTGAAGTATCTTGAACAGTAATAAAAATAAATCGACTTGTTAAAAGAAGAGAGAAAAGGGAGTTGAGTTATATGAGAGAGATTTTAGAAGAAACTCAGAACCGTGAATTATCGTGGCTTCGGTTCAATCAGCGCGTCCTCGAAGAAGCACGGGACGAGACAGTTCCTTTGATGGAACGTATGAAATTCGTAGCTATTTTCACAAGTAATTTAGACGAGTTTTTTATGATCCGCGTAGGAAGTCTGTATGATATGGCATCAGCAGACAGCAAAAAGATCGATCAGCGATCCGGTATGACAGCAAAACAGCAGTTAGATGCAATTTATCGAGCTGTTTCCCCACTTTACAAGGAACGCGATAAGACATATGCAGAGATCAAGAAACAGTTAAGTCCGTATGGTGTCTGTGGTCTTGACTTCAAGGAACTGGAACAGCAGGAGAAGAAGTTTGTAAAGAAATATTTCAAAGAAGAAGTAATGCCGGTGCTTTCCCCGCAGATCGTAGATGCGAACCATCCGTTCCCACATCTGTTAAGTAAAGAACTGTATGTGGTTGCGAATCTGAAGCAGGGAGACAAGACGATGCTCGGAATCATCCCGGTACCACAATATATTTCTAATATTCTCTATCTTCCGGGGTATGACATCCGTTATATCCGTATGGAAAAGATTATCCTGGAATTTATTGATCTTGTTTTTGACCAGTATCAGATCTCAGACAAGAATTATATCCGTGTAACGAGAAATGCAGATGTATCACCGGATGATGAAGCTTATGCAGACAGCGGAGATTTCCGTCATGTGATGCAGGAGACACTTCACAAGAGAAGAAGGATGGCCGTTGTCCGTCTTGAGGCAGCCAATTCTCTGAGTAAAGAGATGGAGAAATATTTCTGTGAGAAATTCAATATCCGTCCGGAATGCATTTTCCGAACAAAGATGCCGATGAAGTTGGACTTTATCTTTGCAATCGCTGATAAACTTCCGGATTCGAAGAAAAAAACGCTCGTGGATGTACCATTTTCTCCGCAGCCGTCATCCATGCTTGCGGAGGGCAAAGTGATTCCGCAGATAAAGAAGAAAGACGTACTCCTTTGCTATCCATACGAAAGCATGGAACCGTTCCTCCAGCTGATCAAAGAAGCATCAACAGACCCGGAAGTTCTGACGATCAAGATCACAATCTACCGTCTGGCGAAGAAAGCACGACTTGTAGAATATCTCTGTGCAGCGGCTGAGAATGGAAAAGAGGTTACGGTCCTGATCGAGCTGAGAGCACGTTTTGATGAGCAGAACAACATTGACTGGTCCGAGCGTCTGGAAGAGGCCGGATGCCGTGTTCTGTACGGATTCGAGGGTTATAAGGTACACTCCAAGATCTGCCTGATCACATACAGAAACCGTACCGGAATTCATTACATTACACAGATTGGAACCGGAAATTATAACGAAAAGACAGCGAAGATGTATACCGATTACTCGCTGATGACAAGCAGACAAGAGATTGGTGAAGATGCAGCAGTCTTTTTCCAGAATATGTCGATCAGCAATCTGAATGGAGTTTACAAGCATCTGATCGTTTCACCGACAAGCCTGAAACAGAAAGTACTTGCCTTAATGGATGAAGAAATTGCAAAAGGTGAGAACGGAAGAATCATTATGAAAATGAATTCTGTTACGGACATGGATTTCATTCGCAAAGTAACAGAAGCATCTCAGGCAGGGGTGAAGATAGATCTGATCGTGCGTGGGATCTGCTGTATCCTCCCGGGAATCAAGGGAAAGACAGAGAATCTGCGTGTGACAAGTATCGTCGGAAGATATCTGGAGCATCCAAGACTTTTCGTCTTCGGAAAAGGAGCAGATGCAACAGTTTATATTGGATCTGCTGATATGATGACAAGAAATACAGAGAAGCGTGTAGAAGTCGCGTGCCCGGTCTATGATGTAGAGATCCGGAAACGCCTGTTCCATCAGCTTCATGTAATGCTTTCTGACAATGTGAAAGCCCGTGCGATGACAAGTGACGGAACATATGTGAAGAAACCAGTGGAAGACGGAGCAAGTCTTGTGAATGCACAGGAGACCTTTATGAGAGAAGCATCACAGGCAAAACGTCCGGCTGCAGCCGCTGTACCGAAGAAGAAAAAAGAAGGATTCTTAACAACCGTACTGAAGATTTTCAGAAAAAAACAATAGAAGGACGAGAGATGGAGGAGCAGAGAAAGATGAAACCGTTACAGAAAAAAGACTTTGGAAAGACATCGAAAGGGGAATTGGCTACCGTATATACACTGGAAAATGAAGCAGGAATGCAGATCAGCGTATCTGACTTCGGGGCAACACTGACAAGCGTTCTTGTTCCGGATAAGGATAACAATCCGGTAGAAGTCACACTTGGATATGATGATGCAACCGGATATGAAGCCGGACTTGGAAATGCATTCGGAGCATCTGTCGGACGTAACGCAAACCGTATCGGTGGGGCAGTGATCGAGATCAATGGAACAGAATATCATCTGACAAAGAATGACGGAGAGAACAACCTGCACAGCGGACTTGATTTCTATCACGGAAGAATGTGGAAGGTTGCGGATGCAGATGATACTCATGTAACATTTGAGATGGACAGTCCGGATGGGGATCAGGGATATCCGGGAGCACTTGTTATGAAAGTGACGTATTCCCTGGATGAAGAGAATACTTTGATGATCCACTACGAAGCAGAACCGGATCAGGATACGATCATCAATATGACAAATCACAGTTACTTTAACCTGAACGGACATAAGAGCGGAGATGTTCTGAATCATACATTATGGCTGAATGCGGATGCATTTACACCGGCAGACGCAGCATCCATTCCGACAGGTGAGATCCGCAGTGTGGAAGGAACTCCGATGGATTTCAGAATAGATAAGACAATCGGAAAAGACATTGAAGCAGACTATGAACCGCTGGTATTCGGAAAAGGTTATGACCACAACTGGGTATTGAAAAATGAAGGCAAATTTGATAAAGTAGCAGAAGTGGCCGGGGATGAAAGTGGAATCCATATGAGTGTACTGACAGACCTTCCGGGTGTGCAGATCTATACTGCGAACTTTCTTGACGGAGAGAAAGGAAGAGACGGTGCAGTTTATGAGATGAGAGATGCGATCTGTCTGGAGACACAGTACTATCCGGATGCAATCCACCATGAAAACTTCCCGGGACCGATCTGTAAGAAAGGCGAGAAATATGATACTCGTACTGCCTACAGATTCCGTGTAAAATAATTGAATGGAAGATAAATAATTAATTTATGGGAAAATCAGTATACATTGCGGAGAAACCGAGCGTTGCCCAGGAATTCGCAAAAGCATTGAAACTAAATACAAAACGACGGGACGGATATCTTGAGTCAGACGAAGCTATCGTCACCTGGTGCGTAGGCCATCTGGTAACGATGAGTTATCCGGAGGAATATGATCCGGCACTTAAGAAATGGAACCTGCAGACGCTGCCATTTATCCCGGAAGAATTCAAATACGAAGTTATTCCGTCAGTGGCAAAGCAGTTCCAGATCGTCAGCGGGATCCTGAACCGGGAAGATGTCGATACGATCTATGTCTGTACCGACTCCGGGCGAGAGGGAGAATATATCTACCGTCTCGTAGAACAGGAAGCACACGTTGAGGGAAAAAAGCGCCGGAGAGTGTGGATTGATTCCCAGACAGAAGAAGAGATTCTTCGAGGAATCCGTGAAGCCAAAGATCTGTCAGAATATGATAACCTCGGAGCATCTGCATACCTGCGTGCCAAGGAAGATTATCTGATGGGAATCAACTTCTCCCGTCTGCTGACCTTGAAATATGGCAACAGTATTTCAAATTTTCTGCAAACGAAGTATTCCGTTGTATCTGTAGGACGCGTTATGACGTGTGTTCTTGGGATGGTCGTGCGCAGAGAACGCGAGATCCGTGATTTCGTCAAGACACCGTTTTACCGTGTACTCAGCACAATTGATGCACAGGGGCATACGTTCGAGGGTGAGTGGAGAGCAGTGAAAGGCTCCCGCTATTTTGAGTCCTATGACCTTTATAAGGAAAATGGATTCAAGGAGCGCAAGAAAGCAGAAGAACTGATTCAATATCTGCAGACACCGGATGACAAGTCTGTAAATGTGGCAGCAGGAATGCAGGGACAGTCAGGATTGAACTGCAGGATCGAGTCGATCGAGAAAAAGAAAGAGAAGAAGAATCCACCTCTTTTATACAACCTTGCAGAACTTCAGAATGATTGCTCCAAGAGATTTAAGATCAGTCCGGATGAGACACTGCGAATCGTACAGGAGCTGTATGAGAAAAAGCTTGTGACTTATCCGAGAACGGATGCCCGTGTTCTGTCCACCGCAGTGGCAAAGGAAATTACAAGAAATCTGAACGGGCTGTCCAAGTATCCGATGGCGGCACCATATATGCAGGATATCCTGAATTTCGGAAGTTATAAGACACTTGCAAAGACACGTTATGTGAATGATAAGCAGATCACAGACCATTATGCAATCATTCCTACAGGACAAGGGCTGAACGCACTGAATACCGTTTCCTCTACTGCAAAAGGCGTGTACGATCTGATTGTGCGGAGATTTCTAAGTATCTTCTATCCACCGGCAGTTTACCAGAAGGTTGCTATCGTGACGAAGATCAAAGAAGAAAGCTTCTTCTCAAGCTTCAAAGTACTTGCAGAGGAAGGTTATCTGAAAGTGGCAGGCATTCCGAAGAAGAAAGCTTCTCAGACAGCCACAAAAGATGGCAGTAATGGAAACAGTGAGAATAATAACAATGATACAAATGACGAAGCAGGATCTGATTCTTCCGATCAGAGCCTGGACACCGGATTGTTCGAAGTGATCAAGTCATTAAAGAAAGGTGCAGTCCTTCCGGTAAGGGCATTGGATATCAAAGAAGGAGAGACATCCCCTCCGAAGCGTTATAATTCCGGTTCCATGATCCTGGCAATGGAGAATGCAGGACAGCTGATCGAGGACGAAGAACTTCGTGCCCAGATCAAAGGAAGCGGAATCGGAACAAGTGCGACAAGAGCAGAGATTCTGAAAAAGCTTGTGAATATCAAGTATCTCGCACTGAACAAGAAGACACAGGTGATCACGCCGACGCTGCAGGGAGAGATGATCTATGATGTTGTTGATCATTCCATCCGGTCACTCCTGAACCCGGAACTTACAGCAAGCTGGGAGAAGGGACTGAACTATGTGGCAGAAGGTTCCATCACATCAGATGAGTATATGAGAAAACTTGATCATTTCATCACCAGCAGAACCGTTGGGGTGAAAGGACTGAACAATCAATATCAGCTCAGAGCCTGCTATGAAAAAGCAGCAGGATTCTATCCGTCTGTAAATAATAATAAAACGACAGGTAGAACAAAAACAGGAAACAAAAGTAAATGACACAATTAAAAGGAATAAATGTAAGTCGGTTCTAACCGGCAGAAAGGAATTACCATGTTAGAAGCATTAACAGTAAAAGAAAATTATTCATTAGACCAGACAATCGCAAAAGATATCTTCAACGGAGTTACTTATCCGTGGGAAGTACTTCCGAAGATCAGCAGCTTCATCCTTGAGCTTGGAGCTACATTAAGCGAGGACGAATACGAGAAACGTGGAGAAAATGTATGGGTAGCGAAGTCTGCAAAGGTTGCTCCGACTGCATTTATCAATGGACCGGCAATCATCGGAAAGGATGCTGAGGTTCGTCACTGTGCATTTATCCGTGGAAATGCGATCGTAGGAGAAGGATCAGTTGTAGGAAACTCTACAGAGCTTAAGAACGTAATCCTCTTTAACAAAGTACAGGTTCCGCATTACAACTATGTTGGTGACTCTGTACTTGGATACAAGTCCCATATGGGAGCGGGATCTATCACATCCAACGTAAAATCAGATAAGAAACTTGTTGTAGTAAAAGCCGGAGAAGAGAAGATCGAGACAGGCATGAAGAAGTTCGGCGCAATGCTCGGAGATGAAGTAGAAGTAGGATGCGGAAGCGTTCTGAATCCGGGAACAGTTGTTGGAAATCACAGCAACATCTATCCACTTTCCTCTGTACGTGGATTCGTTCCGGCAAACAGCATTTACAAAAAACAGGGCGAAGTTGTGACAAAAGAAGAAAGATAATTGAAAATAAAATGTTAAGGATGGCTCCTGTGTGATAATATGGGAGCTATCCTTAGACAGGAGGAATAAAACAGATGAAAAAAGTAGGTTTTATCGGTGTAGGAATCATGGGAAAATCCATGGTCAGAAATCTTATGAAAGCCGGATTCGAATTGCATATCTATGCAAGAACAAAGAGTAAAGTAGAAGATGTGATCGGCGAAGGAGCACAGTTCCATGAGTCAATCAAGGATTGCGTGCAGGATTGTGATGCAGTTATCACAATTGTCGGTTTCCCACAGGATGTAGAAGAAGTATACTTTGATGAGGGGAATATCTTAGACAGTGCAAAGGAAGGCGCTTATCTGATCGATATGACAACGACAAGCCCGCAGATCGCTGAGAAGATCTACGCAGAAGGCACAAAGCGAGGTTTCCATGTAATGGATGCACCTGTCACAGGCGGAGATACAGGAGCGAAAGCCGGAACATTATCCATTCTTGTTGGTGGAGAGAAAGAAGATTACGAAGCCTGTATGCCACTCTTTGAAGCGATGGGAACAAACATCAATTACCAGGGCAAGGCAGGATGCGGACAGCACTGCAAGCTGGCAAATCAGATCATGATCGCCGGAACATTGTCCGGTGTGTGCGAGGCACTTACTTACGCAAAAGAACAGGGACTGGACCCGGAAGTATTCATGAAGTCCGTTGCGACAGGGGCAGCAGGAAGCAAGCAGCTTGACACATTCGGACCAAAGATCTTAAAAGATGATTATGCACCGGGATTCTTTATGAAACATTTCATCAAAGACATGAAGCTTGCACTGATCGAAGCGAACAGAAAAGGACTTTCCCTTGATGTACTCAGTATGGTTCTTGCCAATTACGAAGAACTTGAGCAGGAAGGATACGGAGATCTCGGAACACAGGCGTTGATGAAATTCTACGATGAAGAACATCGAAATACGGAAGAGTAAAAATTCTGTTAAGAATCAACAAAACAGGTTGAGGTAACAGGGAAAAGAAAATATAATAGACATCAGAGGAAAAACTGTTGAAGAAGATAAAAAAATCAACAACAGGAAGACTTGAAGGAGGACACAAAATGCTTACAGATAATTTTGTAACAATGGAAATTGGAAAAGCAAAACACATTGCACTTGTAGCCCATGATGGAAAGAAGAAAGAACTGATTGAATGGTGCGATAGAAATAAAGAAGTATTACAGGGACATTTCCTCTGCGGAACAGGAACAACAGCCCGTCTGATCGCAGAGAAAACAGGACTTCCGGTAAAAGGATACTGCAGTGGTCCACTTGGTGGAGACCAGCAGATCGGTGCGAAGATCGTAGAAGGACAGATTGATTTCATGATCTTTCTGTGGGATCCGTTAGAGGCACAGCCACATGACCCGGACGTTAAAGCACTTCTTAGAATTGCAGTAGTATATGATATTCCGGTTGCGAACAACCTTGCAACAGCAGACTTTATGCTGAACAGCAAGTTCATGAATGAGCCTTATTCCAGACAGATTGAGAATTTCAATAAGACGATTCAGGATCGCGTTGCGGAGATGAAATAAAATAATTTAAGTATTAAAAAAATACCTGCAGATATCAATTTTGACATCTTGCAGGTATTTTTATAGATTTTTACAGAAGTCCTTTTTCACGCTTCTCAAGAAGAGCATGAATCTTATCTGTCGGGCTGATAACAGAGCTGATCGGCACATCATGGTTCAGGGAATCAATGATCAGTGCGATAAATTTACTCATATCAGCTTTTACAAAGTAGGGTTTCTCATAAAGTTCCGGTGGGAGATATGTAAGGTTTGTTGTAATAACTTTACTGATATATCCTTTATTATAATATTCATCGAATTTATCAAATCCGTCTGTGAACAGTCCGAATGTTGTACATACGAAGACACGTCCGGCGTTACGATCTTTCAGCTGTTTTGCAACATCAAGCATACTTTCTCCGGAAGAGATCATATCGTCAACGATAAGAACATCCTTTCCTGTTACATCATCACCGAGGAACTCATGGGCAACGATCGGGTTCTTTCCGTTTACAACTGTAGAGTAGTCACGACGCTTGTAGAACATACCCATATCAACACCAAGTACGTTTGCAAGGTAAACAGCGCGGTTTGTACCACCTTCGTCCGGGGAGATGATCATTAAATGGTCATTGTCGAGTTTTAAGTCATCACAGTTCTTTAAGATACCTTTGATGAACTGGTAAGCTGGCTGGACAGTCTCAAATCCTTTGAGAGGGATCGCGTTCTGGACACGAGGATCATGAGCATCAAAAGTGATGATATTGTCAACACCCATAGCAGTCAGTTCCTGTAATGCAAGTGCACAGTCTAAGGACTCACGTGCAGTACGTTTGTGCTGACGGCTTTCATATAAGAAAGGAATGATTGCTGTGATACGTCTTGCTTTACCGCCGACAGCAGCAATAATACGTTTGAGATCAGCGTAATGGTCATCTGGGGACATGTGGTTTTCGTGACCGGATACAGAGTAAGTGAGGCTGTAGTTGGTTACGTCTACCATCAGATAAAGATCATATCCACGGACAGATTCTTTGATCACACCTTTGGCTTCACCTGTTCCAAAACGAGGTACAGATGTGGAGATGATGTAAGAGTCACGGTGGTATCCTTTGAATGCAGCTTCATTCTTATGTGCATGTTCTCTTTTCTCTCTCCAGCCTACTAAGTACTGGTCAACTTTGGCACCTAATTCTTCACAGCTCTTTAAGGGGATTAAGCCGAGTGCGCCGTCTGGCATGGTTTCTAGAATTCTTTCATCGTTTGGCATGAGTGGTTTTCCTCCATAAAAATTAAACATTAACAATTTATTTCAATAGATGGTAAATAAGGGGTATTTAGTGCATCTAGTGAATACGTTTTTTGTTACGAATATCTTCACCGAATAATTTGATGATGGTATAGTTGTTGGTTATCCTGGAAAGAACACGTTCTGAATAAATATCCGCAACCTGATTCATGTTCAGATTGGTGGAAATGATCGTGGACTTCTGTCTGAGGATACGTTCATTTAAACACAGAAACAACTGCGATGAGGTAAACGAGTTCGAAAGCTCAGTACCGAGATCATCAATGATCAGCAGATCGCAGTCAAAAATATTCTGGTGTGTGGCGATAGCATCTGCGTCTTTTTCAAACACACCTTTGCTTAATATATCAAATAATTGGAACGCCGTAAAGTAGATTACGGAATGTCCTGAATCTAATAACTCTTTTGCAATGCAGTTTGAGAGAAATGTCTTACCAATTCCAGTATCTCCAAAAAAATACAGATTAGCAAAAGTGGAATCAAACTGATCAACAAATTCATGGCACTTTGCAACGGCAGTTTTTGCAGTTGCGAGCGAGGTGAGTCCGGTTGACGGGTTGACAGCCGTATCTGAATAATAATCCAGTGACAGGGTGCTGAAATTCTCTTTTGCGAGAATGTCCCTGATATTGGACTGGGTATAGATCAAATCGATCGCCTGCTGTTTGAAGCAGTGGCAAGGCTTGCCGTCAATATAGCCGGTGTCTTTGCAGTCCGGACATTCATAGACCGGTTCAAAATAATTTTCCGGGAGAGAGAGTTTTTTCATCAGAGCTTTCTTCCGGGCGCGCAGTTCTTTTAGTCTGGCTTTTAACTCCGTGAGCGCAGAACTGTCACCGTCTAAGAGACGTCTCGCAGAAGCCACGGAAATCTCGGCAATGGAGGCGTCAAGAGCCTTCAGTTCCGGGGAACGTTCATAGGCTGCTTTGGTGCGTTCTTCTAACGCATGTTGTGCTTTTAACTGTTTTGCATCGTATGAACGGAAAATTTCGTCATACTGCGAATTGTTTAATGCCATTGAATTTTCTCCAAATATTTTGTGTATAAAATATACAGTAGAATAATAACTATTTTGTTCGTGGTATTGGCTGCGCAGAAGTAGTGAGCAGCATTTTTTCTAGCTGATCGTAATCGTAGGAACGCTGTTCAAAATTATTAAAACGGTTTTTCGGTTGGGATGTCTGTGCGGTGTTTGGAACCGCAGTTTTTTTCTTCTTCTGGTGAGCTTCATCCAGTCTTGCAATATCTTCCAAAGTGCTTACGTGATTCTTCTTCCAGCTGGTCAGAATAGAGTCAATATATTCAAACTTTGGCTGATGTATCGCCTGTATGGTGCGTTCACAGGCAGTCGTGATGACCTCAGATGAAAATCCATAGTCAGACCGCCACTTATCAATATAGGCAGTCTCTGCCGGAACAAGGGAACGTCCATTGATTCCCAGTGCCTTCATAACGGAAAAATAAAGCTGGCTGTGAAGACCGGCAGTCAGCTTTGCCTGTTCTACAGTTGTAATGTGATTATCAGCCCAGGCAAGGGCAACCTTTTCTATGTAGCGGATACTGGTGTGTCCTTTGCTCACACAGTACTCCACCAGATACTCAATGAGATCTGTGGAAAAACCAAGACCGTCGTACCAGTATAAAATGCTGTTCATATCCGTTGGGGTTAAAATACGTCCCAGGTAACGCTCAGCAATAAATAAAAGTTCTGCCACAGATTCCTGTTTGCGGAACATGGAGATATCCTCAGCAGAGTAGTTTTTCGGTTCCGGAACAGATGGCTTCAAAGAAGAACCTTCCGTGGATACGGCTGCGGAATATTCAGAAGAAGCAGTTTCCTGTGTGGATACTGTCATAGGGTCTTCGTTCTCAGATGGTCTGCGTTTGGTGTCTAAAAAACAGACGCCGGTCAGATTCTCACTGGAGTCATATTCCAGGCGGAGCAGATGCATACGCTCCCAGTAACTTAAAGCACGCTTAATGTCCTTTTCTGTATGATCGAATTTATCTGCCATGGCAGAAATGGAAAACGCAGCATCCGGCGCGTTTAACTGCCGTAACAGATAAAGATATATTTTTACAAACTCTCCATTGGCATCAGACATATATTCATCAATGAAAATATTCGATACACTGGTGGCAGAGGTCTGACTGTCACTATGAAGTGTTATATTTGCCATTATGTTCCTTCCTTTCATGCAAAGCCGGATGGAATATCCTGTCCATCAGCCCGTCCCAAATTATAGCACAGGAATGAAAAAAAGAGAAGTACAAAATTGCTCACAAACCCAGTAAAATCAAGGGTTTTCAAAAATGTGGATAATGTGGATAAAAAAAGTTTCCACAAAAATGCCATTTGGTGAAAAACGCATGAAAGTGTGGAAATACAAGGACTTATAGCTTTTGGGCATAAAAATGTGGATAACTTTATGTAAACAAAAAAATCCACATTCAAAAGTTGAAGTTTTCCCCAATTGAATGTGGATAATGTGGATAAGTTATCTGCCAAGCAGGTGTTCGCCAACATTTACAATGTCTCCGGCGCCCATAGTTATCAACAAATCACCGTTTATACAATTTTTTAATAAAAAGTTTTCAATTTCTGTAAAGGAAGGAAAATAATGGACATCCGTGCCTTTTTCCTTTAATTTTGCTTCGATATCTCTGGAACTGATGCCGAAAGTATTCTTTTCGCGGGCTGCATAAATATCAGCTAATACCACAATATCTGCCATGGAGAGAACCTCTGCAAAATCATTTAAAAATGCCTTTGTTCTGGAGTAAGTATGTGGCTGGAATACAAGCACCAGACGTTTGTGTGGATATTTTTTCGCCGCGGTCAACGTAGCGCGGATCTCTGTCGGATGATGTGCATAATCATCAATGACCGTGACGCCATCTACGCATCCTTTATACTGGAAACGTCTGTCTGCACCGCCGAAAGCAGAAAGGCCTGCAAGAATGTCTTCTTTTGAAATCTTTAAGTCAAGGGCAAGCGCAATGGCAGCGAGTGCATTCGAAACATTGTGCAGTCCGGGTACATTCAGGGCGACATCCATGACTTTCTCGCCGTGGTACATGGCAGTGAAGTTTGCACATGCTTTTTCGTTAAAAGTGATATCAGCAGGATAAAAATCGGAGGCATCACTCATACCGTAGGTAATGACCTGTGGAGCGAGTCCCTCTACGATCTCCTGGTAGTCCTCAATTTCGCCGTTGATGATAATGGCACCATTTTCTTTTGTATTTTTTGCAAATAAGTGGAAAGAATTGCGGATATCATGAATATCTTTAAAGAAGTCAAGATGTTCCGCTTCTATATTCAAAATAATGCTGTATTTTGGACGGAAATTCAAAAAGCTGTTTGTATATTCACAGGCCTCGGAGATAAACACGTCAGATTTTCCGACGCGGAGATTTCCATCGATCGCTTTTAAGATACCGCCGACTGTGATGGTTGGATCTTTTTTAGCGGCGAGCAGGATCTGGGAAATCATGGAAGTTGTGGTTGTTTTTCCATGGGTACCGGATACTGCGATGGAATTCTGATAGTTATCCATGATCTGACCGAGCAGTTCTGCGCGGCTTAACATCGGAATACCTTTTTCTTTTGCAGCGGCAAATTCCGGGTTATCTTCACGGATCGCTGCGGTGTACACGATAAGATCGATACCTTCTATAATATTGGAAGCTTTCTGACCATAGAAAATCTGCATTCCCATATGCTCTAAGTGTCTGGTGAGTTCAGATTCTTTGGAGTCAGAACCGGAAATCGTAAAATGTTCCTCAAAAAGAATCTCAGCGAGACCGCTCATGCTGATACCGCCGATTCCGATAAAGTGAATTGCCTGTGGCTGCTTAAAATTTATCTGATACATGGAATTATCCTCTGCTTTTCCTATTTATTATGCATTCATTATAGCTGTTTCAAATGAAAAAATCAAAGGAAAAAAGACAGGAACACACATATTGTTTCCTCTCCTCTCATCTTTATTTTCCTGTAAGTCTTGCAGCCTCTT
>OIZO01001313.1_pt1 | contig 13142 bp, 14 predicted proteins | sample 1588551 | NCBI WGS metagenome assembly OIZO01 (sample SAMN03283271) | human gut metagenome | biome: human-associated habitat; material: feces | host: Homo sapiens | place: Peru | collected 2012 | reverse complement strand
TTACTACCAATAAAACCTGCAGCACCTGTTATAAGTATTGTCTTTCCTTTTAAGTTTATTTTGTTCATAAAGTCCTCCTCTTTTTTCATAGATTTAAATCACAATTTTTTATAGACAATGTCAAATAAAATATGCTAGAGCATACAATGCTACCGAAATTAATATTATCTGTAATATAAAATCGAACTCAATAGATCATTTCTAAAATTTTATATCTATCAAGTTCGATTTTAAGCAAATCAAAGTAATTAGATTAATTAATAATAATCATAAATTTGAATAAGCATTTATTAATTTTTCGCAAGAATTGGAACAGCAATTTTACTTTCAATCTTTGTCATTATTGGAGTATACAAATCAATATTTTCATTATCAGTTTCAATTGATACAATCAATGAATAGTGTATCTTAGAATTATACTTTTTTAGTTTAGTTCTTTCTTTCCACCAACCAACAACTGGATATATTGCAATATAGCCACTTTGAGCTAAATTAATTGCACTATCAGTCCAAACATCTGAATGTATTGAGCCTACATCTCTATTGTTAGGTCCTAACAGCCAATTGTTCTTAGAATTTCCAATATTAACATAATCATCATCTCTCATAGCATTATTAATTCTCATTTTGAATTGATCCAATGTTTCGTTTGGACGTTTCATATCAAATCGTAAACCACAAGAAGAATATCTATATTTATTCTTCCATCCTTTTTCTCCTGGAGAAGGTTCAATAAAATAAGACAAAGTGATTCTTACACTGATTGTTTCATTTTCTAAAGATTGTAAAACCATTTCAGGCCAAGGCAAAGTATGAATATGCATTTCATTCATTTTAATGTCAGATGACTTGGTCTTTTTATATGGTTGAATTTCTTCTTCCAAAATCATATTAACACGATTGTTTAAAGTGTCTCTTGCAATATCAAGGTTTGGAATTCCGTAACCACAAGTCCTTAATAATTTTTTATAATTTCTTTTTATATGAGTATCAATACAAAATTGATTAAGCATCGGTTCTGACCAACGAGCGGAATGAATAATAAGTCCTCTAAGCGTTTCAGGTCTCATATCAGGATACATAGAGAATAATTCAGCTGCAATATACGAACATTGGGCGGTTGCAGCGCTTGTAGCACAAGAAAAATTAAACAAATTAGAAAGAATATCTTTGTTTAGTGTTAATTTTGATAATTCATCTGCCCCCATAAAATACTTGTTACCATCCGAAGCCACATCACCACCATCACATACAATTTCTGGCTTTATTGGCCAACTATTTTTCCATGAAAAAGAAGTTGAACTGTAAGGAGATAATTCTTTAGGTTTTGTCAATCGAGAATAACCCTTATATATTTCTTTTTCTGGTAATAATTCATCATTGGAATAAGCTCCAACTGTAATTGCATTCCAAGATTGACCAGGATCTTCTATGGAAGTATTTAAACAAGCATTGGGATAACCGTAATTTTCAAGTGACTTTAAATCAACATTACCGGCCGAAACTATAAATAAACGTCCGTCTTTATTTGATGATAAACTATCTAGAGAAGCTGACCATGATGAAGGTTCTCCGTTATTAGAACTGCTCGTAGAGTCGGTAACAGCCATACAATAAATGTGCTTATATTTGTTATTGGCTATTTCAGATAAAGAAACAGCTTGATTCATGACGTGTCCATATAATGTATTTGAAGTATTATTACTATAATTAGAGTCGATTATTTTTATTGATTCAATAGTGTGATTTAAGGGAAATACTTTATTGCTTAATAGAGCATTTTTTAAATCATTATATAGAACAATGCCAGCAATTCCTGTACCATGACCGTTTTTATCTTTTACAGTCCAATTTTTATTAACAGTTTCTGGGCTTGCAGAAACAAATTTAGAAATTAACTTATGTTGGCAATTCACTCCGGTATCCAAAATAGAAACAGCAACATTAGAATCATTAAAATCTATTCTATCTAACAAATCTTCGCTCCATTCTTCTTGATCACTAAATTGTGATTCATAAAAGAATGTATTTGGATCGGCTGGTTTTCTTATTTCGGCAATTGTAGCGCCTTGTTTAATAATGCATAATAAATCCGAACAGTTCGCATATACAGGAATAATGCATCTATCAGGAAAACAAATAAATTCGTCTTCTCGTCTATGTTCTAATCCAAGTTCATCAAAAATTCTAAAAACAATGTCTTTTGTATGTTTAAAATTATAACCATCAATATCAAACCACAACTCATACCATTGTTTATTATCATTTGGCATATCTTTAGGACTTCCTACCCAAAAAGCACTAATCTTCACAGCGTTCTCAATAGTTTCAATACTGCTAACAAGGTTGTTATTCTTAGGTTTTCCAGTTTTTGTTTGTTTAGTACCATAATCTCTTATCTTTTTTAAAAAGACATCTTCTTTGCCTTTTGGTATAAAAACTGTAGCTTTAGTGAAATTTTTGCTTTCTGAACAAACATTACGAACATTTAATAATTTAATACCTTGTCTTTCATTCTCTAAGCTTCCTGCTATCAACTCACAATTATCAGCTCCAGAGAACTCGACATATAAACCATCATTAAATGATTTAGCTAAAGTTTTTTCTGGAAGAAAAGCATTAAATTCTTTTTGGGCTTTATGAAACTCATTAAGCAATTTTTCACTATGAGACATAACATTGGGGCGGTTTGGAATTTTAAATTCAGGTCCCATTTTTGAAATAGAACTAAAATTATACTTGTCGGTAATATCCGAAAGGAAAATATTATTATATCTATCCATTATCTAGTCTCCTTAGATTGATAAACCATCTTTCTTTCTATCAACATTTCTTTTAAGTCGGTATTCAAAACGAATTTATTATCATGCAAAATAGCATATTTAATTGCATTTTCACAAGCTTTAACGATATCGGCATGGCATAACCCTACAGCTAAATCTATTGTTTCTTGATTAATAGTTTCTCTTTTTAAAAACTTATTTAGCTTTAGTTTAAATAATTCATTAATTTCTTTCTCTGTAGGCAAATCAAAACGCAATACATCATCAAAGCGTCTAAACAATGCTTGATCCAATATGTTTCCACTATTTGTAGCAGCTATAATAATGCTATCAGATGTATCTTGCTCAATAAATTGTAAAAATAAATTTAATACTCTATGAATCTCTTTAACATCATTTCCCAAAGATCGTTCAGCTCCAATTGAATCAAATTCATCAAAAAAATACACACCATTTTCTTGAGCTATAGCATCAAAGATTTGTCTCAATTTTGTTCCTGTTTCTCCCATGTATTTGCTAATCAATTTATCAGTTTGAACAATATAAAGAGGAAGTTTTAATTCGTTTGCCAAAATAGATGCGGACATTGTTTTGCCAGTTCCCGGCACTCCTTCTAACAATATTTTTCTACGATTAGTAAGTCCGTTTTTATCAAGCTTAGATCGTTGCATATATTCCAAAATTATATTATCAATTTGCTTGTTTAATTTATCTGAAACAATTAAATCACTTTTTCTGTAAGTAGAAATCCTTGGAGTGATTAGACTATCGGCGTTAATTTTGAAAGAGCTAAAAGTATGATCATTTTTTTGTTTCATAACCGTATCTTTAATTTTTTGAGCTGCAGCTACATGGCCATTTTTTGATTCATGGGCAGCTATTTGTAGTGCTACGCTCTTAAAACCATCATCATCTCTATCATAATGAGTTTTCACCAATAACAATATTTGATCTGAAGTAGCCATAAACATATTCTCCTCAATATAAAAAAACCTACTAATAATGTAATTATAACATTTAGTTAAAAATAACAATTTATTATTAAAATTGATTGTTTAATATTTATTTGTGTTTAACCATCTTATAAACAATCTACGACCTTGTGCTTTCTTTTCATTTAAAAATGTGCTTTGAAACACAATAAGAACATCAAACAAAAATAGATACCTCATTAATCGACACATTATTTCAATCCCTTATGGCTATAATTTAGTGTCGAAAAACATCTTAACCTTAAATACTTACAACAATACGATAATTAATCCAACTCGATATGGATTGTTCCTAAATTCTCTATAGAAAACTTTAATAACTATTTTTTAGAAGAATGCCACTAACGTTTTTTTCCATTAAAGTTTATATTTATTTGTTGGTTTGAAGAATATGACTCATCATAGGTTAATTCATCAACATAATCATAAAGCTTATGTATAGTACCAATTTTAACTGATTATTATCATCATCATTGATAATCTTAGATGGTAAATTATCTCTAGTTAATTCAATAAATGATTGTTTAGTATAAGAAACAATAGATACATCATTACTATTAGAACCAGTAATAAATCTATCCTTTTCTTTTTGATACTTAATAACCATCATTGTTACTTCTTATCCATAAATATTAAGCATACGTTAAATATGGATTAATTAATAGTGGAGGAATCTTTGTTTTGTGCTTGCACTTTTCCTTATCAATTCTCCTGTTTATTAACTCAATTAAAGATTCAAACTCATCATCGGTTAAAACATTAACATAATCATCATAACTTGTAGACATAATAAAAACATCCTCTATATGTCTAAGTAGTTATCCAGTAAGGATGTCGCCAAACAAAGTTCTGAATAACTACTTAGACATCAACTTTATTTGGCGTTCTTATTATATCTCAAAGCATATTTAAAGACGTTGGTCAACCACACGATTGTAGATTGTTAGAATAAATATAAAGTTAATAACTATAATCACTTCTATGAATAAATTAACATTAATTAACTGCTTATTATTATTATTTTTAAATACGATTAATAGTTGTTTAGGTACTATTAGAACTATTTTTGTAGCTAAAAAAGCCGGTAAGATTACGTATCTTATCACTTTCATTGATGCCAGCATGTACGCAATTGTCCTTAAATCAATGAGTTCGGAAGGATATTATGCAGTACTGGCATATGTTCTCGGAAAAGTATTCGGAGCGATGCTTGGTGATTATATAGAAAATAAAATAGCAATAGGTATTAACGACATTACCCTATATGTAAACACAGAAGAAAAGATGCTAGAACTTCAAGAAAAATTCTTAAAAGAAGGATATTCTTCAACAGCTAATATTGGACTAATCCACGATGACAAAAATCGCTACTCATTAAACATCCAAATCGCAAGAAAAGATATGAGTAGATTTTATCGAATCATTGATAAGGCTGGTATCGAAGAACCAACAATGCTAATAAAGGAAGTAAAAGGCGTTACAGGCAAAATCGCTGAAAGGGTTTAATTCTTTCGTTATATTTTAAAAGGTTCTTTTTAGAATCTTATAAGTAGAAAGGACTTGGGTTATGGCGAATAGAAAAAGAAATCTTAATATAGCAAAAAGAAGAAAATAACGGGCTAGCGTGGTAAGTTACGAATCTAACATCCCTAAAAAATATACTGAGGAAGAGATTGATTTTATAGCTCACAGTATTGCTTGGGTTGGGATGATTTTTTTATGTTTTTAGCCATGGGCTTAGCTATGTTGATTGTATAAAAGTTAAAAAGAAACAAACCTTCTTGTTTGGTTAACAACAATTGAATCATAAGATTCGGCTGTTTTTCTTTTATACAGGCAAATTAAATTTGTAAGTATAATCTAATAATTTGATAGAAAGGAAATAAATATGAAAGAAACGAAAGATTTCAACGATGCTATTTCAGCGTTCGCCGCTGACCTAATGATAGCTAAAAAAACAGAAGCAAAGAGTTTACTGGTTTTACAGGAACAAATAGTAAATCAAGATCCGAGATTATTAGAAGATATTGATAAGATTAACAAACTAGATTTCTTATTAAGAAGAGGAAAAGTAAAAATCATGGAAGAGGACGAATAATCGTCTTTTTCTTATACTCAAAAAAACATTATCTGCAAAAGTAAAATTTAGCAAACACAAAAAACTTGTCTTTCAATGAAAACCATAGCAAGAAATTCCATTAATTCATTTATAAAAATTGCTAAAACCTTGTTATAAATTCGTAACAAAATTTGTAATATAAAATAAGAAAAAATGCCCTGAAAATGCTATAATATATTGAATGATTTTTTTGAAAGGGAGGTACTATGCAGCTTTTGGGCATAAAGAGAATGGCTCACAGCATTCTTGAAAATCAGAACATAGAAAGCAGTTTTATCGAATATAAAAAGTCGGCAAATTTTAAAGATAAAATTCTAAAAACTGCTTGTGCCTTTGCCAATAACTATATGAACAATGAGATTGGATTGTTGTTTGTTGGAATTGAAGAAGTTGACAATAAAGAAACGGGAGAAAAGGCAATTCCGAAAAGACCGATAGAGGGGATAAAAGAGTCCAAAGTTGAAGGGATTGAAAACGAATTAAAATCTCTTCTTTCCAATATCCACCCTAAAATAAACTACCATATTATTACTGACAAAATTGATGATGAATACTATATCGTAGTGGCGGTAGAAAGTGGTAGTAACGGTCCGTTTCAAACAAGTGAAAGGGCAGAAAAAGATAAAAATATTCGATTAAAGGCAGGAAGATATATTAGAGTTGGTAGAGATTCAAGGCTTCCAAATCCAACCGAAGAATTTGAACTTTTGAAGAAGTTTGCAAACTTTTCTTTTAGCTCAAACTTGAACGATACAGCTACCATAGATGATTTAAGCTATGAATATATGAAAGAATATTTGCTTCAAACAGGAGCAAAAAAAGATATTAGAGAAATGTCTAAGTTGGATATGGCAAAGAGTATGGGGCTTGTCAGTGAAAGTGAGTACGGTGGTTATAGAGCTAAAAATTTTGCTGTGTTGATGTTTGCGGAAACACCAAATAAATTTATTCCAAATGCTCATGTTGAAATCATAAGAGAAATTGATGGAACTGATAAAATGGAATCAAAAAGATTTGATGGTCCGGTTTGGATACAGGCAAAACAGGTCAGCAAGTATTTTGAAGATAGTATTATGGCTTCATACACCATAAGGGAAGCTGATAAAATTGAGCATAAGATTATCTATAACTATCCTCTTACGGCATTTGAAGAACTTGCTACTAACGCTATTTTGCACAAAGAATATGATACACCTGAATATGTAGGAATCTATATTTACAAGGATAGAATTTCTTTTGTAAACCATAACAGACCACTTCCTCCTGTAACTATTGAAGCTCTTAATAGAGATAGAAGTTTTGATAGAAGGCAGTATCTTAATAAAGAACTTAAAGATATGTTCTTTTCCCTTAATCTGATAGAGTCTTACGGATCAGGAATAAGGCGTGCAAAAGATGCACTATTAGAAAATGGTTCTCCTGAGCTTAAGTTTTATCCAGACAATGAAGAAGATAACTATACTAACGCAGTTATGGGTATAAATGCAGAGTTTTTAAAGGAGTTTAATGGTAGTGCTACCCAAGAAACTACCCAAGAAACTACCCAAGAAATAAAAATTGAGAAATCCGTACCAAATAGAATTATTGAATTGATGATGATGGAGCCAAATATTACAGCAAAACAAATTGCAGAACATTTAAATGTTTCTTTTGACGGAGTTCGTTATCACATAAAAAAACTAAGAGCAGGCGGTAAGGTTAAAAGAGAAGGCTCTACTAAATCAGGTAAATGGGTAGTAACGAAATAGAATAAACAAGGTCATAAAATCAAAAGGTGTTTAGAGAAATAGGTCTTGCTGATGAATTAGGCTCAGGAATGCGAAATACCTATAAACATACTCAACTTTATTCAGGACAAAATCCTCTATTTGAGGAAGGAGATATATTTAAAACGATCATCCTCCTATTTAAGAAAATAGCAACGCAAAAGGTCGGAGGAGAAGATGTCCCTCGAAATGTCCCTCAAGATGTCTCTCGAATGTCCCTCGAAGAAATTGAAAACATAATCAAAGATATGATTAAAGAGGACAACAAAGTAAGTCGTAAAGATATAGCTATGACATTAGGAGTTAGCGAAAAAACTATCACAAGATATATAAAAGAATTCCATAATATTAAATACGTTGGTAAAGGAAAAAACGGACATTGGGAACTAATTAAATAAAATCAGGTCACAATACACAAAACCAAAGGCAATTGGAGTGAAATCTAATTGCTTTTTTTATTTTTAGTTAATTGTTTCATAAGTAAAAGTAAAATCTTGTAAAAACAGAAAGAAGGTAAAAAAATGAAAACTGTTATTATTAGAGATAACTCCGAAAATGAAATCGGTGCTATTCATTATGACGAAGAAGTTCTTTGCTATGCTGAATTAGTAGATGTGGCAAGAGAACTTAGAAAGGATTGGCTAAATTCTTCTGAAGATATCGATTTGTTTACTTATCTTATTACAAAATTGTGTGATAAGTATGAGGACATCAGTGGAGAAGAATATATCGATTCGTTCTACATCGATGAAGACTAAAAGAGGACTACGGTCTTCTTTTTTTTAATAAAAAAACTGTTTAGATTTTCTAAACAGTCTATAAAAAATTCTTAATTAGTTCTTCACTATCTAAGATGATAATATCAGAGCCTTTTGCTTTTAAATCTCTGGCTTTGTTTTCTTTTGAACCTGCGTCAGTGCCGATTAAGATAGCGTAAGTTTTAGAAGAAACGCTGTTTGAGACCTTACCGCCATTAGATTCAATTAACTCTTGATAATAAGTTCTTGGACGTTCTAATGTGCCTGTAATGACAAATGACTTGCCTTTAAACTTGTCGGAAGTTTTTGTAGCCTCCTTAAAAGTTAGATAAGAAGAAATCTCTCTAACTGTTTCAATGAATTCGTCATTAAAACAATTTACAATTCCTTCGGCAGTTTTTGTTGCAAAATTTTCGATTTGTGTTATGTCTTCAACCGTTGCTGATAAAAATTCGTCTAGGGTAGTATAACGCTGTGCTAAATCCTTAGAAGCTCGTTTGCCAATATTTGGTAAAGATAATGAATAGATAAATCTCCAGAAATCAACATTCTTGCTGTCTTCGATAGATTTTAATAACTTATCAACTTTACGAACCTGGAAACCTCTAATCTTTAACAGTTCATCTCTATGATCTTTAAGCTTATAAATATCTTGAATGCTAGTTAATAATCCTAAATTGTATAGGATTTCAATCGTCTCGGTTCCTAGGCTTACGATATTCATCGCATCTCTTGAAACAAAATGTTCAATCTTTCCTTTAATTTGAGCAGGGCAGATAGGGTTAATACAAAAGTGTAAAGGACCTTCTTTAACCAATTCTTTTCCACAGCAAGGACAAGTTTTAGGCTCGTTAAATGTTTCTGCTGGTTTGGCTTCTTCTTTCAGAATCTCACAACAATTAACATTCCAATCATTTAATGGAGTAGGGTACTTAGCAACAATTCTAGGAATAACATCATTTGAACGCTCAATAATGATAGTGTCATCTTTTTCTAGTTTTTGAGCCCATTCAAGATTAATTTGTCCATTATCCCATACAGGCAAATTGCTCATGTAATCAAAGTTATTTAGCGTCGCTCTTGTAATAGTTGTCCCACCAAGAGATACTGGATCAAACACAGCAACAGGACAAACCCTACCGCTTTTACCTACTTGCCATTCGATTTCTCTAATTTTAGTAATAGATTGTAATGGTTTAAACTTATAAGCAAACGCCCACTTAGGACCTTTTTGACTAAAACCTAATTCCTTTCTTAGCTTTAAGTTATTTACCTTGATTACTAATCCATCACATACAGCCTGAGGATATCCTTCACTATTCAAAACGTTAAAACCATCTTTATCAACAATTAAGCCATTTAGTTTAGTTTCAACGCAATTCTTTAATTCATCCCATGTTTTGCAGATAAAGTAAGGGACAGTTTGAAAACCTAATTCTTCTAATTTTGTAATATTTACATTATCAGTTTCAGGTTCTTCTAAGGTAGTGATGCCTGTATCGTAAAACATGACTTGGATGTGCTTATTTTTAACATCCTTGCTTTCCTTTGAACGCATTAAGCCAGCAACAGCATTTCTTGGATTACTATACTCGCTAGACAAATGTTTCTTAAACTTGTCATAAGGAATAATTGCTTCTCCTCTAACTTCCAATGTTTCAGTTTCAATTTCAGAAGGATATTTAGTATCAGTGTTTTTGAAATTATTAGTAATCAAATCACCAACATAGCCATTTCCTCTTGTACTGGCATTCGCAAACTTAGAGTTCTCGTAATTAACATTACAAGTAATACCATCAAGCTTTGGTTCAACGATAACCTCTACTTCTCCATTTTCTACAAAGAACTTGTGTAGGTCCTCTAATTCTCTTGATTTTCTATCAATTGATAATAAAGGGGACTTATGTGTGAACTTAGGAAAATTTGTTGTACTTGTCTCTCCAACTTTGATAGTGGGGGAGTCATTGTCTTTTAATTCTGGAAACTGTTTTTCTAATTCACAATATTCTTCGTACAAACGATCATATTCGTTATCTGAAATCTCCGAAACACCTTCTTCGTAGTATTTCTTGTTGTAATAATTCAATAAACTCTTTAATTCTATTCCTCTATTTTTCATACAAGATATTACTGAAAATTTCGTTTTATATGAGCGAATTAGAAGTTATTAATAGTATCCTCAATAGTATTATCTGATGAAAACAAAGATTAAATGTTTTGTTAGAAAAGAGGCAACTATGGGATATGTAATTTATTTAAACGAAAATGGAACAGAATCAAGATTAATATGGGAAGAGCTTGAAGATAAGATTAAAGGTAAATTTTCTAAAATTGATAAAACAATTTGTAAAAATAGATTTTATAAATGTTCAGAATTAAAAGAAGTTTATCTTGACGAGAATATGGAAGCCGTAGAAAACAGCGCATTTGAAAAGTGTTCTAATTTGGAAAAAGTTGTATTTAATTCTTCATTAAAAACAATTGGAAGTTTTGCTTTTGCCAGTACAGGCATAAAAGAAGTGATAATTCCTAACGGAATTTTTTTAGATGAAGATGCTTTCTTTGAATGTTCTAATCTTGAAACAGTAATAATGCCAAGAGACATTAAAATGAGCATTGATGCTTTTGGCGGTTGCTATAATATTAAGAAAATTTTATTAACAGAAGATAATGAAATTGTTGATGAATTAGATAAGGAATTTATTCAATATTTAGTCGAAAAGAGAAAGAGGTAGTTTCTCTTTTTCTTTAAGTATAATTTTGTACATTTTAAAGAAAGGAATTGTTTATGAAAAAAACTGACATTATAGCTGGCACAAAATTTATTATTGAAGGCAATGAATACATAGTGATTGAACACATTAAGGATGATCAATATAAGGTGTTAGCGAATGAGTTGGCAAGCAGTGACACTAAGACATTTGGTTTAACAAACGAATATAAAACATCTAAAATTGCAATTTACTTAGATAATGATTATTACAATAGCCTACCCGAAAACATAAGAAACGCAATCGTTGAAACTCCAATTCAACAAAAGATTTCTTTAACAGGATACGATAATGGTAAAAACAGTCCAACTTGGACAGGCGAAACCAAAGATGCAGGTATTCATAAAGCGTTTTTACCTAGTTGGGATGAAATAACAAAAGCAGCAAGAAGCACTGATAAGGAAACATTACAACCATTCGTAAACGGTAAATACGTATGGTTAAGAGATACTTACAGCAACCTCGTGCTTGCCATGGGCGTCAATGGTTATCTCGGCAATGATTACCCTTACAGCATCTACTATGTCCGTCCTGCTTTTGTGATAGATCTTTCTAAGGTTAAATATATACTTTTAGAGGGAATTGAGCAGGAAGAAAACAAACCCTTTGTTTTAATCAAAGGAACAGTAAGACTTTATGACATTTCGGAAATAATTCGTCAAGTTGGCGGCGTTTTTGAGTCGAGTAATTGTGAAAAACAAGTTGTAAAAACTTTTAGCACCCTTAAAAAAGCTGAAAAAGAGCTTAAAAAATATAGAACAAGTTTCCATCAAAATGAAAAAGATGGGACATTCTCGATTACAGAATATTGCTTAGAAGAAAATGGATAGAAAATTGCCTTTTCTAATAGAGTTTTTACAGCTTTTATCGCTTATGACCAAGAAAACGGACGAAAAACTCTTACCAAAACTTTTTCTAGTGATGTGTTTGGTAATTTGGCATACGAACTTTGTAATGAATGGTCCGAACAAGCTTATGAGGCTCTTGAAAAAATAGGCATTTCAGTAGAAGAGTTTGATGTTAAATACATTGATAGAACCTTGACTGTGGAAGAATATGTAAAATTATATAATTTTTTCTACCTTCTTGATTGTGATGGTCTTTATATTAAAAAGAGTTTGGATAGAAACAACAAGGAGTATCTTGAAGTTTCTGTAAGAAATTGCGATAGTTTCAAATACTTTGATATACCTATTTTTAATGATGGTGAATTTGCCGGATTAGAATTTGGCATTCATTATGATCAATACGATTTAGAGTTGGACGTTGATTATAGATGTTAGTAGTAAATAGAAAGCTTAATACATCAAAGAGATTTAATTGTTCTTATTTAAAAAAAGTTATATGCTTTTAAAACACCGTTTTCGGTGTTTTTATTTCTGATAAGCGAAATTATGTTTTAAGTAAAATTTATTAATTAAAGAAAAGGAGGAATAAATAATGGCTAATTTAATTGGTGCTGTTATTATGGTGGTTTTCATAACTGCTATGGTATTCATGGCTGTATCAGTTATGAAAGAAGCTGTTGAGAATTTTGAACTTAACGGCTTTGATTGGAGAAATTTTGCATTTTATTTCTTATTGGCAGGCTCTCCAATCTGCCTTATCATGATATGTGTCGCAGTAGTCGCATGTCATTTGTTATAAGGAGTTCTAAATGGAACTCCTTTTTTCTAAAAACAACACGGATATTATTAAGCATTCTTTTGAGTATTATTTCATGTTTATAAAAGAAAGGAATTAATTTATGAAAATTGGAATTACAGAACAAGGTGATCCATCTATTGATTTTTCTTGGGTAGAAAAACTTGATACGATAGATGGAGCAATTATTATCACTAAAAATCTAACAAAGAAGGTAAGAGAAGAAGCTATGCCTTATAAAGACAAGATTATTTGGCATGTAACATGTACTGGTTATGGTGGCACAGTTATTGAACCTAATATACCTAA
>OIZO01001312.1_pt1 | contig 13159 bp, 10 predicted proteins | sample 1588551 | NCBI WGS metagenome assembly OIZO01 (sample SAMN03283271) | human gut metagenome | biome: human-associated habitat; material: feces | host: Homo sapiens | place: Peru | collected 2012 | reverse complement strand
ACTTCCTCATTCTCAAGAGCTGCGTTAACGAGCTCCCAGCTCTTGCTCAGGCGAGCCTTCTTGTGCGAGAGAACGAGCTGACCCTTGCGGTCCTCCTGGTTCTCTACGTAAACCTCAACCTTGTCGCCTACCTTGAGGTCCGGGTTGTAACGGAACTCAGATGCAGGGATGATACCATCGCTCTTGTAGCCGATGTTTACGATAACCTCTTTCTTGTCTACAGAGATTACTTCGCCTTCAACTACCTGGTGCTCTGACACCTTGTTGAGGGTTTCGTCGTAAGCCTTCTCAAGCTCCTGCTTGCTTACCTCTGAGCTGCCACCGTTCTCAAACTCGTCCCAGTTGAAGTCTGCCAACGGCTGTACGTTCTTTAAATCTGACATAAAAAATTAAATGTTAAAAATGTAATTAATAAAGTTAGACTTTATGTGAATTAAAAATCAGGGTGCAAAGTTAGACATATTTTCTTAAAACACAGATACTTGTGGGTGTTTTTGATTGTTGGTTAATAATAATTAACGTTTTAAACCTTCTAAAAAGACTTCTATTTTAAGTGTTGTAGTGCATATTACCTTAATTAGTAAACGAAATACTTTGTTTTCTGCTTATTTTAAACTAACTTTGCAGAAAATATAACGTTATATGGGAATTTTTGGATTTTTTAATAAGAACAGAAAGGAAGTCCTCGACAACGGACTCGAAAAGACAAAGCACAGCGTTTTTGACAAGATACAACGTGCTGTGATGGGTAAGTCGACGGTTGACGACGAGGTGCTCGACAATCTTGAGGAGGCTTTGATTACATCGGATATCGGTGTGGAGACCACGCTGAAGATAATCAAGCGAATTGAGGAGCGTGTGGCTCGTGACAAGTATGTGTCGACATCAGAGCTTAACCGAATAATGCGCGACGAGATTGCTTCGCTCTTGACCGAGAATCATACTGGCGACAATGACGACTGGGATTTGCCTACAGAGCACAAGCCATATGTGATTTTGGTTGTCGGAGTAAACGGAGTTGGTAAAACCACGACCATCGGCAAACTTGCTTATCAGTTTAAGAAGGCAGGCAAGAAGGTTTACCTTGGTGCTGCTGATACCTTCAGAGCAGCTGCAGTAGAGCAGATCTGTATCTGGGGTGAGCGTGTCGGTGTGCCGGTAGTTAAGCAGCAGATGGGTTCTGACCCGGCTTCGGTGGCTTTCGATACTTTGTCTTCGGCTAAGGCTAATGGTGCCGATGTTGTTATTATAGACACAGCTGGACGTCTGCACAACAAGGTGGGACTGATGAATGAGCTGAAGAAGATAAAGGATGTGATGAAGAAGGTGTTGCCCCAGGCTCCTGACGAAGTGCTCTTGGTGCTTGATGGCAGTACAGGACAGAACGCTTTCGAACAGGCCAAGCAGTTCTCGCAGGTGACACAGATAACTTCGCTTGCGATTACGAAGCTTGACGGTACAGCAAAGGGTGGAGTAGTGATAGGCATCAGCGATCAGTTGAAGGTGCCTGTAAAGTATATCGGACTTGGCGAATCGATGGAGGCGTTGCAGTTGTTCAACAAGCGCCAGTTTGTCGACTCGTTGTTCAAACAGGATTAAGATTACAGGATTAGATGAAGAAAGGACAGATAGATATCATAACGATGGGATGTTCGAAAAATCTCGTCGACAGCGAAACGCTTATGGCTAAGTTTGAAAAGGCTGGCTATAAGTGTACGCATGATGCAAAACGTATAGAGGGAGAGATTGTGGTAGTCAATACCTGCGGATTTATTGAAGATGCAAAGCAGGAGAGTATTGACACTATTCTCGAACTTGTACAGGCCAAGGAAGAGGGACGCATAGGCAAGTTGTTTGTCATGGGTTGTCTTTCGCAGCGATACAAGGAAGACCTTGAGAAGGAGATTCCTGAGGTAGACAAGTATTACGGCAAGTTTAATTACAAGCAGTTGCTCGTGGATTTGGGCGAACCGGAAACGCCAGTTGCTGAGTCAGCCCAACGTCATATTACGACACCGCATCATTATGCCTACATCAAGATAAGCGAGGGCTGCGACCGTCATTGTGCTTATTGTGCCATACCTATCATAACAGGCAGACATGTCAGCCGTCCAAAGGAAGAAATCCTTGCGGAAGTGCGCGAACTTGTAGAGCGAGGTGTTAAGGAATTCCAGATTATCGCACAGGAACTGACTTATTATGGTGTTGACATTGATGGCAAGCGCCATATTGCTGATTTGATAGCCGATATTGCCGATATAAAGGGTGTGAAGTGGGTGCGCCTGCATTACGCCTATCCCAACCAGTTCCCGCTCGAATTGCTCGACGTGATACGTGAGAAGCCTAACGTATGCAAATATCTCGACATCGCCTTGCAGCATATTTCGGATAATGTATTGACACGCATGCACCGCAATGTTTCCAAAAAGGAGACAATGGAGCTGATTGAGAAGATTCGTGAAGGTGTGCCAGGCATCCATCTGCGCACTACACTTATGGTAGGTTTCCCGGGCGAGACCGAGGAAGACTTCCGCGAACTTGTAGATTTTGTCAAGTGGGCACGTTTTGAACGTATGGGAGCTTTCGCCTATTCGGCTGAGGATGGTACGTATAGTGCCGAGCATTATGAGGACGACGTGCCTCAGGAGGAGAAGCAACGCCGACTTGATAAGCTTATGACTGTGCAGCAACGGATTAGTGCTGAGGTGGAGGCGCTTAAGGTGGGCACTGTGCTGAAGACTGTTGTCGACCGCAAGGAAGGTGACTATTATATCGGACGTACTGAGTTCTGCTCGCCTGAGGTTGATCCGGAGGTATTGATAAAGGCTGACCATCGTCTGCGTGTGGGAAGCTTCTATAATGTACATATTACTGATAGTGACGACTTCGACCTGTATGGTGAAGTGGTCGACTGACTGACGTTAAGCTAACCGAATGTCTATATGAACAACAAGGAATATATAGCCGAACTGTCCCGACATACGGGATTCTCGCAAGATGACACACAGCGCATGGTGCGTTGTGTGGTGGAATGTATGTCGCAGAAGTTTGATGAAGGCGTAGGAATCTCGATAGCCAATTTTGGAATCTTCGAGATCAAGAAGCGTATGGAGCGTATCGTTGTCAATCCGTCAAATGGACAGCGTATGCTTGTGCCGCCAAAGATTGTTGTGGCTTTCAAGGCTGAGACATCGGTGAGGAAAACTGCTAATTCGGTTAATGGCGCTATTGACATTGCTGAGTTTTGTCAGACTTTGACCGAGCGCTACGGTTTGAACGACAATGACGCCTTGAGTTTTGTACATTTCATGTTTGAGACGGTCAGTGAAGAGCTTCTTGTACATCCTGATGGAACAGTGAAGATAAAAGGACTGGGTTCGTTTAAGACTGGTCGCAGCAAATTTGCGTTTACTCCGGAAGTGATGTTACGCGACCGCATCAACCGTCCATTCCTGCAGTTTGAGACGGTTGTACTAAACGATGGGGTGGATTTTTCTGAAATGGACGATGACGACTTGTTGGATTTGGAAGAAAACGAAGAGGAGTCTGTTGTTACAGAGTCTGATACGGATAGTCTTGAAGAAGCCAATGCTAAGGCGGAGACTGACGTTGTCGTGGAAACGGATTTGGTAGAGCAAGAGGTTTTGCATGATGATACTGATAAGCCAGAAGTTACACTTGGTGGTGAATTGCCAGAGGTTAAGGCTGAATCAGTGGAGGATGTTAAGGACGAGCAGGAGTTGGCTGATGGTAACACATTAGTCGAATTGTCTGCCGACGGTGAAGAAACTGCTGACGTGCAGTGTGAATGCAAAAAGGCCGATGCTGCTTGCGATCAGCCGGATAGCGATCAGTCGGAGCGTGAACGATGTCGTAAGATGGCAGAGCTGCTTATGTCAAAAAAGAATGAGCGAAAGGAAGAAGAGCCCAAAGTTGTTTGTCGGCAAAAGAATCCCAAGCTGACGTATTGGCTCTCAGCCTTGTCTTTTCTGCTGTTGATTTGCATAGGAGCTGGGTTGTATGCGCTTTATGTCAGAATAGAGGCGAGAAATCAAGCTATCGAGAAACTCGAGCAGCAAATAGATGAAAGAAAACAGGCATTGTCGAAGCCAGTGGTTGCAGATATAGATAGTGTGCAACCGGTTGAAAAGGTTGATAAAAAAGAGCCAGTCGTCGAGCCGAAGCAACATGTTCATACTGGTGTAACAGACTATAATTATGACGCAAGAGTGAGGACTGGTGCGTATGTTATAGTTGGCATAGACCAAGTGGTGACTGTCCAAAATGGACAGACCCTTGCGTCTATCAGCAAGGCTTTCTTAGGTGACGGTATGGAATGCTATGTCGAAGTTTTGAACAAACGTACAGAGGTAAAACCTGGTGAAACATTGAAAATTCCCAAGCTTAAACTTAAGAAAAGAATCGGGAAAAATAACTGATTGTATGCAATAATCCACTTTCCTTATATTATTAATAAGGTGTAGATTGTTGCTATGTTGCTTTTTGTAAACAAAAGAGGGCTTAAACATGCTGTTTTTGTCCTTCTGAAATAAATAAGTTGGTTTTATTTGTTCTTCTCGAAAATAAATTGTAACTTCGCTATCGAAAGAACATTTAAATATTAACTTAATAACAAACAGCACATGAAGAAGTACAACTTTAACGCTGGTCCTTCAATACTCCCGCGCGAAGTGATTGAGAATACAGCAAAACAGATTTTAGATTTTAATGGCTCAGGACTCTCTTTGGCAGAGATTAGCCACAGAGCCAAGGACTTCCAACCCGTAGTAGACGAGGCTGTAGCCCTTATCAAGGAGCTTTTAGGAGTTCCCGAGGGATACTCAGTATTGTTCCTTGGTGGAGGTGCATCGCTTGAATTCTGTATGGTTCCTTTCAACTTCCTTATCAAGAAGGCAGGTTATGTAAACACCGGTACTTGGGCTAAGAAGGCTATGAAGGAAGCAAAATTGTTCGGAGAGGTTGTAGAGGTAGCTTCATCAGCTGAAGCCGGCTACACATACTATCCGAAGGACTACGAATGCCCTGCTGATTTGGATTATTTGCACATCACTACTAACAACACAATTTACGGTACAGAAATTCGTAAAGACCCAGAAGTTCCAGTAAGACTTATCGGTGACATGTCGTCAGATATTTTCAGCCGCCCAATTGACGTGGCTAAGTACGACTGTATCTATGCCGGTGCTCAGAAGAACCTCGCAATGGCAGGTGTTACACTTGTTATTGTGAAGGACGAAGTGTTGGGCAAGGCTCCTCGTCAGATTCCTACAATGCTCGACTATCGCACACACGTAGAGAAGGGTTCTATGTTCAATACACCTCCTGTAGTGCCTATCTATTGCGCTCTTGAAACTTTGCGTTGGATTAAGAAGAACGGTGGAGTAGAGGAGATGGACCGTCGTGCCAAGGAGCGTGCCGAGATGCTGTATGCTGAAATCGACCGCAACAAGTTGTTCCGTGGAACAGTAGAGCCAGAGTCTCGCTCACTCATGAACATCTGCTTCGTTATGAACGATGAGTATAAGGATCTTGAGAAGCCGTTCCTCGACTATGCAGTAGCTCATGGTATGGTAGGTATCAAGGGTCACCGCTCTGTAGGTGGATTCCGTGCAAGCTGCTACAACGCCCTTCCGCTTGAGTGTGTAGAGGCTCTTGTTAAGTGCATGCAGGATTTTGAAGCAGAGCACTAATTGTGGTGTTTTCTTATCGTATAATTATTAAAAATCGTTTACTATGAAAATATTGGTGGCAACCGAGAAACCGTTTGCAGCAGCAGCCGTGAATGGTATTAAGGCAGAAATTGAAGGAGCAGGCAACGAACTTGTTCTCCTTGAGAAATATACTGACAAGCAGCAGCTTCTTGATGCTGTAGCCGATGCCGACGCTATGATCATTCGTTCGGACAAGGTTACTCCCGAGGTACTCGACGCTGCTAAGCAGCTCAAGATCGTAGTTCGTGCAGGCGCCGGATACGATAATGTAGACTGTGCTTATGCCAAGGAGAAGGGAGTAGTCGTAGAGAACACTCCAGGCCAGAACTCGAATGCTGTAGCCGAACTTGTATTCGGTTTGCTGGTTTATGCTGTTCGTAATTTCTACAACGGCAAGTCGGGCTCTGAGCTTTTGGGCAAGAAGCTTGGTATCCTTGCTTTCGGCAATGTAGGCCGTAATGTGGCTCGCATCGCAAAGGGCTTCGGTATGGAAGTTTCTGCTTACGACGCTTTCTGTCCGAAGGAAGCTATTGAGGCTGCCGGTGTTACTGCAGTTGATTCGCAGGACGCTCTCTTTGAGAATTGTGATGTGGTTTCGCTCCATATTCCCGCTACTCCTCAGACCAAGCAGAGTATCAATGCCGCTCTTGTCGGTAAGATGAAGAAGAATGCTATCCTCGTTAACACAGCACGCAAGGAAGTAATCAATGAGCCTGAGCTGCTCAAGCTTATGGAAGAGCGCACCGATATCAAGTACGTTACGGATATTATGCCTGATGCAGATGCTGAGTTCCGCAAATTTGAAGGTCGCTACTTCTCTACACCTAAGAAGATGGGTGCACAGACAGCCGAGGCCAACATCAATGCAGGTATTGCTGCAGCCAAGCAGATAAATGCCTTCTTTAATGAGGGATGCACTAAGTATCAAGTAAACAAGTAACGATTAAAATTTTATGGCTACAATAAAACCCTTTAAAGGACTGCGCCCACCGCACGATTTGGTGGAGCGTGTAGAGTCACGCCCTTACGATGTTCTCAACTCGGAAGAAGCCCGTGCCGAAGCAGGCGACAACGAGATGAGTCTTTATCATATCATCAAGCCTGAGATCGACTTCGAGCCAGGCGCCAGCGAGTACGACCCTCGTGTCTACAAGCAGGCTGCCGACAATTTCCGTAAATTTCAGGAGAAAGGTTGGCTTGTACAGGACGACAAGGAGCAGTATTACATCTACGCCCAGACAATGAACGGCAAGACACAGTACGGTCTCGTTGTAGGAGCCTTCGTCAATGACTATATGAACGGTGTAATCAAGAAGCACGAACTTACCCGTCGCGACAAAGAGGAAGACCGCATGAAGCATGTACGCGTATGTGATGCCAATATCGAGCCTGTATTCTTTGCCTATCCCGACAACAGCGTACTCGACGAACTCATCAACCGCTATGCCGCAACTGCACCTGTTTATGATTTCATAGCACCTATTGACGGTTTCCGCCATCAGTTCTGGACAATTTCCGATGATAAGGACATTGCCACCATCACAGAAGAGTTCCGCAAAATGCCCGCACTCTACATAGCCGACGGCCATCATCGTAGTGCAGCGGCAGCCCTTGTAGGCGCCGAGAAGGCTAAGCAGAATCCGCAGCATGTAGGCAATGAAGAGTACAACTACTTCATGGCTGTATGCTTCCAGGCTTCGCAGCTTACAATCCTCGACTACAACCGCGTAGTAAAGGATTTGAACGGAATGTCGTCGGAGGAGTTCTTGAAGGCATTGGAGGCTGACTTCATCGTTAAGTGTGAGGACGCTGACGAATACAAGCCACAGCATCTGCATGAGTTCTCGCTATATCTTGACGGCAAGTGGTACAGTCTTGAGGCCAAGGAAGGAACATACGACGGAACAGACCCAATCGGAGTGCTCGATGTAGATATCTCAAGCCGACTGATTCTTGACAAGTTGCTTGGCATAACCGATTTGCGTTCGGACAAGCGTATCGATTTTGTCGGTGGTCTTCGCGGACTCGGCGAATTGAAGCGACGTGTGGATAGTGGCGAAATGCGTGTGGCATTGGCTCTCTATCCCGTCACAATGCAGCAGATAATGGACATAGCCGACAGTGGCAAGATTATGCCTCCTAAGGCCACATGGTTTGAGCCGAAACTACGCTCAGGCCTTGTCATCCACAAACTTGATTAATAAATTATTTTTATAATTGATAATTTTATAATGGATAATTATGACTGCCGTTATTTGTTTGGTATATCATAATTATCCATTATCTTTTTCCCCATTTGTCGTTTATTTGTCTTACCTTTGCATATTATATTATTTACTGAACAACAAGCAAATGGAGCTGATAGACGAATATCTGACAATAACAGACAGCCCGGCAGAGGGCTTTTACAGTGAGAAGCGAAGCAAGTTTCTCGCCTTTGCCTTTCATGTCACCACCGAAGAGGAGGTGAAAAACATTGTTGCCGAACATCGCAAGAAGTATTACGATGCCCGCCATGTATGTTGGGCATACACCCTTGGAGCCGACCATTCGCAATTTCGCGCCAACGACGATGGCGAACCGAGCAGCACTGCCGGCAAACCGATACTCGGACAGATTACCAAAAACGACCTTACGGATATCCTCATCATCGTTGTGAGATATTACGGAGGAGTGAATCTTGGCACAAGCGGACTCATCGTAGCCTATCGTACAGCCGCTGCCGAGGCTATAGCCGCTGCCGAGATAGTGAAGCTCTACAAGGAAGAGGAGGTAGTCTACGACTTTCCTTATATAATGATGAACGACGTGATGAAGATAATCAAGGAGATGTCGCCCCGCATTGTAGGTCAGACTTACGACAACACCTGCGAGATTCGATTGTCGATAAGGGCGTCGGAGGCTCCGATACTGAAAGAAAAATTAGAGAAACTGTCGTTCAAGGACGACTGAACCCAAAATCCATAGTCATTGTATCCTGCTTCTGCCCAAAATAATCTGGACAATCTGTTGGCACCTCGTGTCACTGGTGTTTCTCCATCCGATGCCTATATCGGTTTGAGCAGAATGGCTGACGGGGAAATCAGACATTACAATTATGGTGAACATCCTGGGGAGTATAGACCTCTTTATCTGTCGAGCCGTGATAAAATAAAGCATATCTTAATGATGTGGACGGAGCCTTATGGAAATGGTTTAATCCTACCGACAGTGTGTCGGCTGCCGAAGGATTATATGTTATTTCCATCAGTCGCAAGAATCTTGGCATCAAGGATAACCGCTGGCATGACATAGTGGTGAAATGGGAAGAAAACAAGAACGCATCTGTTTGGATAGACAATAAGAAACGCCACAGCATAAAATGCAGGAACCGTACCGAGCATGGCGTTTCCTATCTGCATCTGTTGGGAGGATGCATTCCTGACAATACAGGCGTATTGATAGAGAAAGTATATTGCAAAGCCCATACACTTTAATGACAGTGTGGAGGGAATAGAACGGGCATTGAAAACATTGTGATAAACAGTAGTAAGGCTATGGCAAGAACGCCATAGCCTTATTCATACTACATTTCTACCTGATTAACAATCTCTCCATCAAACATATTAATTATTCTATCTGCATAATTCGCATCGTGTAGGGAGTGGGTCACCATCACGATGGTTGTGCCCTCCTTGTGTAATTCCGAAAGCAGGTCCATCACTTCCTTGCCACTCTTTGAGTCAAGATTGCCTGTAGGCTCATCGGCTAAAACGAGTTTGGGGCGAGGAAGTATGGCTCGTGCAATGGCTGTGCGTTGCTGCTGACCACCCGAAAGCTGCGAAGGATAGTGCTTGGCACGATGGGACATGCCCACGCGCTCCATCACGTCCCCAGAACGCTTGCGGCGTTCCTTGCGCGACACGCCCATATAAAGGAGCGGCAACTCGATATTCTCCGCCACATTCAACTCATCAATCAGGTTGAAGCTCTGGAACACAAAACCAATCATGCCTCTTCTTATCAAAGTGCGCTCGCTCTCCTTCAGAGTGCTCACATCCCTGTCGTCGAGCAGATAGCTGCCGCCTGAAGGGTTGTTGAGCAAACCGATGATGTTCAGCAATGTGGACTTGCCACATCCTGAAGGCCCCATGATGGCCACAAACTCGCCCTCCTTCACTTCTAAGCTGATATTGCGGAGCGCCCAAGTCTCAACGTCTTCTGTCTGAAAGACTTTCTTTATATTATCTAACTTGATCATATTCTTTGGTTTATAGTAAGTAATGGCTTAAAAGATATTAGCAAGCGGCCAGAATTATTCCTTAGCCAAAATCTCCGAAGGGTCTGCCTTCATCGTTTTGCGCACCTGCCAGACTATGATAACTGCAATGGAGCCAGCCACCACCGATACACTCATGAGGATGGGCACAACTGGATTGATTTCTACGAATTCAAACACGTAGCTCAAAACGACATGAAACAGCAACATGGCTGCCACCGCAAACACCACGGCGATGAGACTGATCACCAGATAGGTCCGTCCGAAGAGCTTGGCGATATCCTTTGTCAAGGCACCGTTCACCTTGCGGATTGCCACTTCCTTTTTGCGGGTCTGCGTATCCAGCATCACCGTACTGAAGATGCTTATCAGGCAGATGACCAGGCTCACTGCTGCCAGAATCCACGCAATTGATTGCAGCATCTCTATCATGAACATATGAAACGCCATATAATCACGCAGATTGGTTGACATCTTCGCCACCACTGCTGGCTCCAATTGCTGGATGGTTCGATCCACAGCCGTCTGCATCTCCTTATATTCTCCTGGCTTTGCCACAAGAATGTAGCTATTGGGGTCGGAACTGAATTGGGGGTCGATGAGGATGAACGAATACACGTTGATTTTCTGATTCGACAGATAAGGTATCGACTGGAACGTGCCAGCAATCTTATACGAATCTCCTCCGATGGTCAATATTTCGTTGGGAGCAACACGATGCCGACGCATGTGTTCATACGACTCCTCATTCACCAAGATACATTTCTTCTTGTTGGCCTTGGGCTTCCAACTCACCTTGATTTTAAAGAAATCGAGCAACGAGGTGTCTGATGTGTTCCAAATGTGATAATGCGACATGATTCTGTCTGTCGTATTTCGACCATCTTGCCAAACTGCCTTGCTGAACTCCTCGTTTTCGGTCAACTCGTTGATCACCCCAAACCCTTTGTCATAAGGAATCCATCGCTCAACTTGCGGCAAACGGATGAGGGCATCTCTGAGGCGCTGGCTGTTTTCGGCATCAAAGGTCTGCATATAGAGGCTTTGCTTGTATGCACTTTCGTCATGGGGGATGTGACAGAATTCAGCCATCTTGCCCGACCAAGACAAGAGGCAGAATGTGACGCCCAGGAAGAACATACTGATTATCACCTGCACACACAGCATCGTGTTGCGGAACCAATGGTTATGGCTTCGTCGCATTCCAGATTCGAGTGCTTGCACACGGCGGCAAATGCGGGTCAGCACAATCCAGATAACGGCGAGACACAGCAGGATGACCAGCAAGCTAATCACCAGACTATAGAGATACAGATGGCTGAATGTTGCAAGTTCGGAGGTGATGTATGCAAACTGAGGCTTTGCCAGATAATCACAAATCCAGGCTCCCATCATCACTGCCAGGGTATAAGCCAGCAACACAATCGTCACGACTTCGGTGGCAAACATCGAGAAGAGTTGGAGACGCGTGGCGCCATTGGTGATTCGAAGCGAGATTTCGCGTCGACGCATCCAAAACAACTGCGTATGCATCCTCATAAAACCGATGATGGCGGCCAGCAGAATCAATGAACTTATCAGATAAGTGATGAAACGCCCAGTGGCAACAGGTGCGTCTTCTTCATCCACCTGCTCTTTCAAGGATTGTATTTCAGCCTTCAGTCCCAAGGGTTTCACGCTGCCGTTCACTTCTGCTTCCAGCTGTTGTGGAGTGGACCCATCTTTCAATGTCACGTACAATTGTGGGGCGTAATATTGATTGAAATCCATCTCCTCAAACTCACATGGCGAGAAGTATAGAGCCGTTGAGCTTGCATTTACCTCAATCAATGATAGGTCTTGATAAACATCCACAATCTTCAACTGATAATTCTCGTCGTCGCTCATCAAGTTGACGCTTGTGCCCACAGGATTCCTGTCTCCAAAGATTTGCTGCGACAGCTTTTTGCTGATTATGGCATCATGAGGGTCAAGCACCTTTATTTTCTCACCCGTGATGGCAGAGCGGAAACCTGCAAAGTTGGGGTAATGACACTCAATCGGAATGGAGGACAACGCCATCTTGCGCTTTGTCTTGTCGGTCAGCAGGAACTCTGCAAATCCGCCAGACATCAATCCGTTGGGAGCGTAAGGTCCTTGCTCAATGCTGCGAAGTCCTCCATTCGCCTTTATTGCTCTTATGATGTCGCCATTGGCGTTAATGGCATCGTTCGTTTGACGCTTTTGGATGGAATCGAATCGGATGGTGTAAACCCTGTCATAATAAGCCTCGTCGCTGATGGCTCGCGCACGGGCATTCAGTAAAAGCGAATGCATCATGGCAAGCGTCACCATGCCGATGGCAAGCGACAGGATGCTGCCCATTGTCTGCACCTTATACTTTAGACTGTTGCGCAGGGCAACCTTCAGATTGTGGTATATCATGTTCATATATATATTGATTAAAATTCAAACTCTTCAGTATTTTCAATTTCGCTATATCCGCTGACGACGACCTTGTCGCCCACCGCTAAGCCTGAGGTTATCTCACATTGCTGCGGATTCTGTCGGCCCACGGTTATGCCCACTCTCTTTGCCTTCTTGCCGTCGGCCGACACTCGGAAGATCCAATAGCCATTGGTGAGTTGGCCGTGCCGTCAGAGAGCGTTATCTTGTTCAACGTCTTATTGAGATAAGGTGAAGACGTCAGCGAGAGCGAAGGCAGATAGTTGGCTCGGTGGTATCTGTAAGCCCAATGAGCCGACAGAAAGGTGTTGCGTGCGCTTTGCACTGACGGCGACTGCCGCTGGGCCATCATGATGGTGGCAGGCAAATCGAGCTGCAAAGTGTCGGTCTGTGCCCGCAGATTCATGGCGCAGAAGGCTGCACCTGTCAACAGATAGGTCTTGATGTTCATATTGATTGCTTTTGCCAAACGCTACGCAAAAGCCATGCCATAAAGACAACGGGCTGATTATCAAGAAGGAGGGATGGATTTAAGGTTGGAGACATGTGCGAAAACGCACGAACGATGTGCGATTTCGCACAGTGCGCACACATTAATGTGTGGTCAAAAAAAGAGTAAGTAGGCGGTCAAAATCCAGGGAAAATAAAGTTTGGCGACAGCGTCCTCGCAGCGGAGATTTGCGCTGGCCCGCATAATCGTCTGTTGCGGCGCCAGCATTGTAGC
>OIZO01001308.1_pt1 | contig 13173 bp, 9 predicted proteins | sample 1588551 | NCBI WGS metagenome assembly OIZO01 (sample SAMN03283271) | human gut metagenome | biome: human-associated habitat; material: feces | host: Homo sapiens | place: Peru | collected 2012 | reverse complement strand
AAAAGTTCCCCTTTTTCTTTTGCAGATACGATAGATTTTTGTAACTTTGCGCAAATAACCTCAAATCCGCAACTAAGCCTTTCAACGTCCTTCTTGCGTGTACACATCCTCTCATTACAGAATTTGCTGATGATTTGAACTGAAACACCCGCTTGCGGCTTACAATATCCCCTTACCACACATCAAAGACGAATACCTCTCAGCGCTCGCTCGGCTCTATCATGTGGACATCGAAGAGCTGCGCGACCTCAAAACTTTGGATGAAGCAAGGCGAATGCTTGGCATAAAGGAGAATCCTGAGCGAGCCGAAAGGCTGGTGACGCTTCTGTACACGCAGGGGTTTGGACGGAAACCAATGGTCTATTGACTTGATTTCTATTTTGCCATACCTTCTGCCGTCAACCATTTAAATATTATTTGAGCTATGGTTTCGTTATTCAAATCCTGCATCATAAAATGAGTGTTGCCATGAATGCCGATTTTAGGCAAGTGGAGGATGGTGACACGCCCGCCATGCCGATTGACCACATCGGCCCATCGATAAGCCAACTGCAATCGAATGCGCCAAATGTCGAGTTCGGGTATGTTGCAAGGTTTTGTAGGGATGTTATCACCATAAATAAGCAAGATGGGCAATCGGGTGAACGATTGAAACACCTCGTCGCTTACGCGGATGTATTCTACACCCTCCGCCACTTCGATGTCATGCAAATCTGTGTCGGCAGGAAAAGAGAAAAAACCGCCACCTTCGAGTCCCACCATCGCCTTGATGTTTGGCGACTTTGGGATAGCCTTCCAGGCATGCATCACGCCTTGCGAATGAGCCACAAGCACTGCATCGCCCGTTCGTTCAAACAAGGTGCTGATGGCATTTTCATTGACATCAAAGTCGAGCGGTGCGGTATCGGGCGTGATTTGACGGAAAAATTGGTTGAGACTCTCAGCATCGCGTGGAAACTGTACGTTCTCAAAGTAGGAAGGATAGCGACCTATGCGCCATTTCGTAAACCAACTTTCTTCATCAAAAACCAGCGGAATGGTACCCTCCACGGCAGCACGACCTGCATTGCCTCGGCGTGGATGGGTCATATTGTAGGTAGAATATCCAGCTCGCAGAAACATACTTTGAAAGCCTTCGCGCCCATCGGGCGTTGACTCCCAAGTGGATGTGCTTTGATAGATGCCATGCAGGAATACCACCGGGAGCCGATGAGGGTGAAGCGGCTGCTGAAAGAATACATATCCATGGTCGGCATGGCGCTTCAATCCTTGCTCATTGGTCGTGATTGTTCCACCGATGGCGAAACTGCCTTGTCGGGCCACTATGAGTGGCGCCTTATTTAAGGTATCGCTTTGTGCTGCTACACCCATAGGATGTAGCAGCATCTGGGCGCTTAGCAGCAACATCCATAATTTATTCTTTTTCATCATTAATTGATTCTTTACCATCATTTCCCCTACCTTAAATATCGTAACGTACCTGATTCAGCCACTCTACTTTTTCGGGGTCGAAGTGAGAATAGAATGCCGAGCGGTCAAGGTCGAGCGTTTGGATGCGTGCCATCTCTTCGGGCGAAAGCGTGAAGTCGAACACGGCTTTGTTTTGTTCCATTCGCTCCCGATGCACCGATTTAGGTATGCAGACAATGCCTCGTTGCAACAACCAGCGAAGGGCTACTTGCGGAATGCTACGGCCGTGTGCGTCGGCTATGGCTTGCAGTGTCTCGTTGTGGAAGAAATTGTTGCGTCCCTCCACAAATGCACCCCACGACTGATGCACGACGCCCTTGCGCGCCATGAGTTCATGAAATGCGTTGTGCTGCCAGAAAACGTGAGTTTCTATCTGATTGACCATCGGCACAACCTCAGCGTTGCAGATTAAATCGACTAATCGGTCGGGCGAAAAATTGCACACGCCAATGGCCCGGATGCGTCCTTCGTGATACAACTCCTCCAGCGCGCGCCAAGCACCATAATAATCGCCCAGCGGTTTGTGAATGAGGTAAAGGTCAAGATAGTCGAGACCAAGGCGCTGAAGAGAGCGTTCGAAGGCACGCTTAGCTCCTTCGTACGAAGCATCTTGCAACCATAATTTTGTGGTTACAAAGAGTTCTTCGCGAGGCACGCAGCTTCGCTTAATTGCCCTACCTACCTGCACCTCATTGCCATAAGCAGCAGCCGTGTCTATCAGTCGATAGCCGGCTTCTAAGGCCTGCACTACGCAGTCTTCACAAATATCAGCAGGAATCTGATACACACCAAAGCCCAGCATGGGCATTTTTACACCATTGTTTAATGTCGTTGTTTCCATAACTTTTTGATTAAATGAATATTCTGTTTGCTTGCCCAAATTAAAAGAAAGGCAATCGTCATAAATCCAAAACCACATCGCATAGCCTGTCGGCAAATATCTGCCAACTGCGTGAAATGAGCCGATGAGTCCACCATGATGGAGAGCCCTAGGGAACACCCTATTTGATGCGTGGCGTTGACAAGGCCAGATGCAGCACCAGCGTCAGCACCCTCCACGCCTATAATGGCTAAATTGGTGAGCGGACTCATCACAAATCCTTGTCCCACGCCAAGAAGTAACATGGCAGGCGCTATGTCGAGGTAGTAATCGCTCTGCTTCGAAATCTGCATCGTCCAATAAAACCCCAGCAGCATCAGCACCATACCCAGGGTCAATGTCGATTTATTACCAAAGCGACCTACCATGCCGGGAACTAATATGGCAGCTACGAAGGTGAAAAGCGTAAGGGGTAGAAAGGCCCATCCCACCTGCAGCGCCGTAAACGAAAGTACCTCTTGTAAATATTCCGAGATGAAGAAGTAATATCCCATCATGGCACCTGCAAAAAGGATACGCGCTCCGTGGGCTCGGCTTCGCACGCTGTTATACAGATGCAGGGGCATAATGGGCGAAGCGGCACGCTTCTCCACCTGTAAGAATAAGGTGAGCAGCAAGAGTGCCAAAGTGCCAAATACCCAAGGGTGCTCCGAGCCATTAATGGCATAAATGAAAGAAAAGATGCCTAATGCTGAGAGCAAAGTGCCTTTCACGTCCAAGCTTGCTACTGATTTCTTGGAAGGGGTCTGCCTGCGCAGTGTGAAATGACTGAGGTACATCATCCACCCGATGAGGGGTAAATAGGAATAAAAGCCCCATCGCCACGAATATTTTTCTGTAAGAATTCCTCCCAATATAAGTCCGACACACATGCCTATGCCCGAGATGGAGCTATACCACGAAACGACACGTACGCGCTCGCTTCCTTCAAAATAATCCATAATCAGCGCCAACGAGGTGGGGGCCAGAATGGCAGCGCCAATCCCCTGAACCAGTCGAGATGCAATCAGACTGAAAGCTGAAGCTGATAGACCCGCCCAAAGCGTTCCGCCTCCAAAGAGCAACAGCGAGGCGGTCATCATGAGTCGTCGGCCCAGCACATCGCTCATTCTACCTCCCATCAGCATAAGACTTCCCCAAGCCAACACGTAAATATTTTGCACCCATGATAGGGTAGATAAGTCGAGCTGTAACTCTGCTGCCATTTGGGGCAAACTTGTGATGATAACTGCACCATTCATCGCTGTCACCAAGTAGCTCGACAACACCAAACCTACTATTTTCTTTTGCTTTTTATTCATAACCTTTACCTCTTCTTGATTTCGGTTGCAAAGGTATGGAGATTTTCTTGAAGTGGCCTTACGCATTTATTTGAAAAAAATACGCAATTTACAGAAAAAAGCGATACCTTTGTACGTATACCTCAAATCCGCAACAAAGCCTTTCAACGTTCTTCTTGCGTCAGCTCCTTTATCGCTCTAAGGATAGTGTCAGAGCTACAAGTATGAAGTGTCGGATGAAGCGAGAGATGGTTCATCAAATGAGTAGTGACATCCTGGGGTACATGAGCCACCACAGAAGTAGATACTCATGAGAGAACGGATGATTTCGCTGTACTGATAACCGAACGATCTACACCTTAGACCGAGGGTCGAGTCGATTACAGATGACAATGTGGAGTCAAATTGCTCCATGATTGAAAATATTCCTCCAAAAGGAGTGAGTTTCTCAGATTTAATTTGTATCTTCACCCACACTATAAATGCATCATATATCTGTAAAAGACCTCTGAGAAAAGAGAAGAACCACGGCGAGAGCCAAATAATTCAGGAACACCACGATAGTTGCATGGGGCGCTGGTCTGCCTATAGATGCTACGCTGGGAGTTTCGTTTTTTTGTATGGCGATTAAGAAGACACAACTATATAGCATCCTTTGGGAGAGTTGCAACATTCTGCGAGGCAGCATGGATGCCAGTCAGTACAAGAACTATGTGCTGACCATGCTTTTCTTGAAATACATCAGCGACCGCGTGAAGTCAGACCCTGATCTGTATTTTGAACTGCCAGAGGGTTGTTCATTCGATGACATAGCGAAACTGAAGAACAAACCTAACATTGGCGAGGAGATACAGAAAGCTCTGCGCGAGATAGCCAAGGTAAATCCAGACCTGAACAACATCATCGACAAGGCTGACTTTGACGACTCGGCTTTGCTCGGTTCGGGAAAGGCTAAGATTGACACACTAAGCAGTCTTGTGTCAGTGTTCCAGCGCGATTTTCTTGACTTCAGCAGCAACCGTGCCGGTGATGATGACATCATCGGCGATGCCTACGAGTATCTGATGAAGAACTTTGCCGCTGAAAGCGGTAAGAAGAAAGGTCAGTTCTACACGCCAGCCGAAGTTTCGCGCCTTATGGCACAGATTATCGGCATACACAAGGACACACGCCCGCAGATTTCCATTTACGACCCCACTTGTGGCTCGGGCTCGCTGTTGCTCCGTGCCAAGGCACTTGCCAACAATGGTGTGGCAATCTTCGGTCAGGAGTTGGACGAAGCCACACGAGGCATGGCGGTGATGAACATGTATTTGCACGGCGTGGACGATGCCGACATTCAGGTGGGCGACACCATTGAAAAGCCGTTCTTCAAGCAGAACAGCACCACGCTCATGACCTTCGACTATGCTGTTGCCAATCCGCCATTCTCACAAAAAGGCTGGATTAAGGGTGAGGTAAAACTGAACGACACCTTCGGTCGCTGGGGCGCAGAAGAACACCAGGCTCCCATTCCGCCATCGAGCTATGAGGACTATGCTTTCTTGCTCCACATCATCCAGTCGCTGAAATCGCAGGGACGTGCCGCCTGCATCCTTCCAAACGGCGTACTTTTCCGTGGCAACGAGGAAGAGAAGATACGCAAGAAGCTCATAGAGCGTCGCGTAATTCGTGGCATTATATCGCTTCCTGCCAACCTTTTCTTCGGCACAGGTATTCCAGCCTGCATCATCATCATCGACAAGGCAAAGACGAATAGCACAAAGGGCATCTTCATGATTGATGCCCGCAATGGATTCACCAAGGACGGTGCGAAGAACCGTCTGCGCGAGCAGGACATCCGCCGCATCTACGACACTTGGGAGATGCTTGAAACCCTTGAGGCGGAGAACAAACTCGACGATAGCGAGATTGTTCCCCACTTTGCGCGTTTCGTGCCCTACACCGAGATTTGCAACAAGCGCAACGACGGCAATCTGAATGTGTCGCGCTATATCACGCCCAAAGACACGGAGGTGCGCCACGACATTTATGCTCACTTGAAGCTCAACGGTGGTCTGCCAGCCCACGATGTGGACGAAGGCCTCGCCTACGTCTGGCACCACTGCCCGACGCTGAAAGCCGAGCTGTTCGCTCCGCTCTGCGAAGGCTACTATTCGCTCATTGGCGACAAGAAGCAAATTGGCGAGGTTATCAATGCCAATCAAGAGTTCTGTGAACTCAGCGGTCACTTCTCCGCTGCCGTGGAGGAGTGGTATCACGAAGTGGCGAAGCAGATGAACGCCCTCACCACCGACTGCACCCCCAAAGCACTCATCGAGGAATGGGGCGATTCGCTCCTCGAAATCCTCGGCGACGTGGACGGATTGGCCAGCGCCTACGATGTGTACGATATCCTGATGCGCTACTGGCAAGATGCCATGCAAGACGACTGCTATCTTATCTCTCGTGAGGGGTGGAAAGTGGAGCTTTCTGCGGAGGTGATGCAGACCGACAAAAAGTCGAAAGAGGTGAAGTTCGTAGCCAAGAAGAAACCCACTTATCGCGACTACACTTGCGACCTGTTGCCTGTCAATATCGTGGTGGCACGTTATTTCCAAGCAGAAGAGGATGCCGTGAAGCACGCTGAGGAACTTGTGGCACAACTCTCTGCCAAGGTGGAACAGTTGGAAGAGGAATATCCCGACACGCTCGACGACACTGCCGCTGGTCTGAAGAAGACACTGAAAGAACTGCAACATTCTGACCCCAACAACGAGGATGTGGCAGTCATCAAGCAGTATTTCGTCAAGTGCGATGCATTGAAGGCTGCAAAGAAGCAAACCAAAGAAGCCATCGCAAAGCTCACCAAACTCGTGGTGGAGAAATATCCGTTGCTCACTGTCGACGAAATTAAGGACATGGTGATCAACGTGAAATGGCACACCGCTATTGTGGGTGGTGCCATTAATGAGGCATGGCGTGTAACCTACGGCATAGAGGAACAGATCACCGCCCTTGTCTCTCGCTATGAGCGTCGCCTGACCGACATAGAGCAGTCGGTTGGCGACCTTGAAAAACGTGTCAGTGCTCACCTTGCTAAAATGGGATTCTAAGCGTATGAAAGAGATAAGTGAAAACAAAATCACGAGCCAGTTGATAGAAAGTATCTCCCAACTGCTTGTGGCTGCACGCCAAAAGATTGTTGCTCAGGTCAACGACACCCTCGTACAAACCTATTTCCAAATCGGCAGAATGATTGTGGAGGATGAGCAGAACCACAACGATCGGGCGGAATACGGAAAGCAAACCATCAAAAAACTGTCAAGGGCGTTGACCGAACGCTTCGGTAAGGGGTTTTCTCGTGTCAGTTTGCAGAATATGAGGCTTCTATTCTTGAAATATGAAAAAAGCCAATCGATGATTGGCAAATTGACTTGGACGCATTATTGCGAGTTGCTCTCCATTTCCGATGACAACAAACGCTCATTTTATGAAAAGGAATGTATCAATGCTCATTGGTCGGTGAGGGAACTGAAAAGGCAAATCAACAGTTCGCTCTTCGAGCGTTTGTTGCTTTCCAAGGGAAATGCCAACAAAGAGCAAGTGCTTGCACTGGCATTAAAAGGCAACGAAATTGCCAAACCCGAGGACATCATCCGCGACCCATACGTGTTTGAATTTTTGGGCATCGCTGAGAACAAGCCACTTTTTGAAAGCGATTTGGAAAAAGCACTCGTCAGACAAATAGAAAAGTTCTTGCTTGAATTGGGTCGAGGTTTTATGTTTGTGGGCACGCAACAGCGCATCACGCTGGGCAACCATCATTATTATGTGGATATGGTGTTCTACAATAAAATACTCAAAGCCTACGTATTGATAGAACTCAAAACCAGCAAACTGATGCCCGAAGCGGTGGGACAACTGAATATGTATCTGAACTATTATGCCCAAGAGGTGAATGATGAATACGACAATCAGCCTATCGGCATCATTCTCTGCACCGACAAGGGCAGCATAGAAGCAGAATATGCTCTTGGGGGAATTTCAAATCAAATCTTCGCATCAAAATATGTGCTTTATATGCCCGACAAGGAGCAGCTGGTGGCGCAAGTGGAAAATGTGATTGCACAATGGCACGAGACGGAAACGCAAAAGGTATGAAGGAAACTAAATTCAAAGACACTGAGCTGGGGAAGATTCCCGAGGAGTGGGAGGTTTGTAACCTTGGTTCTATCGGAGTCCCATTGATGTGTAAGCGAATTATGAAATGGCAGACCAACAAAACAGCAGGTGTTCCATTTTATAAGATTGGCACATTTGGCAAGCAAGCCGACGCATTCATAGCGCCTGATATATGGCGTTATATGATCACACACTTCAACTACCCTAAAAAAGGCGACATTCTTATATCTGCGGCTGGTACTATTGGTAGAACGGTTGTGTTTGATGGGCAACCGTCCTATTTCCAAGACTCAAATATTGTTTGGATTGATAACGATGAGGAAAAGGTGTTAAACCCATATTTGGAGTATGCCTATACAAAAATAGCATGGAGCACTGATGCAAGCACCATATCAAGACTATACAATAGCAATCTAAAATCCGCCCTCATTTTGTTTCCTCATGACAAAGCCGAGCAGCAGCGTATAGCGTCGGCATTATCTGATGCGGATGCGTTGGTTGCCGAGTTGGATGTGCTGATTGAAAAGAAACGAGCTATTATGGCTGGCACTATGCAGGAACTCCTCACAGGAAAACGCAGACTACAAGGATATAACGAGAAGTGGAAGGAGAGTGCGATTGAAGATATTGGTAACCTTATAAGGGGAGTTTCTTTTGACTCTGATAGCGTTTCAACGTCATTCTTTGAGAACTCTATCCCCATTTTACGAGCCAATAATATTGTTGATGGGAATTTATTTCTACATGATCTAATTTTCGTTGACAAGCACTTCGTGAAAAAGCATCAATATCACAGAGAAAATGACATCCTGATATGTTCCGCTAATGGAAGTAAACGACTCGTAGGAAAAGCTGCTTTGATTAAAAGTGATGATAATATGTCATTCGGAGCATTTATGACAACACTACGTTGCAATAATGCAAGCATGGCACTATACTTTTCAATGTTTATGCGCACGGACGAATATAGAAAGCAAATTAACGATTTGCTGTGCGGCTCTGCCATAAACAATCTTAACTCAAAGCAATTATATACAATAAAACTAAAACATCCTTCAGATCAAGCCGAGCAACATGCCATAGCCTCCATCCTCTCAGACATGGATGCGGAGATAGCTGAACTGGAAGCAAAGCGAGATAAGTATAAAGAAGTGCGTCAGGGCATGATGCAACAGTTACTAACTGGTAAAATTAGATTGATATGAACGCAATACCCTTAGTCGACAGCGAGCGGACAACACAAAACCGCATCGTGAATCTGCTGCACCAACATTGCGGCTACCAGTATATCGGTTATTTGCAGGACGCAGACAACAGTCCGCTGCGCACCAAAGAGTTTCAAAAGTTCCTCCGTGCGCAATATCCCGACATTCAATCTTCGGAGTTGGAAAAAGTAACGGCACAGGTTGAGACTCAAATCCGCAATGTGCACGATGCCAACACGCTCTATGAAGCCAACGAGAAAATTTACCAGCTCCTGCGCTATGGCGTTAACATCCATCGAGAGGACGGCAAGTCGGCCACCTTCCAAATCATAGACTGGAAAACCACGGCAAACAACATCTTCTCGCTTGCCGAGGAGGTAACCGTGCGCCGCAACGTGAAGGAATACCGCACACGCCGCCCCGATGTGGTGGTATATGTCAATGGTCTTGCCCTCGCCGTGATCGAGCTAAAGAAATCCACTGTCAGCGTGAAGGACGGTGTGCGCCAGCAGATACGCAACAACAAGAACGACAACGAGATTTGCCACTTCTTCGCCACTGCGCAGTTCCTGCTTGCTGGCAACGACAGCGAGGGAGTTTATTATGGCACTATCCTCACGCCCGAGAAGTTCTATCTGCGCTGGAAAGAGCCCACAGGTCAGGGCTATCCCAACAACAATGCTGAGCCAGACCCGTATCCAGAGAAATACACACGGCAGGACTTTCCCAATGAACTTGACCGTTCACTTTTGCAGTTGCTCGACCCCGACCGACTGCTCACCCTTATTTACGATTGCGTGATATTCGACGGCGGCATCAAGAAAGTGTGCCGCCCCAACCAGTTCTTCGCTTTTGAGGCAGCAAAGCCACGCATCCGCCACAAACAGAACGGCATCATCTGGCACTCGCAGGGAGCAGGCAAGAGCCTGATGATGGTGTGGCTCGCCCAATGGATTATCGAGAATATGCCCAACAATCCGCGTGTGGTCATCATTACCGACCGCGACGAGCTCGACCAGCAGATACACAATGGTTTCCAAGATGCAGGCATCAAAGCAGTGCGCGCAACAAGCGGACAGCACCTGCTGCGCATGTTGTCCTACACCCAATCGGAAAATGAACTGAAGGTGTGTCCCGATCCAAATGTGATTTGCACGCTCATTCACAAATTCGGCATCGCAGGGCAAGAGGAAACCGCTTTCTCGCCCGAAGAGAAGAAACTGCGAGGCAAACGCTCGCCAGAGCAATATATGGAAGACCTTGCCAAAAAGTTGCCGCCTGGCTTTAAGACCGAGGGCAACATGTATGTGTTTGTAGACGAGTGCCACCGCACGCAAGGAGGCATCCTCAACCGCGCCATGAAGAGAATCATGGGCGACGATGTGATGCTTATCGGTTTCACCGGCACGCCATTGCTCCGGGCTCAGAAGCAGAAACTCACCTCGCGCGAAAACTTCGGCAACTATATCCACACCTACAAGTTCAACGAAGCCGTTGCCGACAAAGTGGTGCTCGACCTGCGTTATGAATCCCGTGATGTGGAACAGACGCTCGATAATGAAGAAGCATTGGATGCGCTTTTCAACCACATATCAGCACCACTCAGTCCCAAGGCAAAGGACGAGCTTCAAAAGCGTTGGGCTGTGATGAGTCAGCTTTTTTCGAGCCGTGACCGCATAGAGAAGATTGTTGCCGACATTGTGAAGGATATGACGCTCATTCCTTGCTTGCGCGACGGATGGGGCAATGCCATGCTCGTGTGCGACAGCATCTATCAGGCTTTCCGCTATTGGGAAGCCTTCCAACACACGCCCCTGCGCGGACATTGTGCTGTGGTTTCGAGCTTCGACGGCAAGGATGTGGGGCCCGATGAATCGTCTTCAGGCGAAACCGAGAGCGAAGCTGAATATAAGGCTGCCAAGGCGAAAGTGATGTTTGGCGACAAGACCGCCGAGGAGTTTGAGGCATGGGCAAAGAATGAGTTCATCAATCACCCAGGCTCGATGAAATTGCTGATTGTGGTGAACAAACTGCTCACTGGTTTCGACGCGCCTTCGGCAACCTATCTCTACCTTGACAAGAAAATGGAGGGACAAGACTTGTTTCAAGCCATTTGTCGCGTGAATCGTCCCAACGACGAGCAGGAGAGCAAGGAGTTTGGTTATATCGTTGACTTCAAGGAACTGTTCAAGAACATTGAGAATGCCGTTCAAGACTACACCGACGGTGCGTTCAAGGACTTCGACAAGGAAGAGGTGGAGGGATTGCTCACCGACCGCTTTGAGAATGCCAAGCGAGACCTTGATGCTGCGCTCGAACGTGTGGAACGGCTCTGCGAGCCAGTAGCTCCACCACGCACCACTGGCGAGTTCTTCGACTATTTCGTATTTCCACGTGCTACCACTGCCCCCGATGCAGAGGAAGCCGCCACCATTCAGTCAGCATCCAAGCGCGACCAGTTCTATGCTGCAGTCCGCACGCTCGTTACTCGCTATTCTGCCATTGCCCTTGACATGGAAAAGGCTGGATACACCGAAGAAGAGGCAAAGCAGATATTCAGCAAGGTCAAGAACTTCAGCAATATCCGCGACGCTATCATGCGCCGTGCCGGTGACCTTATCGACATGAAGCAGTACGACCAGCAGATGCGTCAGATTCTCGATACATACGTGGAGGCGAAGCATTCCAAGGTGCTCATGTCACTTGACGACCTTTCTTTCCTCGACCTTGTACTGGATGGTAATTCAGACGAGGCAGAGGACGAGGCAGAGAAAGCCTTGGGTGGTAAGGACGGTGTGGCATCGACCATCACCGCCAATGTGCGCCGTGTTATCAACCGCAAGAAGGACAGTAATCCCGAGGAGTATCGCAAGTTCTCGGAGCGCATCAACCGTCTGCTGGAAGAGTATCGTCAGGGTGTGCTGGAATACAAAGACTACCTGACAGCTGTGGCTGAGCTGGCGCGTGAGTTGCGCAACCGCACAACAGACCCACGCCTTGACAGCCCTGCGAAACAGGCTTTCTTCGACAACCTCAATAATGATGTTGAATTTGCACTTGAAGTATATGCACTTGTAAAAACGGAAGCGAAAATCGGTTTCAAGACTAATCTGAAGAAACAGGGTAAACTACGCCGTGCTCTCGAAACTCTTGCCGCAAAACATGAGTTCAATGTTGACACCATATTTAATATCATCATGAATCAACCTGAGTTCGCATGATTTCGCTACTGACAATATCCGAAATTGAGATAGAGGTGGAACGCAAGAGAATCAAGAACATGCACCTTGCGGTCTATCCACCTGATGCACGTGTGCACCTCTCGATGCCCGACTACCTGACTGATGATGATGCCAAGGCATTCATCATTCAGAAATGGGAATGGGTGCGCAAGCAGCGTGAGGAAGTCTTGGCTCAACCTCGCCAGACAGAGCGACAATATGTGTCAGGAGAAAGCCATTTCCTCTTCGGCAAACGCTATGAGTTGCTGGTAGAAGAACTGCCGCATTACTCTAATGTCATTCAGATAAAAGGCAAAAAGATATATATGCTTGTGAAGCCTGATACGACAACAGAGCAGCGGGCAACTATTATGCGTGAGTGGTATCGTGCTCAACTAAAGAACCAACTCGATACAACCATAAAACGATGGGCAGAGAGGCTTGGCGAAACCAACTACAATTGGCAGGTGAAGCAGATGAAAACCGAATGGGGCAGTTGTGTAAAATCGAAGCGTATGCTGATTTTTAATCTCGAACTGGCACGCGTTCCTATTGAGTACTTGGAGTTTGTTGTTGTTCACGAATTTTGCCACTTTGTGATTGACAACCATAACAAACTCTTCGAGGCTTTAATGACGAAACGCTTACCCAACTGGCGAACACTTCGAAAGCAACTCAATGATTTTATTGCGTTGCCATACAAAGAATAATTTTGAACACCTACTTATTTACCATACTGTAATATGGAAAAGGTGAAAAAATTGCGGTTTTTTCTCTTTCACCATTACTAAAGACTGTGTGACGACCGAATAAATAAACCATCCCTCCCTACCCCCTTCACCACCCCTTCCCCTCTGCTTCCCACCCCATTCCCTATACTTGTCAGCGAACGCGGGAGGAGCAGGGTCGACGCATTACTCTATGGCATCAATTTAGCAAGGAAAGAACTGTCC
>OIZO01001301.1_pt1 | contig 13231 bp, 14 predicted proteins | sample 1588551 | NCBI WGS metagenome assembly OIZO01 (sample SAMN03283271) | human gut metagenome | biome: human-associated habitat; material: feces | host: Homo sapiens | place: Peru | collected 2012 | reverse complement strand
CTTTGTATAATAATATTACAAATCTAGAAGAATATATAAATTTAGTTAAAAATTAGATAATATTTTACTACAAAATTAAACAAAAATAGGAGAAGATTTGCTTATCTTCTCCTATTAGACTTTTATGTATGAACAATTGTAATTTTACTTTAAAATTTTTTATATTAATATGAAATTGTATAGCTACCATCTGCATTCTTATTGAAAACTACACTTGAATTTAATTTGATAATAGGTCTTAATCCAGTCGCTTTTGAACCAGTTCGATCTACATTGCCATCAAATCTAGCTTTTCCTCTTTCAGAAATATAGTTTCCGACAGTCCATATTGTACTTCGAAATGATTTTGTTGCAAGATACATTCTATAAGCTTTTGAAGTGTCTAATTTTAAATAAATGCCGTTATAATCTTCATTGGCAGGAATATCATATTTATCTTTCTTAGCTCCTTTTATATTAGAATATGAATAATATCCCAAATCAGTTGTAGAATCAGTTACACTAGAAGTTGTAATATTTGTATTATGTGTTTGATTATATGAGGCTACATACATTTCTAATGATGGTGCGCCTTGAGCACTATCTGCCATATTACCTTTAAAATAATCATCCCATCCGCTTAAATATAACAATTTTGTACTAGGTAACCAATCTGTAAGAGGATCTCCCTGTGAATCAAAAGAATGTACTGTTTCTTCTATTTGTAAACAATATTCTTTATTGTTAAAATATCCAAAGTGATTATGACTAAATCCATCATCAGTATATGCAGGTGTTTGCGTATAGTGTATATAATCATCAGTAATTAAATAAACATTTGTACCATCTGCATAGAAAATTCTATATTTTGCACTACCATCATTTGGTCCATGATAATTTGTTACTAAAGCTCCATAGAATGATGAATTAATTTCTGTTGATGAAGTTTTAGGATTATTAACTGTTACTGTACACTCAGATTTTATTGTACTTGTTGAATTTTTTGCTGTAATAGTAACTATTCCAGGATTTTTGGCAGTTACCAATCCAGTATTTACATCAACTGTTGCTACACTTTTATTAGAACTTGTCCATGTTACTTTTTCTGTTGTGTTACTTGGAGTTATTTTTACATCTAATTTTGTTTGTTCACCTATTTCCAATGTCTTATTGTTTGGACTTACCTCTAATTTTGTAATACTAGCCTCTATTACAACTGGACATTGCGCAACATGACCATTTTGTGTAAAGTATAGAGTAAAATTTATTAAAACACTTGAATAAATGTGAATAAAAGTATTATACTATACACAGCAAAATAAATTTATTATAAAAGAATGGAGGAAATCAGATGAGATATATAGAAAAAGAAATAAAAAAAGGGATAAAATTACACACAATAAAAACGGAAAAATTTAAAACAAACTTAATTGCAATATTTTTAAGTATGCCAATAACAAGGGAAAATGTAACAAAAAATGCCTTGATATCAGCAATATTAAGAAGAGGAACAATGAATATGCCAAGTTCATTAGAAATTAGTAAAACATTAGAAGAAATGTATGGTGCATCATTTGATAATGGAATAGACAAAACAGGAGATAATCAAATATTAAAATTTTATATAGAAACAATAAATGATAATTATATTCCACAAAATGGTGAAAATATGTTGAAAACTAGTATCAAAAAACTACTTGAAATTGTATTTAATCCATTGGTAAAAGATGAAAAATTTAATGAAGAATATGTAAGACAAGAAAAAGAGAATATTAAGAGAATAATTGAGGGAAAAACAGATAATAAAGCAATGTATGCAAATGAAAGATGTATTGAAGAAATATATAAAAATGAACCATTTGGATTATATAAGTATGGATATATAGAAGACCTTGAAAATATAGATGCAAAAAACTTATATAAATATTATGAACAAATGATATCAATATGTAAAGTTGATATATTTGTATCAGGAAACATTGAAGAAGATGTAGAACAGATATTAGGAGAAAATGAGAATATTAAAAAGCTTCAAGAAAGAGAAAATAAAATAATATTTGAAACCTCTCAAAAAGAAAAAATCAAAGAACATGAAGTTATTGAAAGGATGGATGTTACACAAGGAAAGATTGTAATAGGAATGGATTTAACATTAGAAAATGCAAATCAAAAATATGATGCTATAGTATATAATGCTATACTTGGAGGAACAGCAAATTCAAAAATGTTTCAAGAAGTACGTGAAAAAGCGAGTTTAGCCTATTCTGCTGGTTCAACATATTTAAGATATAAAGGAAATATTTTTATAAAATGTGGAATCGAAATAAAAAATTATGAAAAAACACTAGAAATAATAAGAAAACAATTAGAAGATATGAAAAATGGAATTTTTACAGATGAAGATATTGAAAATGCCAAGAAAAGTATAATATCAGGAATTAGAAGTATAAATGATGAACAAGATACTGAAATCACATATTTATTTGGGCAAGAACTAACAAATGAAAAAATATCAACAGAAGAATATATAAAAAATATAGAACAAGTATCAAAAGAAAATATTATAAAAATAGCAAATTCACTTCAAATTAACACAATTTACTTCTTAAGAAATAAAGAGGAGGACTAAATATGCAGATAATTGAAAATTCAAAAGTAAAAGAAAAATTATATATAGAAAAGCTAGAAAATGGATTAACAATAATGGTTATTCCAAAAAAAGGAATACAGAAAAAGTATGTAATATGGGGAACAAACTATGGTTCAAATGATAGTAAATTTATTGTACCAGGTGAAACAGAAATAACAGAAGTTCCAAAAGGAGTTGCACATTTTTTAGAACATAAAATGTTTGAACAAAAAAGTGGAATAAATAGTCTAGATACATTAACAGCTCTTGGAGTAGAAGCAAATGCATATACTACAAATGATCATACTGCATATTTGTTTGAATGTACAGAAAATTTTTATCCAGCATTAGATGAATTAATGGATTATGTTCAACATCCATATTTTACAGATGAAAATGTAGAAAAAGAAAAAGGAATTATAGGTCAAGAAATAATGATGTATGATGATTATCCAGAGTGGAAAGTATATTTAAATGCATTGGAAGCAATGTATCATGAACATCCAGTTAAACTTGATATTACAGGAACTATTGAAACAATAAGTCATATAAATAAAGAAATATTATATAAATGCTATAATACATTTTACAATCCATCAAATATGGCAATGGTAGTTTGTGGCGATTTTGAGCCAGAAAAACTATTAGAAGAGATAAAAAATAGATTAGTAGAAAAGAAAGCAAATGGTGAAATAAAAAGAATATATCCAGAAGAACCAGAAAGTATAGTTAAAGAAAAAATAGAGCAACAAATGGATGTAAGTGAGCCATTATTTACAATAGGAATAAAAGATAAAGTTGCTACACAAAAAGAAAAAGTGAAAAAACATTTAGCAATAGAAATTTTATTGAATATGATAATTGGAAAAAGCTCAAATCTATATCAAGATTTATATAATAAGGGAATAATGTTTGTGGCTCCAGGTATGGATTATGAATTTTCTAGAGATTATGCTCATATTTTGATAACAGGACAATCAAAAAATCCTCAACAAGTATATGATGAATTTAAAAAGACAGTAACGAATTTGAAAGAAAATGGAATAAATATAGAGGAATTTGAGAGAACCAAGAAAATGTTATATGGTGAATTTATAAAAGAGTATGATGAACCAGGAGATATTGCAAGAATGTTTCTTTCTGATTTCTTCAAAGAAATAAATAGTTTTGAATATTTAGAAGAAATAACTATAATAAATGAACAATATGTCGAACAGATGTTAAAAGAAGTGTTTAATGAAGATAAAATGATTATTTCTGTAATAAAAAAGTAAAAATGTAATTAAAAAGTCATATAATCGTAATTGTTATTTTGACGAATAATGTTGAGACTTGTATTAATATGTAGAAAATGGTAAAAATATCAAGAATAAAGTCATACGATTAATGAGGAAAATTGAAATAATTCGTTGACTAAAATGTAAAAATATGTTAATTTATAAACATACAGATAAATAATTGTAAAAAAGGAGTGATGCTGTATGTTAAATGATGAAATATGTAAATTAAGAGACAAATTAAACGAAAGTATTACTATAGGGGAAGATTACAATATAATATACAAACTAAGTGTTGAACTTGATGAATTAATAGCAGAATATTATAGAAAACTTATAAAAGCAAAATAATTATAAAATATAAAAATAAAATTCTAGGTGAAAATCCTAGAATTTTATTTGTGAAAACTTGAAGATTTAAGTATATAAGTAGAAAGAATAATGAGGATTATAATTATAAATAAAGTAACCATCATAAATAGAAAGATTATTTTCAGATAAAGGAATATCAATATAAATTGGGCATCTATATTTATGTCCTAAATTATTCTCTATAATAATATAAAAACTAAAACTACACTTTAAATTATTTAAAATAATATTACAATTCTTTAATAGAGAGCCATCATAAGAAATTGAATTAGAATTTTCAATTGTGTGTTCATCAATTAAATTAGAATTTTTATAACTAATTGTAATTGGATTTGCACAATTATTAAATAAAACAGGTGTTGATAAATCTGCTGTATCATCAGAAGTGATGTCAAAGTTTAAAGAATCTTTAATTAAATTATTTTCGTCAAAAGAAGGAGTTGCAATAGAATAAAAATTTTTATAATATAAATTTGGTTGACCTATTTTTGGTAAATCAATAAATTTAAAATTTTCTATTGTAACAGACTTTAATGTGTTTTCTAATGAATAAGTATCAGAATTGTTATCAATAAATATAGCAATATCTGTATATTGAATTATATTTTTTAAAGTTGATGTATTATTAGTATTAGGCGTTGATTCACCAAAAGCACTACTAAAAAATACTATTTTATTTATACTAAAAATATTATTTTGTTGAAAGGAATTTTCAAGTGAAAGCTTGTTCAAAAATGAAGTATAAATAATATTACAAAGATAAATTAATAGTAAAACTGAAATAGTAAAAGTAATAAAAAATATAAATTTAGTTATCCTATTTTTCATAATAATCTCCTTAAATATCATAATAATATAACTTATGAAAATATTCAAGAGATTATTAACAAATTCCAAAAATTTGAATTGACAAAAAAATATATTAATAATAAAATAAAACTAGTAAATGTTTGAAAGGAGAACACTTAAGAGAAGGGTGTTTAAAAATATGAATTCAAAAGAAAAGAGATTTTTTATTGTATTAATAGTACTTTTAGTAGTATTAGTTTTATTTTACATATTTAGTAAATTTAATAAAAAAATAGTATATGCTAATAATCAAGACATTGTTAACATTAAATTTTCTAATGCTCAGAATTTTAATTTAGATGAAGTAATAAATCAAAATAACAAAGTAAATTCAGAGCGAATAATAACAGAAGAAATTAATTTAGAATATATAACACAATACAAAAATACAGAAGATTTACCAGAAGGAGTTATACAAGTAATTCAAGAAGGAAGAACTGGTAAAAAGCAAATAACAAAAAGAATTACAATTGACGAGAATTCAGAAGAACATGAAGAAGAAATAAGTTCTATAATTATTACGAGTCCAGCAAACAAAATTGTACAAGTTGGAACATCAAAGAAAAATAAAAATTATAAAATAGCTAAAGGAAGCGAAGTTTATGTTGTGTCTGACAGTGCAGAAGTAAAAAGAGAAAACAGTTATGATAGTGCTAAAATAACAACGCTTATAAGAAATACTCAATTAAAAGTTTTAGATATAAAAAATGAATGGTGTAAAATTTATATAAGCGGACAATATGGATGGATAAAAACAGAAAATATAGCTTTAAAAACTGCAAATTCTAACTCTGATAACATGTTATCAGATAAAAAAATTACATATAATATTGAGATGGAACTTAATAAACCAAGTGGATTGTCTTTGAAACAATTTAAAAAAGTATTAACAGATAATAATGATAAAAATAATATATTTTGTGATAATGCTGAATACTTTTATTACATAGAAAATGAGTATAATATAAATGGTATTTTCGTTGCTGCGATTGGAATACATGAGAGCGGATGGGGAAAATCAAATATAGCGAAAAATAAGAAAAATTTATTTGGATATAGAGCATATGACTCAAATCCTTATAGTAGTGCAAGTACATTTGATTCATATGCTGAAGGAATAGATTTAATTGCAAGAGTATTGGTTAAATATTATTTAAATCCTAAAGGAACGGTAATATATAATGGTGAAAAAGCAATAGGAACATATTATAATGGTAATACAATAAAAGATGTAAATAAGAAATATGCAAGTGATTCAAATTGGGCAAATAAAGTATATAATTACATGGAATATCTATATAAAAAAATATAAAAAATAGCAAGAAATAACTTGCTATTTTTTAAATTCTAGTGTATGATATATAGGTAAAAATAACAAGTAATGAGAAAGGAAAATTGATATGAAAAAAGTTGCAACAATCGTGGTAATTTTAATACTTTCATTATACACTTGGGGAACAACAAGTGTATTTGCAGAATCAGCTAGTACAAATATAATAGATGTAGAAAATGAAAGTCAATTAATAAAAATAAAAGAAAATGCATCAAACTCTTTAGAAGACTATAAAGAAAAATATGGCTCAGATGCTTATGGAGTAGCAGCATATGTATTAAATATAATTAGAATTTATAGTATTCCATTTTGCTTTTTAGGAATTGCAATAAGTGCAATATATCAATATGTAATAGGAATAAGAAAATTAGATACACAAGAAAAAGGCTTAGTTACAATGATATCATTTATAACTATTCTAATAATATGCCAAATTTTACCTTTAGCCTTTGCGATTGTTGTGAAATTTGGAAGGGGGTAACAAATGAGAGTTTTATTTGCAGTAAGTAATGACAAAATGTCAGAAACAATTGTAAAACAATACGAAAAACAGTATAAAGAAATAGTTTCATATAAAAATGTATATTATTTTAATGCTATATTAAAAGAATTACAAAGAGATAAAACATATGATAGAATTGTTATTAGTGAAGACTTAGAACAATATACTAGTACAGATTATGAACAAATGGATAATTTCATATTTGGTAGATTAGATAGTATTAGTGATGAAGCTTCAAATGCAAGAGGAGAAGATATCCCTATTATTTTAATTTGTGAAGAAAGAAGAGTAAAAGGAGAAGAAATCCTTGTAAAATTATTTGGAATAGGAATATATAATGCTATAATAGGTAGTGACAGAAGTATAAATGAAGTATGCAGATTAATAAATAGACCACGTTCAAAAAAAGAAGCAAAAATATATTATAAAATAGATTCAGAAGATGTTAATTATGAGAAAAATGATGAAAATGAAGTTAGCGAATTAGAAATTCAAAATATTTTAGCACATTATAAAAAAATAGGAAATGATGAACAAAAAATTATTGATAGTTTTGATAGTATTGCTGCACAATATAATAATGTGCAACTAAAAATTATATGTAAATTTTTACCATTAAATGTAAGAGCTGTTTTAGAAGAAAAATCAAGTAAATATCTACAAATATTTGCTTATGATGGGATTTCTGATAATGTAAAAATTAATTCAAAGGAACAAAAAAAATATAAAACTATAAAGAAAATTAGAGAAGATGCAAAAGGAACGAGTGAAATTATGTTGAAAACAACAGAAAATAACTTTAGGGAACCTGTTGTAATACCATCAGCAATTAGCTCAAACCCAAAGAAGATAATTCAGACAAGAGAAACACAGAAACAAGAAGAAAATGTAAAATTTATGCCAATAGAAAATATTGAAGAAATAAAACAACAAGAAAATTTAACAAATGAAAATAATTTAAAAAATATAGAAATAGAACAGCCAGTAAAAAGAGGAAGAGGAAGACCTAAAAAAATTGTTACTGAACCAGTTGAAGTTGTTCCAAAACGTAAAAGAGGTCGCCCAAGAAAAAATGAAAAGATAGAAGAAGAGGAGATTTCACAAGAAAATTTAACAAATAAAGATTATGAGAATGTGTTACCAGGATTTGAAATACAGGAGAATAATTACAGTGAAGAAGATGAGAATATATTACCTGGATTTGAACAAGATGATGATGATGTAGAAATAAATGAAGATATAGAAGAGATATTACCAAAATACAATAATGATAATGCACAACAAGACAATAATATATCAAATGAAATAACATCAGACTCAAATAAATATGTTGAAAATAAAATACAACAATATGAAGAATTAGATATAGATAAATTGTTAATGCCAAATCAAAAGATAGTTTCTTTTGTTGGAACAAGTAAAAATGGAACATCTTTTTTAGTTAATAATATTGCTGAAATATTAGCTATGAATAATGTCAATACAGCAATATTGGATTTATCTCAAAATAGAAATGCATATTATATATATACAAAAAATGAAGAAAATTTAAGAATAAAAGCCAATGAATGTATAAAAAAATTAAAAGAAGGAATAGCAGAAGGAGTAGAAGTACACAAAAATTTAACTGTTTATACATCAGCATTTGATATCGAAGAAATTGAAAATGTAGAGCCAATTATTCAGACATTATTAAAAAAACATAGTATAATTTTATTAGACTGTGATTTTAATACTCCAGATAGATATTTTAAATATGCACAAGAAATTTATCTAGTACAATCAATGGATATTCTTACAATCCAACCACTTACACTATTTTTAAGAAAATTAATTGATAAGGGAGCCTTTTCAGAAGATAAAGTAAGAGTTGTTTTGAATAAATACGTAAAAACAAAAGAATTAAATGAAGAAATTTTAGTTGGAGGAATATCTATATATAATGATGCAAGTATGACTGTTAGAAAAGAATTATTTGACAGGAAGACAGTTAAGAGAATTACTGTACCATTAGAAATAGAAACATATTTAAGATATTTAGATGGTCTAGTAATTTGTGATGTATCTTTAAAAGGATATTCGAAAAAACTTTTACAAAGTTTAAAACAATTAGCTACAATGGTATATAATAGTAATTCTAATAATAAACAAAATTCAAAATATGTTCCACCATCAGCAAAAAATACTACATTTTCACCAAGTATGAATAATACTCTAGAACAGATGAGTAAAAGATATTAATATTGGGAGGAGGAAAATAATAGATGTTTATAATTGTAGGAATATTAGTAGCAATTGTTATTGGATTATTAATTTATAATGTTCAAATACATCACAAAATACAAGAATTTAACAGTTTACAAAGACAAGCTAACAATTTAAGAGTATTGCAAGATTTCTTAAATACAATAGGAGAAACATCTTCTGTTGATGAAAAAATAAAGAAAATAAATGATATATTAATCGAAAAATATGAAATAAAATATTCAACAATTGTAGTTTTTGATGGTGCTGAATATCAAATAAAAGCAACAAATGTTGATGAAAAACATTGGGAGACTTTAAGAAATCTACAAGATGTTCCTATATTTAAAGATAGTATTGCGACAGCAACTCCTAAGTATATAACAATTAATAGTGATGATGAAAGATTACCATATCAAACTATGGAATTTGCAAGAGCGAAATCAGCAATATTTTTTCCTATATATGAAGACAATGTTTATATAGGATATTGGATTATCGAGAGTGGAATTGCACATGATTTTGATAATATTGATACAACAATATTTGAAGTTGTAAAAGATAATATTGTTTCTGTTCTAAAAACTGTAGTACATCAAAGAACACTAGAAGCAATAGTAAGAAAAGATTTATTTACAGGATTGTATTCAGAGGAATACTTATATGGAGAAGGAAAGAAAACAATAGATCAATATACAACATCAGCAGTATGTATGTTCAGAATTGCTAATATTGAGGAGATTAATGAAAAATATTCAAGAAAATTAGGAAATCAAGTTATTATAGATATTAGTAAATACATACAAAAGAATATTTCAAATGAATATATTTTTATTAGATATATGGGACCAAAATTCGTAATAGTATTTTCTGGTGTAGCCACAGATTCTGTAACAGATTTTATAACAAATATAAAAATTAATGCTGAGGCAATGGACATATCTCTTGAAGAGAATTTTCAAGAAGTTGAATTAGAAGATGAATCAAAAAAAGGTATAAGTACTAAAAAAAGAAAAGTACAACAGGTTAAAGCAAAATTAAATTTTGTTATCACAACATATTATAAAGGGACAGGAATGGAAGAAGTATTAAAAAAATTAGAACAATATTTAGATAGTTGTGATAAAAATGAAAATAGTATAACATCAATTTAAAAAAGTATTTTATGAAAAAGGATGGGTAATGAAATGGATTTTGATAAAACAATGAGCTTCAATTTTGAAAAGGAAAAGAATGAAAAAATTAAAGAAACCTTAAAAGAAGTATATGAAGCATTAGTAGAAAAAGGATATAATCCAATAAATCAAATTGTAGGATATATATTATCAGGAGACCCAACATATATAACAAGTCATAATGACGCAAGAAATAAAATAAGAACTATTGAAAGAGATGAATTACTAGAGAAAATGGTAAGAAATTTTATTGATTTAGATGATTAAAATATGAATGAAAGGAAAAACATCTTATGAAAAGGATTTTAGGGATTGACTATGGTGATGCAAGAACTGGAATTTCAATAACAGATGCTTTAAATATAACAGCACAAGGACTAGAAACAATATATAATAAAGGCTCAGACAAAGTTATATTAAAAAGACTTGATGAAATTTTCAAATTATATGAAGTTGACACAATTGTTATAGGGAGACCAATAAATATGAATGGAACAGAATCTGATAGGACAGAAATAACAGACAAATTTATTCATAAATTAAAATGTAAATATAATACATTAAAAATTGAGCCAATTGATGAAAGATTAACAACAGTTGCAGCCCATAAAACAATGAATCTATTAGATGTTAACAAGTATAAAAAAAAAGAATATAGTAGATACTATATCTGCAGTATATATTCTAGAAACATATTTAAATAAATTAAATTTCAATAAAAATATTAATTAAATAAAGGTTTTAATTATAAAGAAAGGAAGGATTAAAATTAATGGAAAATGAAGAAATTGATAACATAATAGTGTTAAATGATGAGGAAGGAAAAGAAGTAAAATTTGAGTTTTTAGATTTAGTTGAATTAGATGATGAGGAATATGTGGTATTACTACCAGTCGCAGAAGAAGGCGAAGAAGAAGATGGAGAAGTAGTTATATTAAAACTAGAAGATACTGATGAAGAATCTGATGAAGAGTCTTATGTAGGTGTTGATGATGAAGAAATATTGAATAAAGTATTTCAAATATTTAAAGAAAAATATAAAGATGAATTCAATTTTGTAGATGAAGACTAATACAAAAAAGCTGGTATAAGAAGAAATTTCTACATACCAGTTTTTATTTATATAATAGGAAAGGGAAAAACGAGATATGAGTTTTGGAACTTTATTAATAGTAATGTTTATGGTAATGTTTTGGATATTTAGAGCAATAGTAGCAGTATGTACGCAATTTTCAATAGATTTTATTGGAATTGTATCATATAATTTGAACTTTGAAATAATAATTTCTTTTATTGTACTTATTTGTATAATATTAGTAATAAAGAGGAATATTATTGGAGGATTAGCATATTTCCTTATGTATGGACTATATTATGGTCAGCATTTATTTAATTCATTAGTATCACTTGCTAATGGAGAAACAATAACATTGGATTTGAGTGCAAATTTAGTATGTGATTTGATGGCTGTAGCACTAGCTTTTTTCTGTTTATTTGATATTATTTTAGATAAAAATAGAAAAGCACATCCTAAAGATGCAAAAACAGATTGGTATTTTAACAATAAGGATTATGATGAAGAATTGAAAAAAAGAGATTCAAGAGAAGACAAAAACGAATATAAATATTATTAATTATTAAAATAAGAATTTTTTACTGTAAAGTAATTAATTCTTGTTTTTTACAAAGTAATGAGATTAAAGGTGAGAAAAATGAATAATGATGAAAAAACAAATAAAACCAATATTAACTGGTTTCCAGGACATATGGCAAAAACAAGAAGACAAATTGTAGAAGACTTAAAAATGATAGATGTAGTAGTAGAGATACTTGATGCACGTATACCAAATTCAAGTCAAAATCCAGACATAAGACAAATAACACAAAATAAAAAGAAAGTAATAATTTTAAATAAATATGATTTATCAGATAAAGCTAAAACAGAAAAATGGATAGAATACTTTATACAAAAAGGACAAAAAGTAGTACTAGCAGACTCATTAACAGGAAGAGGAATAAATGAAACAATTAGACAAATTCAAAAAATAATGGAAGATGATATGCAAAAAATGGCTGATAAAGGGCGTATTGGAAGAAAAATAAGGGTAATGATTGTAGGAATTCCAAATGTAGGAAAATCATCATTTATAAATAGGATATCAAAGAAAACATCAGCAGAAGTAGGCAATAAACCAGGTGTAACGAAACAAAAACAATGGATAAGAATTAATGAGAAGATAGAATTATTGGATACTCCAGGAGTTTTATGGCCAAAATTTGAAAATGAAAATGTTGCAATGAATTTAGCTATAACAGGAACAATAAAAGATGATATATTAGAATTAACAGAAGTAGCATATACATTAATTAAATTTATGTTAGAAAATTATAGTAGTAATTTATTACAAAGATATTCATTAAATGAAGAACTGGTAAATGAAATTTTAAATCAAGATCAGGCAGAAAACGAAAATATATATGAAATCATGCAATTAATAGGCAAAAAAAGAGGTGCAATATTAGGTGGAAGAGTTGATGACGAAAGAACATCAAAATTAATATTAGATGATTTTAGAAAAGGCAAAATAGGAAATATAACATTAGAAAAATCAGAAAGGATATAAATGGGATTAATAGATAGAGAAAAAGAAGAGGTAGATGTAAATCTACTTTCACCACTAACATGGGCATATGTAGGAGATGCAGTATATGAGCTTTACGTATGAACCAACTTAGTAAACAAAACAAAATTAAAACCACATAAACTACACATAGAATCAATAAAATATGTGAAAGCTAAAGCTCAAGCAGACATATTAAAAGAAATAATGGACAAGCTAACGGATGATGAAAAAGAAATTGTGAGAAGAG
>OIZO01001290.1_pt1 | contig 13342 bp, 12 predicted proteins | sample 1588551 | NCBI WGS metagenome assembly OIZO01 (sample SAMN03283271) | human gut metagenome | biome: human-associated habitat; material: feces | host: Homo sapiens | place: Peru | collected 2012 | reverse complement strand
GGGTGGTGGAGCGGATCAGGGGGTTGGGGCTGGTGCCCAGAGCCATGATGACGGTGTCCACATCCAGCACGAACTGGCTGTCGGGAATCTCCACGGGGCGGCGGCGGCCGGAAGCGTCGGGCTCGCCCAGCTCCATGCGTACGCACTTCATGCCGCAGACCCGGCCATCCTCGTCGGCCAGGATCTCCACAGGATTGCACAGAGTCTTGAACTCGATGCCCTCCTCCTTGGCGTGGTGCTGCTCTTCCTTACGGGCGGGCATTTCGGCCTCGCCACGGCGATAGACGATGTATACCTTGTCCGCACCCAGGCGCATGGCGCAGCGGGCGGCATCCATAGCCACGTTGCCGCCGCCAACCACGGCCACCGCCTTGGAGCGGATGACGGGGGTGTCGGAATCGGAATTGTAGGCCTTCATCAGGTTGGTGCGGGTCAGATACTCATTGGCGGACATGACACCCTTCAGGCTCTCGCCGGGGATGTGCATGAACATGGGCAGGCCTGCGCCGGAGCCCACGAAGACGGCCTTATAGCCCATCTCGAACAGCTCGTCGATGGTCAGAACACGGCCGATGACCATATTGGTCATGACCTCTACACCCTGGGCTTTCAGATTCTCCACCTCGTTGGCAACGATGGCCTTGGGGAGTCTGAACTCGGGGATGCCGTAAACCAGCACGCCGCCTGCGGTGTGCAGGGCCTCGAAAATGGAGACCTGGTATCCCTTCTTGGCCAGGTCGCTGGCACAGGTCAGGCCGGCAGGGCCGGAACCGACAACGGCCACCTTCATGCCGTTGGAGGGGGCCTTCTCGGGCTTGGTGTTCACGTTCTCCCGGTACCAGTCGGCAACAAAGCGCTCCAGACGGCCGATGGCCACAGGTTCGCCCTTAACACCCCGGACGCACTTGCTCTCGCACTGGCTTTCCTGGGGGCAAACACGGCCGGACAGGGCGGGCAGGGCATTGGTGGAGGTGATGATCTCGTAGGCAGCCTTGAAATCGCCCTCGGCTACCTTATGAATAAACTCGGGGATGCGCACATTGACAGGGCAGCCCTCGACACACTTGGGGTTCTTGCAGTTCAGGCAGCGGCCTGCCTCTTCCTTGGCCATCTCTTCGGTATAGCCCAGGGCAACCTCTTTGAAATTGCGGGCACGAACCTTGGGGTCCTGCTCAGGCATAGGGGTCTTGGTCAAAGTCATATTTGCCATTTTTCTTTCCTCCCTTACTTGATCAGCGCCTTGCCCATGGCTTCCATACGGCAGACATGGTCTCTGGCAACTTCGGCTTCCCGCTCCCGGTAGGTGCCGTTCCGGCTCATCAGCTCTTCATAATCTACCTTGTGGCCGTCGAACTCGGGGCCGTCCACACAGGCAAACTTGGTCTCGCCGCCCACGGTAACACGGCAACCGCCGCACATGCCGGTGCCGTCCACCATAATGGGGTTCAGGGACACCATGGTGTGTACGCCGAAGGGCTCGGTGGTCTTGCAGACGAACTTCATCATAGGCACAGGTCCGATGGCCAAAACCTCGTCATACTTCACGCCGCTTTCCAGCAGAGCCTGGAGCTTTACGGTGCCGAAGCCCTTCTCGCCGTAGGAGCCGTCATCGGTCATCAGGTACAGATGGTCGGCACAGGCCCGGAACTCATCCTCCAGAATGACAATATCCTTATTCCGGAAGCCGATGATCACATCGACCTCGGCACCGGCCTCCTTGAAGGCCACGGCTGCAGGCAGAGCAATGGCGCAGCCAACGCCGCCGCCGACAACACAGACCCGCTTCTTGCCCTCCACATCGGTGGGCTTGCCCAGGGGACCCACGAAGTCCCGGATATAGTCGCCCTCATTCAGAGCGCCCAGGGCCTTGGTGGAGAAGCCAACCTTCTGGAAAATAATGCTGACGGTGCCCTTCTCCCGGTCGTAACCGGCAATGGTAAGGGGCACACGCTCGCTCTTCTCATCGATCCGGAAGATGATAAACTGCCCGGCCTTTGCCTTCTTGGCAACGAAGGGCGCTTCGATCTCCATCAGAGTGACGGAATCATTCAGCTCTTTCTTACGCACGATTTTGTACATGATCTGATCCATCCTTTTATGAATTTATGGAATCATAAATGCCTGTTTTCCGGCATTTTGCATACATTGAAAGCGCCGCGGCACGATCCTTGCCCCATTCGCTCCCATTGTACTTATTATAGGCTTTAAGGCTCCATTTGTCAAACTATTTTGCAAGAAAATATCCACAGGAAGTGAACTTCCTGTGGATAAAAAAGCTTATTTTTCCTTCAGCAGGTCCCGGATCTCGGTGAGCAGCAGCTCCTCCTTGGTGGGCTCGGGCTCCTTGGGGGGCTCTTCCGCTTTGGCTTCCTCTTCCTTCTTCTTGCCCAGCTCCGAGAGCTTGTTCAGACCCTTTACCAGGAAGAAAACCACCAGGGCCAGAATCAGGAAATTGATGACTGCGGAGATGAAGTTACCGTAGTTCAGGGTATTCTTAATCAGATTTCCTGCATCATCATACTTTTCCGCAAACAGCCGGGGCAGCTCCAGCTTCATCTCGGAGAAATCCACGCCGCCGATGAAGATGGACACGATGGGCATTTTTCCTGCCACTCTCTCCCATTACGCCCCTCTTCAGTCTTACTACGCGAGCCAGCTTCCCCGTAGTGGAAGCTTATACTTTACTTCTTTTCAATAACTTCCATTCCACCCAGGTATTTGCGCAGAGCTTCGGGGATGACCACGGAGCCGTCGGCGCGCTGGTTCTGCTCTACGATGGCGGGGAAAATCCGGGAGGTTGCCAGACCGGAGCCGTTCAGGGTGTGGACGTACTCGATCTTACCGTCGGCACGGCGGAAGCGGATGTTGCCCCGGCGGGCCTGGTAATCCCGGGCGTTGGATACGGAGGAGACCTCCTTGTAGCCGTTCATGGAGGGAATCAGGATCTCAATATCATAGGTTCTGGCCATGGATGCGGAGCAGTCGCCTGCGGCCAGCTTCACGGTACGGAAGTGCAGGCCCAGACCGGCAACCAGATTCTCCGCCTTGTGTACCAGCTCCTCGAAAGCCTCGTCAGATCCCTCGGGAGTGGTGTACTGGAACATCTCTACCTTGTTGAACTGATGGCCCCGGACCATGCCCCGCTCGTCGGCCCGGTGAGAACCGGCCTCCCGGCGGAAGCAGGGGGTATAGGCGAAGAACTTCTTGGGCAGGTCGGCCTCGGTGAGGATTTCATCCCGGTAAACGGATGCAAGCGCTGCCTCGGCGGTGGGCAGCATATAGTGCACCCGGTCGTCGGTGGGATTGGCGATCTTGTAGACTTCATCTGCAAACTTGGGGAACTGGCCGGCTGTCAGGCCGCACTGGTACTCCAGCATGTGGGGAGGCAGGATGAATTCGTAGCCGTCAGCCACGTGGCAGTCGATGAAGTAGTTCAGCAGAGCCCACTCCAGGCGAGCGCCCATGCCGGTATAGATCCAGTTGCCGGCACCGGCCAGCTTGACGCCCCGCTCGTAGTCGATGAGGCCCAGGTTCTGGCACAGATCCACATGGTGCTTGGGCTCAAAATCAAAGGAATGCTTCTCGCCGATGTAGCGCAGAGGCTGGTTGTTCTCCTTGCCGCCGGGCAGCAGATCGGGGTCCGGCATATTGGGCAGGGACAGCATGCAGGTGGTCAGTTCGTCATCCAGCTCCTTTAGCTTCTGCTTGTCCTCGGCGATTTCCTCGTCGATCTTCACGGAAGCGGCCATGTTGGCGTTGATCTGGGCTTCCAGAGCGGAGGTATCCTCACCCTTCTTTTCCGCGCCCTTCTTCTGGCCGAAGAGCTTGCCGTTTTCCTTGGCAAGCTTGTTCTTCTCTGCGGTCTTGGTCTCGGTATGAGTCTTCAGGCCCCGGACCTGGACGTCCAGCTCCAGAATGCGGTCAATGGTGGCGTCGCAATCCACTTCCTTGGCCTTCATACCAGCCTTGATGGCATCGGGATTTTCCTTGATTCGCTTGATATCGATCATGACAATTACCTCTCTTGGTTGATTTTTCTTAATGACTTATTTTTTCAGATTCATCAGGGCGTCCAGCAGATTTTGCAGATCGTCCTGACCGTAGAATTCCAGCTCAAAGCGACCCTTGCGCTTGCCGTTGACGATTTTCACGCCCCGGCCCAGCGCCTTGCTCAGGTTCCGCTCACACTCGGCTACATAGTCCACTTCCAGGATGATCTCCTTTTTCTTCGGCGCTTCCTGGCTCATGTTCTTGCACAGCAGCTCCGCCTGACGGACGGAGAGGCCCAATGCTGCAATCTTCTGGGCTGCTTCCAGCTGCTTTTTTTCGGTTTTCAGCTGCAAAATAGCCCGGGCATGCCCGGCGGTCAGCTCTCCGTTTTTCAGCTTTTCCAGCACCGGCTCGCTTAAGGTAAGCAGCCGCAGAGCATTTGCCACGGCAGGACGGGATTTGCCCACCCGCTCGGCGGCCTCCTCCTGGGTCAGCCCAAAGTGATTGATCAAGGCATCGTAGCCCTGGGCCTCTTCCACCGGATTCAGGTCCTGCCGCTGCAGATTTTCGATCAGCGCCAGCTCCATAGCCTTCTGGTCGTCGGCTTCCATGATAACTACGGGTACCTCGTCCAGGCCTGCCAGACGGGAAGCCCGCCAGCGGCGTTCGCCTGCAATGATCTGGTAATACCCATTGGGCATTTCCCGAACGGTCAGGGGCTGAATAATGCCATGCTGCCGGATGGACTCTGCCAGTGCCTCCAGCTCCTCATCGTCAAAATCCCGGCGGGGCTGGTTGGGATTGGGTTCGATTTTATGAAGCGGCAGTGTTTTCAGACCGCCGGTGCTTTCCGGTTCTTCCGTCAAGTCACCCAGCAGCGCACCAAGGCCCCTGCCGAGGCCCTTCTGTGATGCCATGAAATCATCCTTTCCTTATAGCTTCTTGGCGACTTCCTCTGCCATATCCCGATAGGCAGCAGCGCCGCGGCTGAATTTATCGTAGCTGGTCACGGGCAGACCATGGCTGGGTGCCTCGGCCAGTCGGACATTTCTGGGAACCACCGTCGCCAGCACCTTGCCGGGGAAATGCCGTCTTACCTCCTGGGCCACCTGGGCGGAGAAGTTCGTCCGGCCGTCATACATGGTCAGTACCACGCAGAAAATCTCCAGCTTGGGATTCAGCTTCTTTTTCACCGTCCGCAGGGTTGCCATCAGATCACTGAGGCCTTCCAGTGCGTAGTACTCGCACTGCACCGGGACCAGAATTCCGTCCGCTGCGCACAGGGCATTCAGCGTCAGCAGCTCCAATGAGGGCGGGCAGTCGATGAAAATGGCATCATATTTGTCCTTCACGCTTTCCAAGGCTGCTTTCAGCTGGTGCTCCCGATCATCGGAGCCGATGAGCTCCACGCCTGCACCGGCCAGATCTGCGGAAGAGGGGACCACATCTCCAAACTTCGTTTCCAGAATGGCGCTTTCAATGCTGACGCCGTTGATGGTCACATCATAGGAGGAATATTTGATTTTTCGCTTGTCCACGCCCATTCCGGAGGTGGCATTTGCCTGGGGGTCAAAGTCGCAGAGCAGCACCTTTTTGCCCAGATCCGTCAAGGCCGCCGTCAGGTTCACCGCCGTAGTGGTTTTGCCCACGCCGCCCTTCTGGTTTACAATAGCTATAATCTTTCCCATTTTTCGCTCCTCTCATTCTCCGCACCGGAATGTTTCACGTGAAACATCTTCCGATGCCGCATTTTCCGGAAAGTAATGTTTCACGTGAAACATTACTTTTCAGTGGGCAAGGGTCCGGAAGTGGAGGCAGTGGGGGAGACGGTGGAATAGTTCTGTCCAACAACGGGTTGCTGATCCCGCAGCAGAAGCCAAACGCAGAACGCGCTGAGTCCGGCTATGACGATCAGAAGTACCGCAATCCAAATCCGCGCCCGTTTCAGCTGTGAATTGAAAATACGCAGCTTTTCATCATCAGACAGAGACGTCTTCCGAACGGAAGGGCGCCGGGCGGACCGCTTTGGGATCATAACATAGGTATCCGGTGGAACAGGGTATTTTTCCATCTCCGCAAGACAATAAGCGCAAAAGCTTTCACCTTCCGCGACCTCAGCCCCGCATCTCAGACAGTTCATTCCATTCCCCCCTTATTGATCGTTGATTGCTTTATTTTACAACAGAAATAAGGATTCGTAAAGAGGGGAAAACGAAAAAATCTTCCCGTACGGCAGTGCGTGCGCACAGCAAATTGAAATTTCCATAGTTGTCGGTGGCAGCGATACCATAATTTATGGAAGGGGATGGTATGGTCGACAGTGGTGCATGTATTCTTACCACTCTCACACATTACGCCCCTCCTCAGTCTCGGCTTACGCCGAGCCAGCTCCCCCGGAGGGGAAGCTTAAATACGCAGTCACATAATTCTTATTGACAATCATATGATTATGTGTTATAATCTAGATACAGTAAGAAAAGAAAGGAGCATCCCACATGCAGTGGACAATACCGGGAACCGTTCTCTCCGCACAGACGGAGGACGCGGAGAAGATTCGGGACGTATTCAACGCCTTTTTTCTGGCCGGGAACATCAGTCTGAGCCAGGTCTCTGCCATCTCCGGGCTGGAGCCCTATATGATTCAGAACTGGGTGCGCAGAAAATATCTTTCCAACTCCCAGGGAAAAAAATACTCCCTGGATCAGCTCTGCCGCATTCTCACCATCAATCTGCTTCGAAAATCCATGTCCATTGATAAGGTCTGTGACCTTCTGAGCTACGTCAATGGGCAGCTGGATGAAAGCGGGGACGATTTGATTGCCGATGCCGAGCTTTATTTTCTTCTGGTGAGCCTGGCCGCTCAGGTCTATGGGCGCAAGGGTACACTGGAGGAGGGCATTGAAAAAAGCGTCCGGCAGCTTCCCGAGCGGATTCCCGGTGCAAATCAGAAAATACAAAAAGCCCTTTCCATCATGCTCTATGCCTGGTGTGCCGCATTTCTGCGGGACCGGGCAGATGCACTGATGGAAAACCTGGAAAAGGAGTAATTACAATGGAAGAAAACGGAACCTACCGCTGGGCCCCGCCGAAAGAAAAGAAGGAGCCCAACTGGAAAAAAGTAAAACATACGGTTCTTTCGGTCATCGTGATCCTTGTGCTGTTGCTGCTGGTCTCCACCTGCTACTACACCGTGGACGACAAGCAGCAGGCTGTGGTCACCACCTTTGGCCGGGTAACAGACATCACCGATGCCGGCGTGCACCTGAAGCTGCCCTTCGGCATTCAAAAGGTTCAGAAAGTAGACGTCAACGTCTATCAGAAGATCACCCTGGGCTATGACCCGGTGGGGATCAGTGGCTACAATGTGAACGACAGGGACAGTGCCATGATCACCGGCGACTACAACATCGTCAACGTGGATTTCTTTGTGGAATACAAGGTCTCCGATCCCGTGCAGTACCTCTATTCCTCCAACGATCCGGAGACGATTCTCCGGAATCTGGTCCAGAGCCAGGTGCGCAACGTGGTTGGCTCCTCCACCGTAGATTCCGTGCTGACCACCGGCAAGGAAAACATCCAGATGCAGGTGAAAAACCTGGTATCGGAGATTCTTACCCAATATGACATTGGCCTTGCTCTGGTGGATGTAAAAATCCAGGATGCCGAGCCCCCCACCCAGGAGGTCATCGAAGCCTTCAAAAATGTGGAAACCGCCAAGCAGCAGGCAGAAACCGTCATCAATGACGCGAAAGCCTACGAAAATGCCCAACTGCCCAAGGCCCAGGCCGAGGCAGACAAGCTGATTCAGAACGCCCAATACCTGAAGGAAAAGCGCATCAACGAGGCAACCGAACAGGTGGCCATGTTCAACGCCATGTATCAGGAATATGCCCTGAATCCCGAGGTCACCAAAACAAGAATGTACTATGAAGCCATTTCGGATATTCTGCCGGGCATCAAGCTGTATATCAATACCGGCACCGGCAGCGACATGCAGATGCTCCTGCCTCTGGAAACTCTGGTAGGCAGCGAAGGAGGAGAAACGAAGTGAAAAAAAGAACCGTAACCCTGATTGCCGTGGTGATTCTGGCCGTGATCGTGCTGTCCGGCTGTTTCTTCACCGTGCGGGAGGATGAATACGCCTGCACCGTCCGGTTTTCCAAGATCATTGCCACCACATCCGATGCCGGCCTGCACTTCAAGCTGCCCTTTGTGGACTCCGTGAAATATTTCACCAAAGCCACCCAGCTCTACGACATTCCGCCCTCCGAGGTGCTGACCTCTGACAAGCAGAATATGACCGTGGACTGCTACATTCTCTGGTCCATCGGAGACCCCAAGCTCTTCTATCAGCGCCTGGGCACCACCTCCAATGCCGAGCAGCGGCTGGACGCCCTGACCTATAACGAGCTGAAAACCGTTATGGGCACCCTGGCCCAGGCGGACATTGTGAACATGGAGGACGGCGCCAAGCGGAACGACATCTACAATTCCATTGCCACCGACGTGGACGCCCTGGCCCAGACCTACGGCATCCGGGTGGAGGATGTGAAAATCAAGCAGTTTGACCTGCCGGAATCCAACCTGAACGCCGTGTACAACCGGATGATTTCCGAACGGAACCAGATCGCGGAAAAATACACCGCCGACGGCAACTACGAAGCCTCCATTATCCGCAACAATGTGGACAAACAGGTGAATATCATCGTCTCCAATGCCAAAGCCGAGGCCGCCAAGCTGGAGGCCGAGGGCGAGGGCGAATATATGCGGATGCTGGCAAGCGCCTACCAGACCCAGGACCAAAAGGAATTCTATGAATTCACCCGTGCCCTGGATGCCCTGAAAGCCAGCCTGAACGGCAGCGAAAAAACCGTGATTTTGGACAGGGATTCCAAACTGGCCCAGATTCTCATGGGCAACTAAATCGCAAAGCCCGGCGCTTTCCGCGCCGGGCTTTAATTCCCAATTTGTTTGACAAACCGACAGAATGCTGTATAATAAAACACAAGTGGAAGCCCACCGTCCAAGTCGAGTTTTTTCCTCCTTTGTAGACGGTGTGCGGTAAAAGACGGTTGCCTGCCATCCCGTGTTGAGCGGAATGGAGGGATGTAGAAAGCTCTCGCGGGAATACTTTCCGAGGGAGGCGATACATATTTCTGAGATGATTCTGTCTGTCCTTGGGGCCTTGGGTTCCATTGCCAGCATTGTGTCTCTCGTGCTGTATCTGCACGATAAAAAGAAGTGAGCCGTCTGTCGCTAGCAGACGGCTCATGTGCTGAGGGTTAATCTCTCGGTGCTGTAAGCCATATGTAGTGTGGCAACCGTCGGGTTTCCACCACGGGGAGGTGCCTGTTTGCAGCGGGCATCTCCTTGTACGCTTATTATAGACCGGCAGCAAGAAAAAGTCAAGGCCCCGACGGCGCGTACCGTCGGGGCCTTGTGTTCTGTTTGGAAAGTACCTTAGCCGTTCCGCACGGTCATAAACAGGCTCTCCATCTCCCGGGAGGTTTCCTCGGGCAGGAAGTCGAAGGAGGTGGCGTTGCGCAGCTGCTCTTCGCTGGGATAGGCCACGTCATTGGCAACCAATTCGGCATCCAGGTACTGCTTGGCCTCGGATTCCGGCACGGAGTAGCCCAGGAAGTCCAGGTTCTGGGCGCAGATCTCGGGGTCAATCAGAAAGTTGATGAAGGTCTCGGCGGCTTCCTTCTCCTTGGCACAGGTGGGGATGCAGATGCCGTCCACAAAGATGTTGTAGCCCTGGTCCTCGGGGCGGAAGAACCGCAGGTCCGGGTTCTCCTCTACCATGGTCAGGTAGTCACCGGCGTAGTAGGGGGCGATCCAGGCCTCCTCGTTTTCCATGGCGTCAAAAATCTGGTCCATGACGTACTGCTGCACCACGGGCTTCTGCTCGGCCAGCTTGTCGGCGCAAGCCTGAAGCTCGGCGGAGTCGGTGGTGTTCACGGAGTAGCCCAGCAGATACTCGGCAATGCCGAAGGCATCCCGGGAGTTGTCGAACATCAGAATCTTCCCGGCGTACTTTTCATTCCACAGCAGCTCCCAGCCGGTGACATCGGCCTCGTCCACGTACTTGCTGTTGTAGATGATGCCGGTGGTGCCCCAGGTATAGGGCACGGAATACTTGTCCTCAGGGTCAAAGGCCATGCCGCGATAGCTGGCGTCGATGAACTTGGCGTTGGGGATATTATCGTAGTTCAGCTCCTGAAGCATACCCTCCTGGCGCATCCGGCCAATCATATAGTCGGAGGGGATGACCACGTCCACGGTGATGCCGCCGTTTTTCAGCTTGGCATACATGGTCTCGTTGGAATCGAAGGTGGAGTACTGGACCTTGATGTTGGGGTACTTCTTCTCGAACTCCGCGATGACGTCGATGGAGCCCTCATCTCCCTCGGAGATATACTGGCCCCAGTTGTAGACGTAAATGGTGGTCTTTTCGCTGCCCTTCCCGCAGCCTGCGCACAGGCAGACCAGGGTGGCAAGGACAAGGAAGATGGAAATTACTTTCTTCATAGCTTTTCTCTCCTAAATGGTAAAATAATAAGATGATAGTAGTCGGCTGAAAATTTGCCCGTAGGGGCCGTTGCCCACATCGGCCCGCAGCCTCAATGCTTTTTCCGGTCGGCGATTTTTTTGCGATCCGCAAAGAGCTGCATGAGGTTCATGGCGGTCATCAGCACGAAGATCAGCAAAAACAGCAATGTGAACATGGCGTAGATCTTGGGCTGAATGGGCTTTTTCGTGTAGGAATAGATTTCCACAGGCAGTGTTACAAAATCCAGACCGGTGACGAAATAGCTGATGACAAAGTCATCCAGACTCATGGTAAAGGCCATGATGGCACCGGACACCACGCCGGGCATGATCTCGTGGAGAGTCACCCGGAAGAAGGCCTGCCAGGGGGTGCAGCCCAGGTCCATGGCCGCGTCCGTCAGAGAGACGTCCATCTGCTTGAGCTTGGGCATGACGTTTAAAATCACGTAGGGCAGATTGAAGGTGATGTGGGCAATGAGCAGCGTCCAGAAGGTCAGGCTGTTTCGCTGGCCCAGCATCTTCGTGCCTACAAAGACGAACAGCAGGCTCAGGGACACACCGGTAACAATATCCGGGTTGGTCATGGGGATATCCGTCAGGGTCATGGCCACCTTGCGCATTTTGGGGTTCAGGTTGTGAATGCCCACGGCGGAAATCGTACCGAAAATCGTGGCGATGAGGCTGGCGAGGATGGACACCAGCAGGGAGTTGCCCAGCAGCTTTAATAGGCTCCGGTCCTGGAAAAGCCGCTCATACTGCCGCAGGGTGAAGCCCTGGAATTCCGTAATGTCCTTGCCGGTGTTGAAGGAGGCCACGATCAGCACGGCCATGGGGATATACAGGAAGATGAAGATCAGGACGGTCATGATCCTGTTGGCTCGTTTCATACCACCACGCCTCCTTCCGCCTCGTCACCGCCGAAGCGGTTCATAATGCCGGTGCATACGAACACCAGCACCATCAGCACCAGGCTCAGGGCCGCGCCCAGGTTGGGGTTGTTGCCCTGCTTGAACTGCCGCTCAATGACGTCGCCGATGAGCACCGTGTCGGTGCCGCCCAGCTTCTGGGAAATGTAGAAGGTGGACACAGCGGGCACGAACACCATGGTCATGCCGGAGAGAATGCCCGGCATACTCAGGGGCAGGACCACCTTGCCGAAGGTCTGGGCAGGGGTGCAGCCCAGGTCCTCTGCCGCCTCAATGAGCCGCTTGTCGATTTTCAGAATCGTGGCGTACAGGGGCAGGATCATATAGGGCAGATAGTTATACACCATGCCGAGAACCACTGCCCCGGGGGTGCGGATCAGGGTCAGCCGGGGCAGGCCCAGCTTGGAAAGCAGGGTGTTGATAATGCCCGTATCCTGCAGCAGGCCCACCCAGGCCAGGGTGCGCAGCAGAAAGCTCATGCACATGGGCAGCATCACCAGCATATACAGGAACTTCTGGGCCGTGGGACTTCTGTGGGCGATATAGTAGGCCACGGGATAGCCCAGCAGCAGACAGATAAAGGCGGACACCAGGGAATACCCGATGGATTTCCACAGAACGGGCAGATACATGCCCAGGCTTTTTACATTGCCCAGAGAGAAGACCCCGGTGGCGGGGTCTGTCAGGGCGTAGTAGGCAACCACGCCCAGGGGAATCAGAGTAAACACCACCATCCAGACGAGGTATGGGGTGCTCAGCAGCAGAGATTTAGTCTTCTTCATTCCCGGCATCCTCCGTCAGCTCGTCATACTCGGCGGAGTAGGAGCTGTAGTCGCCAAACAGGCCGGAGTATTCACTCTTATGCATGATGTGAATATCCTCCGGGTTCAACCGAATGCCGATGGTGGAGCCGACGGCGTGGTAATCCGTGGTCTGGATCAGCCACTTGAAGCCCTTGAACTCCACGATGATGTCATAGTTCAGGCCCTTGAAGGTGATGCCGGTGACGGTTCCCACCAGATGGCCCTCGGAAGCCTGCACAATATCGATATCCTCGGGGCGGATGACCACGTCCACGGGCTCGTTCTTCTCAAAGCCCTTGTCTACGCACACAAAGGTCCGGCCAAAGAACTGCACCCGGTAGTCCTCCAGCATCACGCCGTCGAGGATATTGCTTTCGCCGATGAAGTCTGCCACAAAGGCATTCTTGGGCTCGTTGTAGATATCCTCGGGCCTGCCGATCTGCTGGATGCGGCCTTTGTCCATGACAACGATGGTGTCGGACATGGACAGCGCCTCTTCCTGGTCGTGGGTCACGTAAATAAAGGTAATGCCCATGGCCTGCTGGATGCGCTTCAGTTCATTCTGCATGTCCTTGCGCAGCCGCAGGTCCAAAGCACCCAGAGGCTCGTCCAGAAGCAGTACCTTGGGGCGGTTCACCAGGGCGCGGGCAATGGCCACACGCTGCTGCTGGCCGCCGGACAGGGCGTCGATTCGCCGGTTTTCATAACCTTTGAGACTGACGATTTCCAGCATTTCCCGCACCCGCTGGTCTATTTCCGCTTTGGGAACTTTGTTGATTTTAAGACCGAATGCCACGTTATCATAAACGTCTAAGTGCGGGAACAACGCATATCGCTGAAATACCGTATTGATCTGCCGCTTATAGGGCGGTACATCATTGATCGTTTTCCCATCAAATGTCACCGTGCCGGATGTGGGCGTCAGAAAGCCGCCGATGATCCGCAGTGTGGTGGTTTTGCCGCAGCCGGAGGGGCCTAGCAGGGTTAAAAATTCGTGATCGTTGATGTAAAGATTGATGCCGTCGAGAATGCGTTCCCCGTCGAACTCCATGGTAAGATCCCGGAGCCTGA
>OIZO01001289.1_pt1 | contig 13346 bp, 13 predicted proteins | sample 1588551 | NCBI WGS metagenome assembly OIZO01 (sample SAMN03283271) | human gut metagenome | biome: human-associated habitat; material: feces | host: Homo sapiens | place: Peru | collected 2012 | reverse complement strand
CTATGTGTATTCCTTGTGAAATTATGCCAAATGGATCTTCCGGTTGAACATCTTAAAGGGTAGACTGATGGTGTCTTGCTTTTAAAGAAAACGAGAATGGACAATGGAAATGATTATTTGCCTTCAGAGATCCACACCTGGCATATCCACCGAGTTTATTAATTTCCTTTCAGTTATTATCGCAACAAAGATAAAGAAATTGTTCAGCGACAAGAAACTGTCTGAAAAATATTCCTTCAAGCAACTGATGATATACCTTTCAAAGGCAAAGAAAGTTCGTATCGGCGAGGATGATAAATGGAGAGATGGAACAACAGAAGCGTATGTTGCAGACTTATGCAAGACACTTGGCGTAGTGGACTAATCTGCGGATTCTTTATTAAAACAATAAAGGTCAGAGCCTCACAGGGAGATTCTGACCTTTAGCATATCGTACTTCTTTATTTTATTTCATTATCTTGATAGCAGCGCCTTCAGTTTTCGCTATATAAATGCCTGATGGAATTGAAGATAAGTCTATTACGCCGTTATGGTTATCGTATCGGGCTTGCAAGCGACCTGTGATGTCATATAACTCCACTTCCGCCTGAGCTTTGACTCTGATTACTCCGTTTTCGTATTCCATTGTACTCTTGGTATCTTCCAACGGAGAAAAATATCCGGTGTTTACTTTCTCTTTCGACAATGTGTAATATGCCATTAATTTCCCCGGAGCATACATATAGATATCCACTCGCGGATTACCATCTACATTGCTTTCAATCGCTTGTATTGACACATTCTCGTAATAATCATTAGCACTATACACGAACTTTGAATCCTTAGGGAAAGACCATAGCAACTTGCTCTTGTCAGGGGTTGCAAAATCACTTTTTTGAAAATATATTTCAGATACTGCTTTTTCCTCTCCAAATTTTATTAATTCTTTTTCATTATTTGTTCTAAAAGACTTTCCTATACTACTTAAAAATATTGATTCAATAATATTGGTTTTTCCTTGTGCATTTTCTCCATAAAATACATTTATATTTTCGTGTAATTTAATTTCTTGATAATTATAATTTCTAAAATTGCTTAATTTAATCTCATTTATCCACATTTTATTCTCCATTTGTGTATAATTATTTATTTTTTTTACTATTTTTATTTTATTTTTTTAATATTTTTTATTATTTTATTATTTTTTCAGGTTTATAATTTTATTTTCAAAAAATAAAAAAGCCTTATTTTTGATTTTCGTGCGTCGTTTTTTATTGTTTTTTCGTTGAAATATCAATTTTTAGTGAATTTTTATAAAATTAATTTTATTTTTTTCGAATTTTTATTTTAATTTTAGAATTTTTTTAATATTTCAACCCATAAAGTTATATTGTTCAAAAATAAAAAAGTCTTATTTTCGATTTTCATGCGTCGTTTTTTTATCATTTTATATAAATAATGGTCAGATAGCAAATCTGACCAATTTTTTATTGTTTTTTATTATTCTTTTAATCTTATTGGTAAAATCATGTAAACATATTCACTATTTTCTACTGATTTTATTAAACATGGTGAAATACTTGTTCCAAATTCAACAAAAACTTCTTCGTCATCTATTGCTTTTAAGCTATCTAAGAAATATTTTGGATTAAATCCTGCTTCAATATTTTTTCCTTCTGTTGAAATATATATTTCTTCTTTAGCTTCACCTGTTTGGTTTGTACAAGATATTGTTATTTTTCCAATATCAACAGAAACTTTTACAGGATATTTTTTTTCTTTTTCTATAGATGAAGCTGATATTAAACTAATTCTTTCAAAACTATCTTGTAAACTATTCTTATTTACTCTAATCCTTGTTTCCCAATTACTTGGTATAACTGATTTATAATTTAAAAATTCTCCATCTAATGTTCTTGTAACAACTTTACAATTTTCCATTTCAAATAATGCTTGATTTTTAGCAATTCCTATTTTTACATGATCAAATGAATCTAATAATATTTTATTTATTTCATTTAATGTTTTTCCTGGGATAACAGCTTTAAAATCATTTACTTTTACTGGTAAATAAATACTTCTTAGTGCTAATCTAAAACCATCTACTGCAACAACATTTAACTTATTGTTTTCCACTTCAAATAAACAACCTGTGAATATAGGTCTGTTTTCTTCTGTACTAACAGCAAATATTGTTTTTCTTATCATATTTTTTAACATATTCTGTTCTAAATCAATTGAATTTTCTATTTCTATTTTTGGTAATTCTGGAAATTCGTCAGGATTCATTGTTGTAAGTTTATATAATGCTCCTTCACATTCTATTTCTAACAAATTATTAGAATTTAATGTAATATAAATTTCTGAATCTGGTAATTTTCTTATAATTTCACTAAACATTATAGCATTAACAACTGTACTTCCTTGTTCTTTAACATCACTATCTATAATATATTCAATTCCTAATTCCATATCATATGTAGTTAATTTTACTTGATTTTCATTAGTTTGTATAAGTATTCCTTCTAATATAGGATTTGTAGTTTTTGAAGCTACTCCTTTTATTACGGAATTTAATGCTTTAAGGAGTGTATCCTTATAACAAACAATTTTCATTTTTAACACCTTTCTTTCAAAAAACTTGTCGATTTATATTAATTATAATAATAATATAAATATAATTAGTAGTAGTAGTATTAGGTCCTGTGGATAATGTGGAAAACTATGTGGAAACTTGTAATCCGTAGGCTTTTTTCATGTGTATAACTTAGTGGATAACTTTGATTTTTGTCCACAACAAATTTTTTTAAATGTGGATAATTGAGTTATTAACAGTTTATTAACACTCAATCCACATTTACTTGTGGATAACCAATCAAGCTGTTCCCTAAGTAGAGATAACTTTTTTGTAACCAAACAAACGATTTGGAGAACATATTTTCAAAAATCGACATCAATCTATTTATTTTTCTATTGTTCTCCATTTATAATTATGTTTTTCACACTTTCCACAATTAATCTTGTGTTATTTTTCTCCTTTATTTCATTTTCAATTTTCTTACATGCATGCATTACTGTTGAATGATCTCTATTTCCAAAGTCTTCTCCTATCTTAGGATAAGACATATTTGCTACATCTCGACATAAATACATTGCAATTTGTCTTGGAAAAGCTATTTCATTTGAACGTTTATTGCTAGATAAATCATTTTTGTCTACACTAAAGTATTTAGATACTATTTCTTTTACATAATCAGAAGATAGTACTTTTTCACTTTCAGCTTTAAATTCATTAATGGTATTTTCTGCTAATTCTATTGTTATAGGACTGTGCATTAATGAAGCTCTAGCTATCATTTTATTGAAAACACCTTCTAATTCTCTAATATTTGATTCAATTTTTGTTGCAATATTTGCTAAAATACTATCATCTACTGCAATTTTTTCATCTTGTGCTTTTTTCCTTAAAATAGCTAATCTTGTTTCATAATCTGGACAAGATATGTCTGCAAGTAATCCCCATTCAAACCTTGATTTTAACCTATCTTCAAGTAATTGAATTTCTTTTGGTGGACGATCACTTGAAATAATAATTTGCTTTTTTTCTTCATACAGTTCATTAAATGTATGGAAAAATTCTTCTTGAACTTGCTTTTTTCCAGCAATGAATTGAATATCGTCAATAAGTAATACATCGATTTTTCTATATTGATTTCTAAATACTTCCATCTTATTGTCTTTTATAGCATTAATCATTTGATTTGTGAATTTTTCAGAAGTTACATATAAAATTTTAAAATTTCTAAAATTTTTTAATGTTCTATTCCCTATTGCATGCATTAGATGAGTTTTACCTAATCCAACACCTCCATATAAAAATAATGGATTATAGGCTTCTGAAGGTTTATCTGCAACAGCTAGAGCTGCAGCTTGCGCAAATCTATTATTATTTCCAACGACGAAAGTATCAAATGTATATTTTGGGTTTAAAACTTTATTTGAGAGTTCTATTTCAGCTTCTAATTCCTTTTCAGAATCAGAAGGTGTAGCAACATCATTTATTGTTTCCCTATTTGTTTTTTCATCATTGTAGATAATTGTCAATGCCCTTTCTTTGTTTGTTAAGTATTTGAAAGTGTTTATAATTAAATCTCCGAATCTTTTTCCTAAAAAATCAGCATTATAATCAGTATTTGCTCTGATTGTAATTTTATCATCATCTATTGATAAGATTTTTAAAGGTGAAATCCATGTATCATATGCAATTGAGGATAATTCTGCTTTGATAAGTTCTTTTGCTTGTCTAAAAAGTTCTTCATTTTCGCTTTGCATATTCAAAACATCCTTTCAAAAAATATTTATATAAAACATAAGTTATCCACAGAGTTATCCACAGGTGTGGATAACTCTGTAATATTTATGTAATAAACATATTATTTTTTACAAACATTTATTTCGATATAATTTTATAAAAGTTTGATTTCCTAAGTTTCTTCTATAATATCAAATTACTACAAATTTCGTCAATAGAATTGTGGATAATTTTTAAAAAATTGTGGATAACTTTAGAAAAATTGTTGAAAACTTATGAATTATTACAAAATTATTACAAAATATTTGATTTTTTTGTTATACTATATTTTTTATGTAAAATCAACATTTTACATAAAAAAAGTTCAAAAACTTTAAAATTTTTAAAAACTATTGACAAAAGCTGGAATCGTGGTGTATAATCGATTTACTTGTTATTTTGTAACAATAATTTCCTTTAAAAAGGAATTAATATATAAAAAATAAATAGGAGGTGCATAGTAATGAAAAGAACATTCCAACCAAAAAATAGACAAGAAAAAAGAGAACACGGATTTATGAAAAGAATGTCAACAAAATCAGGAAGAAATGTATTAAAAGCAAGAAGAGCAAAAGGAAGAAAAAAGATTTGTGCATAATTAAATTAACAATGTTTTAGATTCTAGGAAAAATTCCTAGAATTTAAAAGTAATTGTACCTTAAAAGTGACGAAAGGGATGTTAGAAAATGAAGCAGACAGTAATGTTAAAGAAAAACTATGAATTTAAAATAGTTCTAACAAAAGGTCATTTCTACATAGGTAAACAACTAAAAATTGTAATATTAAAAAATGGAAAAAATTTCAAAACACTAGGTATAGCAGTTAGTACAAAAAATGGAAAAGCTTTCCAAAGAAACAAAGTGAAAAGACTTATAAGAGAAGCTTATAAAAATTTGGAAGAAAAGATTATAAACGGCTATAGTATAGTTGTTTTATTAAAAAAAGATATAGATATAAATGATATGAAATATATAGATATAATAAACGAAATGGAAAATACTTTTAAGAAAGCAAATATTATTTCTTAATTAAAAGGAGTATGTACTATGAAAAAAATATGTATATATTTAATTGAATGGTATCAAAAACATATCTCAAAATTTTTTGTAGCAAAAAATATAAGATGCAAATATTACCCAACATGTTCAGAATATACAAAACAAGCCATTGAAAAATATGGTGTATTAAGAGGATGTATGTTAGGAGGAAAAAGAATTTTAAAGTGTAATCCTTTCTCAAAGGGAGGATATGACCCATTAAAATAGAAAGGGGCAGATATGATAGCACCATTTGCAAATTTATTTGGATATATTTTGAATTTTATTTATAATATAGTTAATAATTATGGTTTGGCAATAATTATTTTTTCAATTTTAATAAAAATAATATTATTACCATTATCAATAAAACAGCAAAAAACAATGAAAAAAAACACGAAAATACAAAATAAACTTAAAGAAATACAATTCAAATATAAAAATGATCCAGAAAATCTAAATAGAGCAACAATGGAATTATACAAAACAGAAAATATGAGTCCATTTAGTGGATGTTTAAGTGGAATTGTTCAAATAATACTATTATTTGCAGTATTCTATCTTGTTAGATCACCATTAACATATATGAAAAAAGTAGATGCTAATATTATTAATAAATATACAAAAATAATTAAAGAAAATGATTTAAGTACAGATAGTGCATATCCAGAAATAGAAGTTATTAGAGAATTAGACAATATAAAGAAATTAAAAGAAAATAATACAGAGAATATTGAAGAAAATACAGAAAATTCAGAAAATAATGAAGAAGATAATAATTCAGAAAAAACAGATTTAGCTGAAATAAATGATGAAGAATTAAATTCTTTAGACATAAATATGAATTTCTTAGGATTAAATTTAGCTCAAATCCCAACAAGAAGTGGTGATTGGAAAGCATTTATAATTCCTGTATTATATGTATTGGTTTCAGTAATTTCATTAAGAATAACAAATCCGACTCCAAAGAAAAAAGATGGAGAAGAAAAGAATTCAGAAGATGAATTTGATCCAATGGCTCAAATGAATAAAAATATGAATTTAATGTTTCCTGTTATGTATTTAGCAGTTGCATTAATAGCACCATTAGGACTTGCTTTATATTGGTTAATGAACAGTCTTTTAATGATAATAGAGAGATTAGCTTTAAACAAAATGTTAAAAGATGAGGAGGAATAGCTATGTCAAAAAGTGTAATTTCAGAAGGAAAAACAACACAAGAGGCAATTGAAAAAGGATTAAAAGAAATAAAATTGCCTAGGGAATTGTGTGAAATTAAAATATTAGAAGAAAATAAAAAAAGTTTTTTTGATATTTTAGCACCTAAAATAGTTAGAGTAGAAATAAAAGAAATAGAAGCTAGAAAGCCTGAAGAAGTAGAGATTGAAACAACAGATGAAGAACTAAATATTGCAAAAAAAGATGTTGAAGAATTTTTAAATGAATTTTTAAATAAAATATCTCCAGAAGCTAAGACTACAGTTGAAATAAAAGATAAATGTTTATATATTTCTATAAACGGAGAAAATATTGGAAATTTAATAGGATATAGGGGAGAAACATTATATTCTATAGAAAATATATTAAAAGCAATAGCAAATAAAAAATCAGAAAATAGAGTTGTTGTTAGATTAGATATAGAAAATTATAAACAAAAAAGAGTTGAAACATTAGAAGAAGTAGCAAAGAAAAAGGCTTCAATAGTTGAAAGAACAGGAAAGATGATAACACTTGAGCCAATGAAAGCATATGAAAGAAAAATAATACATAGTGTTTTACAAGATAATCCTAATGTAGAAACAAGAAGTATTGGACAAGAACCAAAAAGAAGAATTGTAATAACAAAAAAATAATTAAATAAAAATCGGAAGTCAAAGTTCAGATTTTAATCAAAAGATTAAATTTAGAATTTTGACTTTTTCTTATTTGTTCTAAAAAAAGTAATAGGAAAATAATGTAAAAAATAAAGGAGGAAATCAATGAGTACAATAGTAGGAATCGCAACTGCACCAGGCATTGGAGGAATAGGAATAATAAGAATGAGTGGAGAAAAAACATTTGAAATATTAAATAAAATATTTATTCCTAAAATAAAACAGGATATATCTGAAATAAAAGGATATTCAATAAAATATGGAAATATTGTTGAAAATAATAAAATAATTGATGAAGTTTTAGTATCATATTTTAAAGCTCCAAAAAGTTATACAACAGAAAATATGTGTGAAATAAATGCACATGGTGGAAATATTGTTGTAAAAAAGATATTAGAATTATGCTTGGCTAATGGAGCTGAAATGGCTGGACCAGGTGAATTTACAAAAAGAGCATTTTTAAATGGAAGAATTGATTTAGCACAAGCAGAATCAGTAATTGATGTTATAAATGCAAAATCAGAAAGAGAAGCAAAAAGTGGAGTTAAACAATTGGAAGGTTTTTTATCAGCAGAAATAAACCAAATAAAACAAGATATTTTAGATGTTTTAGTAAATATTGAAGTGACAATTGATTATCCAGAATATGATACACCAGAAGTTCAAGAAAATGAACTAAGAAATATGTTAAATAAAGTAGAAAATAAATTAGAAAAATTGGAAAAATCATTTGATAATGGTAAAATAATAAAAAATGGTATAAAAACGGCAATAATAGGCAAACCAAATGCAGGAAAATCATCTTTGTTAAATGCTATTTTGAAAGAGGATAGAGCAATTGTAACAGATATAGCAGGAACAACAAGAGATACTATAGAAGAGTATGTTACAATAAACGGAATAGCTTTGAAACTTATTGATACAGCAGGAATTAGAGAGGCAAAGGATTCTGTAGAAAAAATAGGAATTCAAAAATCAATAGAAGAAGCAAATGATGCTGATTTAATTATTGCAATATTTGATAGTTCAAAAGAATTGGATGATGAAGATTATGAAATATTAAAATTAATAAAAAATAAAAAATCAATAATATTATTAAATAAAAATGATTTAAAAAATGTTATTGACGAAAATAATGAAAAAATAAAAAATGCATCAAAAAATATATTAAAAATTTCAGCATTAAATAAAACAGGATTAGAAGAATTATATAATAAGATAACTGAAATGTTTAATTTGAATGAAATAAATTTGGATAATGAATTATTAATAACAAATGTAAGACATAAAAATATAATTGAAAAAGCAATTCAAAACGTTAAAATGGCAAATGAGGCACTTTCAAATGGAATGCCTATAGATATCATTACTATATATATAAAGCAGATTTTAGACGATTTAGGAGAGATAACAGGAGATTGTGTAAGTGAAGATATAATAAATGAGATTTTTTCTAAATTTTGTTTAGGAAAGTAAGGGAGAGGAGAAGAAAAATGAGTTATTATGCAGGAGATTATGATGTTGCTGTAATTGGAGCTGGACATGCTGGATGTGAGGCAGCACTTGCAGCGGCTAGATTAGGAATGAAAACAGTAGTATTTTCAATAAGCTTAGAGGCAGTAGCTAATATGCCATGTAATCCACATATTGGAGGAAGTTCAAAGGGACATTTGGTAAGAGAAATAGATGCTCTTGGTGGAGAAATGGCTAGAAATATAGATAAGACAATGATACAAATAAAAATGTTAAATACTTCAAAAGGGCCAGCAGTCTACTCTTTGAGAGCACAGGCTGATAGGAAAAGATATCAAATGGAAATGAAACATACTTTAGAAAAACAAAAGAACTTAGATATAAAACAAGCAGAAATAGTTGACATAAAAGTAGAAAATAATAAGATTAAATCAATTGAAACAGATATTGGGGCAATTTATAATGTAAAAACATTAATTGTTGCAAGTGGAACATATCTTAGAGGAAAAATATTTATTGGAGAATATTCAAAGGAAAGTGGCCCAGATGGTGTATTTCCAGCTAATAAACTTTCTGAATCTTTAAAAAATAATGGTGTAAAATTGGTAAGATTTAAAACAGGAACACCAGCAAGAATAAATAGAAAAAGTATAGATTTTTCAAAAATGGAAGTCCAAAAAGGTGAAAATGGAATTATACCATTTTCATTTGAAGATAAAACAGTAGATTTTGATCAGGTTGATTGTTATTTAACATATACAAATGCAGAAACACATAAAATTATTAGAGAAAATTTACATAGATCACCTTTATATGCAGGTGTAATAGAAGGAACTGGACCAAGATATTGTCCATCAATAGAAGATAAAGTAGTTAGATTTGCAGATAAAGAAAGACATCAGATATTTGTGGAGCCAATTGGTATAGATACAGATGAAATGTATATACAGGGAATGAGTTCATCATTACCAGAGGATGTTCAAATTGCTATGTATAGGACTATTCCAGGATTAGAGCATTGTGAATTTACAAGACCTGCATATGCAATTGAATATGATTGTATAGATCCAGCAGATTTAAAATTATCATTAGAATATAAAACAATTGATGGTTTATTCTTTGCAGGACAAACTAATGGAACTTCTGGATATGAAGAAGCTGCTTGTCAAGGGTTAATTGCAGGGATAAATGCTTCACAGAAGATTAAGGGAAAAGAACCATTAATCCTAGATAGAACAGAGGCATATATTGGAGTATTAATAGATGATATTGTTACAAAAGGAACAAATGAGCCATATAGAATGATGACATCAAGAGCTGAATACAGATTATTATTGAGACAAGACAATGCAGACTTGCGTTTAACTGAAAAAGGACATGAAATTGGACTAATTTCTGATGAAAGATATAAAAAATTTGTTGAAAAGAAAGAATTAATAGAAAAAGAAAAGGAAAGATTACAAAAAACAATAGTAAAACCAACAGAAAAAGTAAATAATTATTTAAAAGAACAAGGTACATCAGAATTAACAACAGGATCAAAGTTAGCAGAATTATTAAAAAGAACAGAAATAACATATGCTTCACTTACAGAAATTGATGAAAATAGACCAGAATTACCAGAACAAGTTAAAGAAGAAGTTGAAATTCAAGTAAAATATGATGGATATATTAAGCTACAAGAAATGCAAGTTGAAAAATTTAAGAAAATGGAGAAAAAATTAATACCAGATGATATAAATTATGATGATGTCAAAGGTATTTGCTTAGAAGCAAGACAAAAATTAAATAAACATAGACCACATTCAATAGGACAAGCATCTAGAATTTCAGGAGTTTCACCAGCAGATATATCTGTTTTACTAGTTTATTTACAAACAATTAAAGCAAAAAAATAAAAAAAGGAGATATAAAGAGAAAAACATGGAAGAAAATGAATTTAAAGAGAAAATGCAGGAAAAATCAAAGATTTTAGGGTTTGATTTTTCTGTGGAGCAAATTTCAAAGTTTTATAAATATATGAATATGTTAATTGAATGGAATGAAAAAATCAATTTAACAGCAATAATTGAACCAAATGAGATAATTTTGAAGCATTTTATAGATTCACTTACAATATATAAAGACATTCCTAATAAATCAAGTGTTGTTGATGTTGGAACAGGAGCAGGTTTTCCTGGTATACCATTAGCAATAATGAATGAATCATTAAAAATTACTTTAGTTGATTCATTAAACAAGAGATTAATCTTTCTACAAGAAGTAATAAATGAATTAAATTTAAAAAATATTGAATTAGTTCATGCAAGAGCAGAGGAATTTGGACAAAATAAGAAATATAGAGAAAAATTTGATATTTCTACATCAAGAGCAGTTGCAAATTTATCAACATTGTCAGAATATTTAATACCATTAGTAAAAGAGAATGGAAAAATAATATGTATGAAAGCATCAGAAGCAGAAGAAGAAATTGAACAGGCCAAAAAGGCAATAAATGTTCTTGGTGGAACAATAAAAAATGTAGAAACTTTTGATTTACCAAAAAGTGATATAGGAAGAACAATTATAACAATAGAAAAAATAAAAAAAACACCAGCTAAATATCCAAGAAAAGCTGGAACACCAAGCAAAGAGCCAATAAAATAAAATTTATTAAAAGATAAATGCTCCACATAAAATGTGGGGTAATTTTTTTTTGTGAAATTTATACAAAAAACATTGACTTATTATCAAATTTTTTATATTATTATAGTGCTAGGAAAAATATTGAAGAAAGACATAAGAAAGAAGGGAAATGTAGAAAATGGGAAAAATAATATCAGTAGCAAACCAAAAAGGGGGAGTTGGAAAAACAACAACAACAGTTAATTTGAGTACTATTTTAGCCAAAAAAGGAAAAAAAGTCTTATTAATAGATACTGATCCACAAGGAAATGCAACAAGTGGACTAGGTGTTTCAAAAGATGTAGAACTATCAGTATATGATATATTAATTGGAGATACAGAATTTGATGAAACATTACAAGAAACAGCAATAAAAAACTTAAAAGTATGTCCATCAAATATTAGTTTAGCAGGAGCAGAAGTCCAATTAGTTTCAATGATGTCAAGAGAGCAAAGGTTAAAAACCAAGTTAGACAAAATAAAAGATCAATATGATTATATATTAATTGATTGTCCACCATCATTAGGATTAGTAACATTAAACGCATTTACAGCGTCTGATAGTGTATTAATTCCAGTACAATGTGAGTATTTTGCACTTGAAGGATTGGGACAATTATTAAATACAGTAAATTTAGTCAAGAAGCATTTAAACAAAAATCTTGAAATAGAAGGAGCTTTGCTTACAATGTATGATGCAAGAACAAATCTTTCAAATCAAGTAGTAAAAGAAGTAAAAAAATATTTTGAAGATAAAGTCTATAAGACAGTTATTCCAAGAAATGTTAGATTAAGTGAAGCACCAAGTTATGGAATGCCAATAACAGTATATGATCCAAGATCAAAAGGTGCAAAAGCTTATGAAAAATTTGCAAAAGAATTATTAAAAAATAATTAATCACAAAAACAAGTTTACATAATAATAAGGAGGCAATAAAATGGCACAACCAAAAAAAACAGGATTAGGAAAAGGTTTAGATGCTCTTTTTGGAGGAGTATCAATAAATGAGCAACCACAAGAAACTGTTGTTGAAGAAAAAAGTGAAATAAATGATAATTTAAAATCATTAAAAATAACTGAAGTTGAACCAAACAGAGATCAACCAAGAAAACAATTTAAGCAAGAAGCATTAGAAGATTTAGCAGAATCAATAAAAACATATGGAATAATTCAACCAATAGTAGTAACAAAACAAGATGGATATTATGGAATTGTTGCAGGAGAAAGAAGATGGAGAGCTGCTAAATTAGCGGGATTAGAAGAGATTCCAGCTATAATAAGAGAAGACGATGAACAAAAAAACAGAGAAATTGCATTGATTGAAAATATCCAGAGAGAAGATTTGAATCCATATGAGAAAGCATTAGGAATTAGAAATTTAATGGATAAATATGGTTTAACACAAGAAGAAGTTTCAAAAAGAATAGGAAAAAGCAGAAGTGCAGTATCAAACACTGTTAGAATTTTAAATTTAGCTCCAGATGTATTAGAACTTGTAAAACATGGTAAACTTTCAGAAGGACATTGTAAAGCATTAGCTGCTATAACAGATCAAAAAAGACAATATGAAATGGCTATAAGAATGATAGAAAGAGGAGAATCTGTAAGACAAGCAGAACAAAAGAATTTGAGAGCTAAAAAAGAAAAATATTTAGATCCAAAGTATAAGATGTTATATGATGATATTGAAGATAGATTTCAAGGATTTTTTGGAACAAAAGTAAAATTAGACCAAGGAAAAAGAAAAGGAAAGATAATTATTGAATATAATGGAAATTCAGATTTAGAAAGAATTTTAGATTTATTAAAATAATTAAATCTAATAATTATAAGAAGAAAATTAACTTTTAAAAATTTTTAATTAAAACTATTGACAAGCGACATGAAAGTATGGTAATATTAGTAATGTCGTGAGACACGGAGAGGTGGTCGAGTTGGTTTATGGCACCAGTCTTGAAAATTGGCGT
>OIZO01001287.1_pt1 | contig 13354 bp, 10 predicted proteins | sample 1588551 | NCBI WGS metagenome assembly OIZO01 (sample SAMN03283271) | human gut metagenome | biome: human-associated habitat; material: feces | host: Homo sapiens | place: Peru | collected 2012 | reverse complement strand
CCTTCTCCGAGCTGAACGACCCCATCGACCAGAAGGCCCGGTTTGAAAAGCAGGTTGCCGACCGGCTGGCGGTGGATCCTGCCAGCCGCGCCCAGGTGGACTACGACTACGTCACCGCTTTGGAGTATGGCCTGCCCCCCACGGGCGGCCTGGGCTTCGGTGTGGACCGGCTGGTCATGCTGCTTACCGACTCCGCCTCCATCCGGGATGTGCTGCTTTTCCCCACCATGAAGCCCACGGACCTGGAAAAGAAGAAGGCCGAGGAGCAGAAGGCTGCTTCTGAGGCTGCCCCCGCAACCGCTCCTGCCGCTCCTGCGGTGGAGGAAAAGATCGACTTCTCCAAGGTGGAGATCGAGCCGCTGTTCACCGATTTCGTGGACTTTGACACCTTCTCCAAGTCCGATTTCCGTGCTGTGAAGGTTAAGGAATGCGAGGCTGTGAAGAAGTCCAAGAAGCTCTTGAAGTTCCTCCTGGACGACGGATCCGGCAAGGACCGGGTGATCCTCTCCGGCATCCACGAATATTACGAGCCGGAAGAACTGGTGGGCAAGACCTGCGTGGCCATTACCAACCTGCCCCCCAGAAAGATGATGGGCATCGACTCCGAGGGTATGCTGATCTCTGCTGTTCACCACGAGGAAGGCGAAGAGCGGCTCCACCTGCTCATGCTGGATGACCACATCCCGGCTGGCGCGAAGATGTACTAAGTGAATACAAACATCCCGGCAGATGGCTCCTTTTGGAGCTCTCGCCGGGATGTTTCTTTATAGTGGATGATACTTCGGCACCATCTTTTCGAACGTACAGAATTCCCCAAAACCAAGCGCCTTTAATTCCTGCTTGGTTTCCTCTATATAGGCCCCCAGATGGGCGGGCTTATGGCTGTCGCTGCCGATTGTGAGGATGCGGCCGCCTAAGGATTGGTATAGTCCCAGAATATCCCGTGAGGGTGTCAGGCCGAGTTTCAAGGCTATCCGATCACCGTAAAGGGACCGCATTTTCTGGAATGTTTCATAATAAGCGGGATAGTCCACATTGGCCAGGGGGATTTCGTCCGGCTCTCCCGGCCCGCCCTTGCGGTAACGCATGGCTTCCGGTTCCTCCCAGTCGGTTTTGATGCCGTAGTCCACATGGTCGGTAAAGCATAGTTCCTCTAGCCCCAGTGCAATGGCATCCCGGACTACCTGTTCCATGGGATAATCGGAATCATCACTAAAGGCTGTATGGACGTGGTAGTCAGCTCTCATATTGGCGCGCCTCCCTCGTTTCTTTTTCCAGTACCTCGTGCATATACCCCATTACCACCAAAATCACCAGCAGATAGTATGGGAAAATGGAAATTGTGGTGCGGTTTGCGATCAGTCCGAACAGCGGCGGCATCAGGCAGTTGCCGATGTAGGCGCTGGCCATCTGGACACCAATGATGGCCTGGGACTTGTCGGCACCGAAGTGGGCGGGGGTGGAGTGGATGATGCTGGGGTAGATGGGGGCGCAGCCCAGGCCAATCAGCAGGAGGCCTGCCAGGGTCACGGTCTCTCCCAGGGGCAGAAGCATAGCGGCAACCCCCAGGGCAATGAGGCCGACGCCCAGGCGGACCATCTGGGTATCGTTCCATTTTAGAGTTAAAAAGCCGCACAGAGCCCGGCCTGCGGTGATGCCGATGAAGAACAGGCTGGCAAATCCAGCGGCGGTCTCCGGGGCGATGCCCTTTGCCAGCACCAGGTAGCTGCTGGCCCACAGGCTGGTGGTCTGCTCCAGGGAGCAATAGCAGAAAAAGGTGATGAGTACCGCCTTCACACCGGGGATGCGGAAAATCTGCTTTAGGGTCAAGGCCTGGGCCGGAGTATCCGCCTGTTCCGCTTCCTCCTTGGCCGAAGCCGTCTTCCAAAGAGGAAGGCTCAAAAGGATAATGGCCGTCAGGACGATTTGAATGAGGCCGATGATCCGGTAGCCCATGTGCCACCCGGCGCTGGTGGCAAGGGCGGCCCCCATGATATAGGGGCCTACGGATGCACCGATGCCCCACATACAGTGGAGCCAACTCATGTGGCGGCTGGCAAAATGGAGGGCCACATAGTTGTTGAGGGCCGCGTCTACGCTCCCGGCGCCCAGGCCGTAGGGAATGGCCCAGAGGCACAGGGCCCAAAAGGAATGGCTGACGGAGAAGCTGAAGAGTGCCGCCGCCGTCATGCCAACGCTGATGGCCGTCACCCATCCAGTTCCCAACCGCCGGGTCAGACGGTCGCTTTGCAAGCTGGAAATCACGGTGCCCACGGAGATGATACAGAAGATCACTCCGGAATAGGAAACCGGAACGCCGAAGTCCGGATACATGGAGGGCCAGGCCGCCCCCAACAGGGAGTCCGGCAGGCCCAGACTGATAAAAGATAGGTAGATCACTGCCAGAAGCAGGTGGATCATCTTGCATTCCTCCTTTTTATTTGATACAATGATATCACAAAAAAGAAGAGACGGTTAGGATAAATCCACGTATTTCATGCAATAAAATCCCCAGGGAGAAAAAAGTAATGGCTTTGAGTGTCTGCAATCCCATTTCTACCGATGCAAAGGGCCGGGAGCTGATCCAGCACGGCACAGCCCTGTTCCCTGTAGCCTGCTATCATGACGACCTCCACCAATTTGAGGTGGCCTGGCATTGGCATGAGGAGCTGGAGGTTTTTACGGCAGAAGAGGGTACGGCCCGGGTCTCCGTCAACGGGGCCGACCACATCATCCGGCAGGGAGAGGGCGTTTTCATCAATACCGGTATCCTGCACGGCGTCTGGCAGGAGGGGGACAGTGCGTGCCGCCTGCGCTCTATGGTGTTTCACCCAAGATTTGTGGGCGGCAGTGTGGACAGCATCCTATGGCAGAAGTACCTGGAGCCCTTACTCGGCGACCCATCCTGCCCCTGTGTGCCCTTCACGGGTGCCAGGGAATGGGAAAAGGCCGCGTCGAAAACCATCGACGGGGCCTGGCAGGCCTGTGTTTCCGAGGAAGAAGGCTTTGAATTCCGGGCCCGGGACCTGCTGTCCCGGCTCATCCTGCTCCTGTTTCAAAATCGCCCTGTTGCTCAAAAGAAGCCCTCCGAAAAGGATCTGCGGGACGGGGAGCGGACCAAAGCCATGCTCCAATACATCCAGGCACACTTCAGCGAGGAAATCACCCTGGCGCAAATCGCCGGGAGCGCCAATATCTGCGAGAGCGAATGCCTGCGGTGTTTCCGAAGCGTCATTGTCAGCTCCCCAATGCAATATGTAAAACAGCTTCGTATTCAACGTGCCGCCGAACTGCTGCGGAGTACGGACTGGAAGATATCCGATATCGGGATGCAATGCGGATTTCAGGAGATGAGCTACTTCGCCAAAACCTTCCGGGAGATGAAGGGGTGCACGCCGAAGGGGTATCGGGAGCAGAAATAGGAAACCGGCCAGTCCTTTTTTGAACTGGCCGGTACGCTATTCATCTAATACTTGATAACGGAGAAACGTTGCGGTATAATAACCATTATATTGCTTTTTGCCGCACCGTGAGAATGTCAGGGGGAACCGTTATGAAACAGAGAAAATGGAATCGGTTACTATCTGTGCTGTTGGCCGTGGTCACAGTTGTGTCGTTGTTGGCGGGCTGCGGCGGAAAGAGCCCGGAAGAAGAGGACGCGGAAACCATCACTGTGTACCTGTGGACCACAAAGCTCTATGAAAGATACGCGCCCTATCTCCAGGAGCAGCTTCCGGATATCAACATTCAATTTGTAGTCGGGAACAATGACCTGGATTTCTACCGGTTCCTGGATGAAAACGGAGGACTGCCGGATATTATCACCTGCTGCCGGTTTTCCCTTCATGACGCCAGTCCTCTGAAAGACAGCCTCATGGACCTATCCACCACCAACGCCGCCGGTGCCGTTTATGATGCGTACCTCGGCAATTTCATGAACGAGGATGGCAGCATCAATTGGCTTCCGGTGTGCGCGGATGCTCATGGATTTATGGCGAACAAGGATCTTTTTGAGAAGTATGGCATTCCCTTGCCCACGGATTATGATAGCTTTGTTTCCGCCTGCCAGGCCTTTGAGCAGCGGGGGATCCGTGGCTTTACCGCGGACTACTACTATGATTATACCTGTATGGAAACCTTGCAGGGACTGTCTGTGGCAGAGCTTTCCTCCGCGGCGGGACGCAAGTGGCGCACCGCCTACAGTGACCCCGGCCACACAGAGAAAGAGGGCCTGGACGAGACCGTCTGGCCGGAGGCTTTTGAACACATGGAGCAGTTCATCCGGGATACGGGGCTGAGTAAGGCTGATCTGGAGCTGAATTACGATGACGTGATGGAGATGTTCCAGAGCGGGAAGCTCGCCATGTACTTCGGCACCTCTTCCGGCGTGAAAATGTTCCAGGATCAGGGCATCCATACAGTATTTCTCCCCTTCTTCCAGCAGAACGGCGAGAAGTGGATCATGACCACGCCCTATTTCCAAGTGGCGCTGAACCGTGATCTGACCCAGGATGAAGCACGCTGGCAGAAGGCCATGAAGGTGCTGAACACTATGCTTTCCCAGGGAGCACAGAGCCAGGTCATTGATGAGGGCCAGGATCTGCTGAGCTACAGCCAGGACGTGGATATCCAGCTTACGGAGTATCTGAAGGATGTAAAATCCGTGGTGGAAGAAAACCATATGTATATCCGCATCGCTTCCAATGACTTTTTCACCGCCTCCAAGGACGTGGTTTCAAAGATGATCTCAGGGCAATACGACGCGGGGCAGGCCTACCAGGCCTTCAACGCTCAGCTGCTGGCCGGGACTGCCCCATCGGAGGGCCCGGTGCTGCATTCGCAGAAAGCCTATTCCAACCGCTTCCATACCAGTGGGGGAAATGCGGCCTATTCGGTTATGGCCAACACCCTGCGGGGGATTTACGGAACGGATGTGCTGATCGCAACGGGAAACAGCTTTACAGGCAGTGTGCTGAACGCGGATTATACGGAAAAAATGGCAGCCAGTATGATCATGCCAAATAGTCTCTCGGCCTACAGCGCCTCCATGACCGGGGCGGAGCTGAAAGAGACGGTCAAAAACTTCGTGGAGGGCTACCAGGGGGGCTTCCATCCCTTTAACCGTGGCTCCCTGCCTGTGTTCAGCGGCATTTCCGTGGAGGTCAGGGAAACCGGCGAGGGCTATCGGCTGAGCAAGGTCACCAAGGACGGAAAGCAGATTTCGGATAACGACCTGTTTACCGTGACCTGCCTGGCCATACCGAAGCACATGGAGGCCTACCCGGCAGAGAAAGGCATTGTATTTGACGGCGGGAATCCCACCGTGGAAACGACCTGGATAGAATATGTTTCGGATGGCAATGCCGTTCTGGCAGAGCCGGAAGATTACATCAATGTGAGATGAGAAGAATGGGTGCTGAGTATCATACAAACAGAAAGAAGGCTGCTGTGACAAAGCGGCTCAGAATAGCCGTGGTGATGGCTGTCCTTCTTGGAATGGTCTTGTCGGTTCTGGGATATTTTCAATTTGTGACGAAAACCGTTTATGAGGAAAGCGTTTCTCATCTGACGGAGATTTTTCACCAGTCTGATAATATGCTCAGGGAGCTGGCCAATAGAAATATGACCTATCTTCATATGTGGAGTGAGTATCTGAAACATACCTCTCGTGAAGAGGAAGTCCGTAATTACATAGAGAAAGCGAAAAAAGACGCAGGCTGCCTGTATTTTTATTTCCTGTCAGCAGACGGGGACTATAAAATGCTGACAGGGGAAACAGGCTACCTTGGCCTGCAGGAGAGCATGGAGGAGAAGATCCGGCGCGGAGAGGACGTGATCGCCAACGCGGCTGTTCCCGGAAATGCCCAGATGCTTGTTTTCGCCAGCCCAGAGGCCCACGGAAGCTATCAGGGATTTGAATATGATGCCATTGCCATTGCCTATGAAAATGAGAACATCGTAAACGTGCTGGATGTTTCCGCTTTCGATGGAAACGCCAGAAGCTATGTGGTGCGTCCGGATGGCCGTGTGGTGATCGACCATTCCTTTGAGGCTTGGGGCACAGCCTATAATTTCTTCGGCGTGCTCAGAGAGCATTCCCATATACCTGAAAAGGATATCCTTGCCCTTTCGGAGAGGTTCAAAGAGGGAGAAACAGATGCTACGCTGCTGAAGCTGGACGGAAAAAACTTCTATCTGGTCTATGAAAAATCGGATATTCAGGATTGGGTATTTCTGGGCCTTGTCCAGGCGGATATCGTCAATGCCAGCATGAACAGCTTACAGCTTCGCACCATGCTCATGATCAGCGGGGTCATGGTCTGTATTGCCGCTTTCTTTATAAACCTGATCGTAGAAAAGGGCAGGAAAAGTCTTCAGAAAAAAGACGCGGAGATCCTTTACAGAGACGAGCTGTTTCAAAAGCTGTCCATGAACGTGGATGACGTGTTCCTGATGCTGGATGCGAAAACCTACCGGGCGGATTACGTCAGTCCCAACGCGGAAAAGCTGCTGGGCATCGAGGCAGGTGAGATCCGCAAGGATATTCGCGTCCTGGGAAAGCTGCATCCGGAAAAGCCTGAGGACCCGGAGAAGAACGACCTGGAAGAGATCCAGGTCCAGGAGCAGAAGGAATGGGATGCGGAATATATCCATCAGCAGACAGGGGAGCGGCACTGGTTTCACAGCATCGCCATGTGCAGCGAGGTAAGCGGGAGAAAGAAATACATACTGGTTTTGTCGGACCGTACCTCTGACCGGAAAATGAACCAGGCCCTTTCGGAGGCAGTCCGTGCAGCGGAGACTGCCAACAGGGCAAAGAGTACCTTCCTTTCCAACATGTCTCACGATATCCGCACGCCCATGAATGCCATCATCGGCTTCACCACACTGGCGGTCAGCAGCATTGACAACAAGAACAAGGTCAAGGACTATCTGAGCAAGATCCTGTCCTCCAGCAACCATCTGCTCTCGCTGATCAATGATATCCTGGATATGAGCCGCATTGAGAGCGGTAAGCTCCACCTGGAAGAAACAGAGGTCAGCCTCTCGGAGGTGCTGCATGATCTGAAAACCATTATCAGCGGACAGATCTACGCCAAGCAGTTGGAGCTGTATATGGACGCCATGGATGTGGCGAATGAGGATGTCTACTGTGATAAGACCCGGCTGAATCAGGTGCTGCTGAATCTATTGTCCAATGCGGTCAAGTTTACCCCAGCGGGCGGGACGGTTTCTGTCCGGCTGAAGCAGTTTCCGGGACCGACCAAGGGCAGCGCGCTGTATGAGTTCCGGATCAAAGACAACGGGATCGGCATGAGCCAGGAATTTGTGCAGAAGATCTTCTCTCCCTTTGAGCGGGAGCGGACCTCCACCGTCAGCAGGACCCAGGGCACAGGCCTTGGCATGGCCATCACCAAAAACATCGTGGATATGATGGGCGGCACCGTTGAGGTCCAGACAGAGCAGGGCAAGGGCACCGAATTTACAGTCCGTCTGCCGCTGCGGATCCAGTCTGCGCGTCGCCGTGTAGAGAAGATCCCGGAGCTGGAGGGCCTGAAAGCGCTGGTTGTAGACGACGATTTCAATACCTGTGACAGCGTGACAAAGATGCTGGTAAAGGTTGGCATGCGGTCGGAATGGACACTCTCCGGCAAGGAGGCTGTTCTCCGGGCCCGGCAGTCTATGGAGCTGGGGGATGCGTTCCACGCCTATATCATCGACTGGCGACTGCCGGATATGAATGGCATTGAGGTCACCCGCCAGATCCGGGGCTTGGGTGACGACACCCCGATCATCATCCTGACGGCCTATGACTGGTCCGATATCGAAGTGGAGGCAAGGGCTGCGGGGGTGACTGCCTTCTGCGCCAAGCCCCTGTTTATGTCGGATATCCGGCAGGCCCTGGTGATGGCCATCGGCCAGAAGCAGGCGGAGCCGGAGAGCCCGGCCCTTCCGGCGGCAAGGGCGGATTTCAGAGACAGGCACATACTGCTTGTGGAAGATAACGAGCTGAACAGCGAAATAGCAGCGGAAATCCTGAGCCAGTACGGCTTCCAGGTGGATACCGCGAAAAATGGAGCGGAGGCCGTGGAAAAGGTCCAGCATTCGAAACCGGGGGATTATGATCTTGTGCTGATGGATGTGCAGATGCCTGTCATGAACGGATATGAGGCAACGAAGCGGATCCGCGGCCTGAGCGACCCGGCTCTGGCGAAAATCACCATCCTTGCCATGACGGCCAATGCCTTCGAGGAGGACAAGAGAAGGGCCCTGGAATGCGGCATGGATGGCTTCTTGTCCAAGCCCATCGTAATCGAAGAATTGATCGGTACCTTACAAAACAATTTGGCGTAACGGGGGGACCTGTTGCGTAGCACAGAAAAAAACTTCCGGTTTTGCGAAATCATCGGCAAAACCGGAAGTTTTTTAGTAGTTACTTCTTGTTCCCATTGATCAGGCCGTTTTTCAGACCCTCCAACAGGCTATTGGCAAGACCGTTTTTCAGGCCGTTGACAATGCCGTCCTTCAACTCCTCCACCATTCCGTTCTTCATGCCGCTGACCATTCCGTTCTTCATGCCGTCGGCCGCGCCGTTCTTCATGCCATCGATCAGGCCGCTCTTCATGCCGTCAGCCGCGCCGTTCTTCATGCCATCGACCAGGCCGTTTTTCAGACCCTCGGCCAGATAGGTCTTTTCAGTGGTATCCGGGGTCTCGGCGCAGGCGGGGAAGGCCAGGGCGGAGAACATGCAGACGGTAGCGGCAGTCAGAGCCAAAGTTTTTCTGAGTTTCATAGTTGGTTACCTCTTTCGTAAGATAAAATTTAGTTTCCGATGAGCCAGTCCACAAGGCCGTAGCCGCCAAGATAGGCGAGGCCCGGGACGGCGAAGTGGTCCGCACCCTCCAGAATTTCGATTCGGGCATTGCTGCCCTGATCCTGTAGGGCGGAAATGAATGCTTCTGAGCTTTCCGGGGGCACGATGGTGTCCGCGTCTCCCACGAAAGCGTAGACAGGCACCCATTTCAGGGCCTCCAGATTCTCGTCCGTTTTTCGGATGCTGCCGGAGAGGGGCGCGATCCGGGCGAAGGTCCCCGGGTGAGCCGCGGCAATGGCCCAGACACCGGTACCCCCCATGCTATGGCCGGTGAGGGAGACATTGGCGGAGTCCAGGTCATATTCCCGGACGGCGGCGGAAATCAGCTGCATCAGCACCCCGTCCATGTCGGACCAGCCACGGTAGGTGGCAGGGAGCTGGGGAATCAGCACGCAAGCATTGGGGCTGCCCAGCTGGCCGGACTGGAGATAGCTGGGGAAGCCCTCGGTCTGGGTGATGAGGGACAGGTCCTCTCCCTTGCCGCTTCCGCCGTGGAGATACACAATGAGACCTAAGCCGGAGCAGTCGCTGCCAGGTGTATAGAAGAGGCACTTCCGGCTGCTGCCGTCGGAAAGTGTGAAGGTAGTCTCCCGCAGCCCGGAGGTCTGGACCGGCTGGCTCGCTTCCACGGTTTCCTCCGGGATGGACCGGGGGGTGGCAGGGACAGCCCTTGGGGTCAGGACGGTGTGCGTATCCGGGGATGTTGCCTCTGGGGATTCCGGCTTTGTAGATCTCGGTTCTGTAGGTTCCGGCGCTGCGGATCTCGGTTCCGCTGCTTCCGGCTCCGTGTCCTCCGTCTGGGAGGAAAAAACGGGCAGGGAGGGATCCTCCGGTGCCGTGGGCAGGGGAGGGGGTGCCTCCGTGACGATGGCATAGTCCGGCCAAACCGGCTCTGCTCCGGAGGAATCCAGCCTATCCTTGGAGGAACAGCCAGAGAGCAGAAGCATAGAAATGCAGAGAAAAAGAAAAAAACGATTCATGAAAAGACTTCCTTTTGTCAAAAAATGGCCTAAATCACAGCTGTGACCCGGATGTCTTCCCCGGTGGGGCTGGTGACCTGGAGCTTTCCCTTATGCCGTCGGCAGATAGCCAGGGCAATGGAGAGTCCCAATCCGGATCCGGGGATCCCGGCGGAGGTAGAGCCTCGGTAGAACCGGTCCGTAAAGCGGTCCAGCTCCTCCTCGTTCACATTCCGGGCGGAATTGGTCACGGAGAAGCGAAGCTTTCGCTGCGTCTCCTCCAGAACCAGCCGGATGCTCCCGCCGGTCGCGCAGTAGCGGAAGGCATTGTCCAACAGAATGGTCATCAGCTGCCGCAGGGCTTCTTCGTCACCGGTGCAGCTCAGACCCTCCTGGATGGAGAGCCGGAAGGGGATATTCCGGCTCTCTGCCAGGCTTCGGTAGGAGGCAGCCACATCCTCTGCCAGATCGGAGATGGGAAACTGGATAAAGCCTCCCTGGCTGATGCCTTCATCACACCGGGACAGGTACACAAGATCCTGGGTCATGTCCGTCAGCCGCTGGGTCTGTAGCTGGATATCCTTGATCCATTCATTCCCTTCCAGCTCCATTTCCAGCAGCTGGCTGTCCGCCGAAATCACGGCCAAGGGGGTTTTCAACTCATGGCTGGCGGCGGTGATAAAGGCCTTTTGCTTCTCGTTGGCCTCCACCAGGGGGGCGACTACCTGTCCCGAAACAAGAGTCAGCACCACTCCGGCCAGAATGGTCCCGCCCAGGGCTACCAGGATCAGCATTTCTCGGGTGTCCCGGAACATCTCCAACGGCAGCTTCCGGGAGAGAAAGAGAATGTGTATGCCCTCGGTATCTTTGGTTACCCGGTAGCGCCAGCCCTCCAGAAATCCGGAGTCCTTGCCGCTGTGCATGACCTGCTTGGTGTAGATCCCGGCGGTTTTCTCTGGGAGCTGGGATGTGTGCGTCAGGTCTGCGATAAAACGGCTGCCCCCCGGAGAGAGCAGGACGGAAAAATACCGGGCGTCTCCGATTTCTGGGGAATCCGGGGTTTTCAGAATGATATCTATCAGGTGGTCTGCCCGGTTGCAGATACTGCCATAGCTTCGCAGCAGACTGACAAAGACCACAATCGCCAGCAGCAGGGCCGCCGCCAGGGTAGACAGCAGCACAAATCGGACCTGTAAGGTACGCTTCATGGAGCGTTTTTGCTCGTTTTTCATTCCTGACGCTCCAATACATATCCCGCGTTCCGGCGGGTCGTGATCCGCAGGTCGGAGCCGATGGCTTCCAGCTTCCGGCGCAGATAGGAGATGTAGGTCCATACGGTGTTGTCCTCCGCCCGACTGTCCGGATCCCAGATGTTTTCCAGGAAGCGGCCAGGGGAGAGAAGGGCTCCCGGGTTGCGCATGAGCAGCAGTATGGTCTGGTACTCCTTGTTGGCCAGCTTGTAGCAGCCCTCAGGACCGGAGAGCGTATGGGAGGCGGTGTCTAGCCTGGTGTTGCCGATACGCAGCTGGTTTGTCTGCTGGAGCTCCTGCTTTCGGGTCATCACCCGCAGCCGGGCCAGCAGCTCCCGCAGGTCGAAGGGCTTGGTCAGGTAGTCATTGGCACCCAGATCCAGTCCTGTGACCTTGTCGTCGATTTCCGCTTTGGCGGTGAGCATCAGCACGGGCACCTGATTTTCTTCCTGACGCAGGGTAGTCAGAACCTGGAGCCCATCCATCTTCGGCATCATAATGTCTAAGATGGCTCCGTCGTACTGCCCTGCCCGGAGGTATTCCAGAGCGTCTTCTCCGTTGTCCACCGCGTCTACGCTGTAGCTGGCCTTTTCCAGCAGAGCCAGAAGAGCCCGGCGCAGAGAGGCATCGTCCTCGGCAAGTAAGAGTTTCATGTGGTGTTCCTTTCTTTTATGGGTCGATCCATGACTGTAGTATAAAACCGTTTCCTTAACGGAACCTCAAAGATCCAAAAGCTTTCTACACAATTATATTGGCCGTTTGGAAAAATCGCAACGGGAAAAGAAAAAAATCTCCCCGGCTTTCGTAGTTTTTCCCAATGGAAACGATGGTCCAACTACGGTATAATAGGGAGAAGAGAGAGGAAGCGACATAATATGCAATTAACTGCCTGGACATTTCTGATTGTCTGCCCCCTGGTTTTTCTGGCGGGCTTTGTGGACGCCGTGGCCGGAGGCGGCGGGGTCATCTCCATCCCGGCCTATCTGCTGGCGGGAGTCCCCATGAAGCTGGCGGCAGGAACCAATAAGTTTGCCAATGGCTTCGGCACGGCCTTGGCCTCCTGGCGATATGCCAGGTCCGGCAATATAAACTGGCTCTGCGCCATTCCCGCGGCGGTGGGCTCCCTGGCGGGCTCCAGCGTGGGCACCTCCCTGGCGGTGTATCTGCCGGAGGACCTGCTGCAAATGATCGTGGTGGGGACCTTGCCGGTGGTGGCAGTCATTCTGGTGCTGTCCCGGAACTTTGGCGTGGAAGAAAAGCCGGATAAGGGCAAAAAGGCCACTGTGTTGATCTCTATGGGCATTGGTCTGCTGGTAGGGCTGTATGACGGCCTGGTAGGGCCGGGCACCGGAACGTTTTTGGCCATTGGCTTCTCCCTGGGGCTGGGCTATACCCTGGTCAAGTCCTCCGGCTGCGCGAAAATCGCCAACTTGGCCTCCAATGTTGCCTCTATGGTGATCTATTTTATGGATGGGGATATCCTGTTCTCCGTAGGCATTCCCGCCATGGCCTGCTCCATGCTGGGCAACTTCATCGGAGCCCGGTTCGCCATCCGTGGCGGCGGCGGAAAGATCCGCATCGTCATGTTCCTGGTGCTGGGGCTGCTGTTTGTGAAGATGGGGTTAAACCTGCTGGGAGTCATTGATTTCTGAGTGCCTCAAAGCCCTCTCCTGCCTGGAGAGGGTGGCACGGCGAAGCCGTGACGGGTGTGGAGGGGACCCAAGGAAATCCAGGACGGTCCCCGATGAACAAGCGCCCGCCGGAGGCAGCCTTCCCCCACGGGGAAGGTGGCACGCCGTAAGGCGTGACGGATGAGGGGCCCAGCTTTCCCGATGAACCGACCCCAATCTAAATCGTCAGGTGTCCCCTCCACACCCGCCGCCTGCGGGCGGCACCCTCGGAAGGCACAGAGGGCATGGGGATGCCTGGTCTGGGCGTTTCTGCCTTTTTGCTTTTAACACGAATCAACCGAAAGGAGACAATCATGGACCCTATTTATGTTACCGGGCACCGCAACCCGGATACAGATTCTATTGTGGCCGCTATGGCCTACGCCGCACTGCGCAGCGCCCTGGGAGACCGGGAGTATAAGCCCGCCTGCCTGGGCCGGGTGTCTGACGAGACCCAGCTGGTGCTGGACCGGTTCGGCTTCGAGGCCCCCAAGCGCATCACCAGTATGTACACCCAGGTCCAGGACCTGGACTACGATACCCCGCCGGTGCTGGATGCCAACGTCACCGTGGCCCAGGCCTGGAAGGTCTTCCAGGCTC
>OIZO01001286.1_pt1 | contig 13355 bp, 13 predicted proteins | sample 1588551 | NCBI WGS metagenome assembly OIZO01 (sample SAMN03283271) | human gut metagenome | biome: human-associated habitat; material: feces | host: Homo sapiens | place: Peru | collected 2012 | reverse complement strand
GCCGTTTTTCAGGTTGTCACCCAGCATCTTCTGCATCACAACCCCGATACGGCTTTTGCCTTCACCGCCGTTGCCTTTCAGCAGCATCATGGTTTGCCCACGGTTAGTGGGCAGAAGGCAATAGCCGAGGTATTCTTGCAAAGTAAGAATGTCCTCGTCCTCCAAAAGTTCCGATAAAAAATGCAGCCATGTGACTGGCTGCAGAGCGTTGGAGTCATATTTGACCGGCAGACAGTTGCGGCAGAATTCTTTATGGTCGGTGAACTCGCCGTTCAGGAACAGTGTACCGTTGGCAACATGAATCCGATCTTCGTGTACCGGCAGGTTGGGAACATAGGCTTCCAGTTTCACCATTTCCAGAAGTCCCGATGCCCGTTTTGCAAGGCCGCAGGTGAGAAAAGGGCGAAGCATTTCATAGATTTTCTTGCGGACACTTTCTTCATCAGTGATACGGCCATCCTTGGTGAAGAAACTGCCGCCCACACACGCCATCGGATGCTGCTGAAGAAACTCCTCACAGAATCCGACTTCATTCACAGATTTGCCGTCATACCAAAAAGGTAATTCACCGGCGTACCCATGTTTACTCATTCATTTCCTCCTTGATTTCCTGCAGACGCTCCTGTAAAAGTGTGATTTTGTTATCTTTCATCATGTTCTTTACCAGTTTTGCCCTTTCTTCGCGTGAACTAATGGTCAACAGATCCAGCATATACTGCGTACATTCGAGCATATGACAGGCTTCCACGAAACGGTCATCCGGCTCCTCCTCCGGTGTCTGCGGTGCGTACCTCTTTTTCCAATCCTGCAGAATGTGCAGATATTCGCTGAGCACCCGAAAGCAAAGCTTTTCGTTCTCAGCCTGTGTCGTATACATCTTTAACTTCGCCAGTACGGACGGTCTGTCTTCACGGATGCCAAAGTCAGCGGCAAGCTTCTGCGCTGCTTCCAGCGGTGTGATGCAGAACAGCTTCGATGTGAATGCAATCACATCACCGTTCGCCTGACACCCGAAGCAATGGTAATGGTCCTCATACAGCTTCATGCTCGGATGCTGGTCGTCGTGAAAAGGGCAGCAGACCATCCCGTTTCGGCTGACATTCAGGCCGAAATGTTCTGCCGCCATTCTCGGCGTGACCATGGATTTGACGGCTTCAAAAATTGTCATACGTATTTCTCCTTTCGATATTTCCGACAAATTTCTTTGTCAACTGAATATACGGAGAAAAAGCCTTAGACCGAAAAAATCAGGAGGTATTGCAAGAAATCAAAAAAGCCCTCCCGCGTTTCTTGCAGAAATGCAAGTGCGGAAGGGCAACGAGTTGAAGTAAAAGTGATTTTCACAACAGCAAGTGAATAAAAGGTGAATTTTCACTCCGACCTATTGAAAATCATGAAAATATGAGTATAATATAATCAAGCAACAATGGAGGTGCTGTATATGCAATATGAAAGCGAGCGCATTGAATATAAATCTCAGATGATCGATGACATTTATAAGGAGGTCATCGCATTTGCAAATACGGACGGCGGCGTGATCTATCTAGGTATTGATGATAAGGGCAATCTGATTGGCATTGACAATGTGGATGAAACCTATACCCGTCTGACCAACGGCATCCGTGATGCAATCGCACCGGATGTGACCATGTTCGTGCGGTATGTCCTCCAGGATAATAAGGTAATTCGGATTGAAGTCGGCGAAGGCAGCTATAAGCCCTACTATCTGAAATCCAAGGGTATGAAGCCTACCGGCGTTTATGTTCGCCAAGGTGCGTCCAGTGTGCAGGCTTCCCCCGAACAGATTCGCCAGATGATAAAAGAATCAGACGGAGATACCTACGAAGATTCCCGCAGTTTGGAACAGGAATTAACTTTTGATGCTGCCAAAACTGCATTCCAGCGCTACGGTGTGGAGTTTTCCGTCGAGAAATATCGTGCGCTTGGCATCACGCAGAACGATGTGTACACCAACCTTGCGTTGCTGCTTTCCGACCAGTGCCATCACACGATCAAAGTTGCCGTGTTCAAAGATGAATTCTGCACAGAGTTTCGTGACAGCAAGGAGTTCGAAGGTTCCGTGTTCAAGCAGCTTGATGATGCGATAAACTATCTTGCTCTGTGCAACAAGACTGTTTCCACGATCAAAGGAGTTGTTCGCACGGATAAGCAGGATTACCCCGAAGAAGCTATTCGTGAAGCTCTGCTCAACGCTCTTGTGCATCGTGATTACGGATTCAGCGGCAGCATCATCATCAATGTGAATGACAGAAAGATGGAGTTTATTTCGCTTGGCGGACTTCTCCCTGGCCTTTCTACTGAGGATATTCGCATCGGCGTTTCTCAGCCAAGGAACAAGAAACTGGCAGAGATATTTCACCGTCTGCGTCTGATTGAAAGTTACGGTACAGGTATTCGACGTGTTTTCAAGCTGTACGAAAACAGTCCTGTACAGCCCACTATCGAGGCAACGACCAATGCTTTCAAAATCGTACTGCCGAATATGAATGCTGCCAGTGCTGCAAGCGAATATGCACCGGCGACAACCGGCAAAGCCACTGCAGCCATCACACCCCAGATGAAAACTGTGATGGATTATCTGGCAGAGTACGGCGAAATGACCGACGAAGATCTGCAGGAACTGCTGAACGTCAAAAAGACGAGAGCCTATCTGCTCGCCCGCCAGATGAACGAAAATGGATTGATCGAAATTATCGGCAGAGGCGCGGGTAAAAAGTACAGATTGAAGTGAGGGGAATAGAATATGGCTATCAGCAAAAAGCTTGAAATTATATATCACAATGGCCAGCCAGATGGTATTCGCTCTATCCGCCGTCATCTGTCTACAATGACCACCTATGTCATTCCCCGCCCGCTGCTTTCAGAAGCCAAGAAGCTGACCGGCATCAATCGTCCCGGCATCTATTATCTTATCAGCGAGACAGATGATAACAAGATTGCACAAATCTATGTAGGACAGACTCGCAACGGAGTCAGCAGACTGGACGACCATAATCGTTCTAAAGATTTCTGGAACAAAGCGATTATGTTCCTTGCCGACAATAAGACCTTTTCTTTGGATATGATCAGCGGCCTTGAAGCCTTTGCAATCGGCAAAGCAATTGATTCCAAGCGATACAAAGTAGAAAATACGGTCAATCCCAAATATGAGATTGACGAATATGATCTTCCTTTGATTGAGGAAGTGTATGAGGAAATCAAATTCATCATGGCAACACAGGGCCATAAAATGGAAAATACCAAAGCAACCTTGAATGATGCCAACACGCTGCATACCACACGCAATGGCGTTCATGCCCTTGGCGTGTATGATGGTGAAAAATTTGAAGTCCTTGAAGGTTCAGAAATAGATATGAGCCGCAAGTGCCATTCTGACAACATTGAGAAGCAGCGACAAACGGCTATTCAAAACGGTGACATCGTTCTTAATGGCAACAAATACATACTGAATGTTTCTGTTCCGTTTACTTCTCCCAGCTCAGCAGCTATGTTCGTGCTTGGAGGAAGCACCAACGGATGGATTGAATGGAAAAACAAAGGCGGGAAAACTCTGGACGAACAGTACCGAAGGTAACAATGGCTGAATGATACCGTAAATAGAGCAAAGAGGTGTGGTGCATGAGCAATGAAAACATATATCTCCCCGGAAAAATCCGTGACCGCATACAGGACTTGATGAAATCCCGAAAAGTCACACAGGCTGAGCTTGCCACTCGCATCGGCTGTTCGGAAAGTTCTTTGAGCCGTTTCATCAGCGGCAAGACGGACAAGCTAGGTGACGAAAATATCATTCGCATTGCCCGTGTGTTCAATGTCTCCACCGACTTCCTGCTTGGCGAGGTCGATACCCCTGACCGCCTGAATTATGATATTGCCGAGCTTGGCCTGTCCGTACAGGCGGCGAGAAATCTGTTCACGCACAAGGTGAATCCCAGGGTGGTCAATGCTCTGCTTGAAAACCCGGGGTTTTCCAACACTACAAACCTGATATCCGGTTACTTAGATGACGAGCTTGCCAAGGGATTTGCGGCACAGAATCAGCTATATGCAACTGTCGCAGGTATGCTGAAAAGCCAACCGGAAGCAGTTGACGATGTAAAGAAATTGCAGACCCCGACATATCAGGCAGACCTTACTGCAATCCAACGCTCGTTCATGTCTGCTGTGCAAGCAGTAAAGAAAGAGGTCGGTAACGATCTGTCTGCCAACCGTGAATTGACCTCGCAAGCAGTGAAAAAGATTTATGCCGAGTTGACCAAAGGGCAGAAAAAGCTAAATCGCAAAATCACCGCAGAGCAGATTGGTGAAGCGGTGGCACAGTCCGTTTCCCATCTGCCCGGTATTGACATAGAAGCGGTCAAGCAGATGTTCCTTGCAATGACCGGTACGTTACAAAACCATGAAAAGAGACCTGATAACCAATGAACAGCTCTGTGCGTTGGCCAAGCGGGGAGACGCCGATGCACAGAATCTGCTGATTGAAAACAACCTCCGCTTCATCAAAAAGACCGCATACGAAGCGTGGAGCGCGCAAGCGGAGTTGAACCGATCTCTGCAAATTTCACTTGACGATCTTGTGCAGGAAGGCTCGTTGGGCCTGCTCGGCTGCATCGACAGCTACAATCCCGACAGCGGAAATTTGTTTCTGACATACGCCGGTTCCGCAATACGGAACGCCATGATCGACTACATCCGCTCACAGAATATGCCCTTTGAGGCGAAGAACCTGAACAGCATTGTTTCTCTGGATGAGCTTGCAAAAGATGAGGTTCGGAGCAAGCACAGTTTTATTGCAGACCCCACTCTCCAAACTCCGGAACAGATATATCTGGCACAGGAACGGTACGATGATCTCCACCATGCTCTTGATATGATCGAGAACAGAGAGAAACAGTATTTGCGTTATCGCTTCGGCTTCGATGATGAAACGGAGCATCCGCTGGCGGAGACAGCGAAGCATTTTAATCTCTCCGTAAGCAGGGCAAAGAAAACCGAAGCGCAAGCCCTGGATAATGTGTGGCTGGAGCTGCCGTGGTGGTACGAACAGCATCGAACATTTCTGCTTGCATCCATCATTGAAGCATGGAGTGCATTTTTGAAAATTATCGATGAAATGACGGATGAATAAGCGATGATTTTTGGGGATGCGTCGCTGCGGCGGGTTTTATATACCTTTTGCTCCTCCTGCGATGCAGCACAGCTTCGGTTTCCAACCTGCGCTTTGCTGCATCGCCTACTCCCGAAGAACGAATATCCGCAAGCCTCCCGTGCCTGCAAATATTCGTCCTTCTGCAGCCACAGGAAACGGTCTGTCCGGTACGGTGACAGCCCCTTTCCCGCGTCAGCGGTCGCAAAAGGTATAACACACTAGACTTTGCAGAGCAAAATCGTGTGCCAACAGGGTGCTTCTCGCCCCTATTGGAAACCCTGAGCCAAAGGGATTGCATCCCTCTGGACACCTGCAATTTTCTTCACACTGCGGTACCCAAACTGAAAAAACGCAGTTTGCCATCGGTGTGAAGAAAATACAAAAGGAAGTATCTGCGCTGTGATTGTGAGAGCGCAAATCTTCCTTTTGACGCTGACAATCTGAATTTATATAAGCGGAAATCTCAAATCGTCAGCATCTGCTGCGGCAGAGAAAAATACGAGAACAGCCTTGGAGGTTTTTAAAATGATAACTGGCGAAATGAAAAACAAAGTCGCCTCCGCCCATGACATCCCCTCGAAGTGCTGTTATTTTATAGACAAGGCGGGCAGCAGCTTGCGCCGCTCCCGCCTTAAAATTATTTTGCTCTATTTGCACCACAATTCAGCGTTTACACAGAATTTGGGATTGACCCGATACCCTACACGCCGTTTTCGAGCATGTGGGCAACCAGTTTCATATCCGGCATTGAACTCATGCCCCCAAGGCGCACGGCGCACAGCGCTCCTACCGCATTTGCAAAACGAAGTCTCTCAGCCGCACTCCTACCTGACTCCCGGCAGTTTTGATATAAAATCGCCCCTGTGAAAGCATCTCCACAGCCGGTGGTATCAACTGCCTCGACAGAGAAGCCTTTATCATAACACCGCTCGCTGTGCGAATAGAAATATGCGCCACGGCTTCCGGCAGTAACATACAGTTCCTGCACACCAAACGACAGGGCCTCTTTCGCACCTGTGTCTATATCTTTGCCGAACAGCATCTGTAGTTCTTCCTCAGCTATTTTCACAAGGTCCGCCTGCTCCAGCCCCCAGCACATCCATTTTATTGCCTCGGTTTCATTCTTCCAAAGCGGCGCACGGTAGTTCGGGTCAAATGAAATGCGCAAGCCCCGCTGTTTTGCATATCTCACGGCACATATGGTGGCGCTTCGTGCCGGTTCGTCGGTAAGAGAAAGCGTGCCGAAATGAAAATACCGTGCATTGTCTATAAGACTCATGTCCATTTTCTCTGCATCTATCTGCGTGTCAGCACCCGGGTCTCTCACAAATGCAAATTCACGGTTTCCCGTCTCATCAACACTGACGAATACAAGCGTTGTGTTCGTCTGAACCGTCTGCAGTCCGCTTATATCTATGTTGGCATCTGCGGCTTTCCTTTTCAGAAAAGCCCCGAACAGATCGTCCCCGACCGCTCCTATGATCGCGGTTTTACCACCCAGTGCCGAGCAGGCGGCAAGACAGTTCGTGGGCGCACCGCCGGGGTTCATCTCGTAAAGAGGATTGTCCATTTTCCCGCATCCGCTCGGCGAAAAATCCACCAGGTATTCCCCCAGTGCAACAACATCGTATTTTTCAGCCATTCTTTTTTCTCTTTCCGACGATATCGATATACACGGCAACAATAATGATCACACCCGTCAGTACCTTTTGCCATTCTGTGGAGACACTCAACAGGCGAAGTCCATTTGTGAGCACGCTCATAATAAACGCACCAAGGATCGCACCCTTCATCGTGCCCTTGCCGCCTGCGAGAGAAGCACCGCCGATAACGCACGCCGCAACTGCGTTCATTTCATATCCGCTGCCAATCGACGGATAGGCCGTATTCATTCGGGAAGTCATCAGTATTCCGGCAACCGCAGCCATGCATCCGGCAACGATATAGGCAAGAAGCTCCCACTTATCCACCTTTATGCCTGACAGGCGTGTTGATTCTCTGTTATTGCCAATGGCATACAGGTATCTGCCGAAAGCTGTTTTTGCAAGCATAATGCCAAACAGGATCGCCAGCAGGAACATGATGATAACGCCGGTGTTGATTGCGTAATTCGCAATGCCGAGGTCTGCAAACCAGCCGGCAAACGGCGAACCAAGCGCAATGTTCTGATACCCCTGTATCTGTGTGAAATATATGGGCGTTCCGTCTGTTATCACGATGGCTAGCCCTGCTGTGACCATCTGCATGCCGAGCGTGGCAATGAACGGCGTGATCTTCATTTTTGTCACCATGATGCCGTTGATCAAACCTACTGCTGCGCCGGTCAGTATGCCGCAAATAATACCCATCCATGCCGGTATTCCCCACCAGTTCATGAACACGCCGAGCATAACGCTCACAAAGGTCATAGACGTGCCGATAGATACATCGATGCCTCCGGTAACGACAACATAAAGAGCACCGACAGACAAAATGCCGTTGATCATCGTTGCAAGCAGAATGTTATTGATGTTGGACGGAGTCAAAAAGTTAGAAGAAGCTATTGAGAAAAACGTGACCATTAGGATGAGTCCAAGCACGATTGCCATGCTTTGTATAGGAATCTTTTTCAGCTTTTCCATTGAGTTTTTCATTTTAAGGTCATTCCTTTCATTCTGCCTGCATGTCACATTTTGATGCCAAGCGCATGATGTCCTCCTGTGTGGCGCTGTCCGCATCAAGCGCTCCTGCGATTTTTCCCTCGTGCATAACGAGGATCCTGTCGCATACCCGCAGTATTTCCTGCATCTCCGACGAGATCATGATGACGGCTTTCCCCATGTCGGCAAGGCTGATCAAAAGCTCACATATTTCGTCTTTTGCGCCGATGTCTATGCCCCTGGTGGGTTCATCAAAAATAAGAACATCCGTATCCCGGAGCAGCCATTTTGCCACAACTATTTTCTGCTGATTTCCGCCTGACAGCGAGCGGACCAACGCATCAAGGGATGGCGCTTTGACCTTGAGCCGCTCGGTGTATTTTTTCGCTTCATTCCGACATTTTGCTTTGTCTATATATCCAAACGATTTACAGAGCTTTGGAATAGATGCGATGGTTATGTTGTTTTCTACGGACATTTCGGTTATCAGACCGAACCGTTTCCTGTCCTCCGACAGATAGCTGATCCCACAGCGCACAGCATCATACGGTGATTTTATCAAAACCTTTTTGCCGCCAATATATATCTCTCCGCTGTCAGGCAGATCTGCGCCGAATATAAGCCGTGCTGTCTCTGTACGCCCCGCACCGACGAGCCCTGCAAAACCGAGGATTTCACCCTTTCTCAGAAAAAAGCTCACATCTTTGACCTTGCTGCCAGAGTTCAGATGCTCGACCCGCAAGATCTCGTCTTCCAGTATCCTGCTTTTGTCTCTGCCCTTTCTGACATAGGCGATCTTGCGCCCCACCATTGCCGCTATTATATCGTCAAGGCTTGTAGAGGCAACGTCAACGGTAGAGATATACTGTCCGTCCCGGAGAATGGTGGCACGGTCGCATATGCGCTTTATTTCGTCCATGCGGTGTGAAATATATATGATGCTGATGCCGCTCTTTTTCATCTCGCCGATTATTGCAAACAGGCTTTCAATTTCGCTGTTGCTCAGCGGTGCTGTGGGCTCATCCATAATGATCACCCGGGAATTGTAAGAGATGGCTTTTGCGATTTCCACCATTTGCTGCTGCGCTACCGTCAGCTCTGACACCATAGTGTTGGGGTCTACATGAAGGTTGACCCGCTGCAAAAGCTCCGCTGCCATGGCAGATGTTGCCCTCTCGTCGAGAAACACTCCGTGGCGCTTGATCTCCTTGCCGATGAAAATATTCTGCGCAATCGTGAGATTGCTCAAAAGGTTCAGCTCCTGGTGTATCATGGTGATTCCAAGTGCTCTTGCATCCAGCACAGAGTTGATTTTGGTCTCACGACCGTTAAAAACGATCTCGCCAGCATCCGCTTGATAAATGCCTGTCAGTATCTTCATAAGAGTGGACTTTCCAGCACCGTTCTCGCCGAGCAGGGCATGAACCTCTCCTTGATATACCTCTAGCGAGCAATCCTGAAGCGCCTGCACTCCGGGAAAGGCTTTGCTTATCCCTCTCATTTCTATCATGGTTTCACGCATATCAATGCCTCCTGATCAGAGCTTGTAGAGCCTGCGGCAGGTTTCGCCAAGCAAGTCTGCTTTCTGTTTGTCTGACAGATCGCACTGTTCAATCTCCTGCGGCATGGTGTACTCTCCGCCAAACATGATTTTCTCGGAGCCAAGATACTTGCAGGCATGCTCTATCCACTCTTTCACGCTTATCTGCGGCAGCTGATTTGAGCCATAGTGCTCAAGCCACGCCGTGTCCATATAAACATTGTGAAAACGCTGTGCCATTCCAAGGCATCTGAAATAGTTTTCTGCTCCCATGTGCGCAAATATTACCTTTAACTCCGGGAACGTTTCCAGGACATTTGCAAACTCAAACGGGGTACCAACGCAGGAGTACTTGCAGGAATTAGCCCCATTCGCTGCCGCAGAAGGGTTGGCAGAACCCGCATTATGCCAGCCGACATGGAAAAGGACCGGTATATCGAGTTCCAGACACTTTTCATAGGTGCGCATCTGGATAGGGTCATCAACATGAAAGCCGCCTTGATAGGACAGCACCTTTATGCCCTTATAGTATCCGGCTTTAACACCGCATTCAAGCGCACGAAGGGATGCTTCCTGATTTTCTCTGTCCACATATGCAATTCCAAAAAACTGATTTGGGTATTGCTCCACAAGCGTTTTGACCTTTGCGTTTTCATCGTTGTTTATTGCGATGAGCGCAGTTCTGTCCAGCTTCAACTCCTCCATATAGGTGAAAAGCGGCTTGTTATCATAATACTCGACACCTTCAAATGACCAAACGTGCATATGGCTGTCAATTCTCATCGCGTATCTCTCCTTTAGGTTATTGCCGCATATAACTGTCTGTAATTTGTTTTCCGGATATTACAGCGCTACAAGCTTCCTTATTTTGTCCGCCACTGCCAGCGCAAAGGCCGCATGGGAGCTGTTGTCAATATGGATGGCATCCGCCGCTGTTGCTGCTACGGACGATGCTTCCAGAAACGCCGCACCGTATTTTTCCGCAATCCCTTTATAAAGCTCCGGAAGCTGTGCGCTCCGTTCTCTTGTCCCCTCCGCAGGGAACCAGTTTTCCATAGGTGAGCCTGCGACCGCCCCCACCTGCACCGGGGACATTATCAGAAGCTTTGGCGGCTTGCCGTCCGCTCCTGCGCTGCTGGAGAGAACCATCCGGCTCAAGGCCTCGATCCCCATGGAGATGTCACAAGCCGTAAGGGAAAATCTCTTTTTCAGGTCCGGCTGACCAAGCATCATGACAAAAACATCTATGGGCGCATGGCTTTCGAGGCATGGCCCGATCTGCTCTCGGGCATTTTTACCCGGTTCCACTGGGTCTTCGGTCGTGGCTCTGCCCGGAAGTCCTTCTTCAATCACTCTGAAGTCCGTTCCAAGCTCCTTTGCCAGCATCCCTGTCCAACGCTCATCATATGGGAGCCTGTCTCCGCTGCGGTTATCATAGCCCCATGTGTTTGTGTCGCCAAAGCAAACCACTGTATACATTTTTATACCTCCATTTTGCAGCAGACCGCCACAGATATTCTCCGTGGCGGTCTTGTGCCGAAGTCACAGTTTGTAGAGTTTAGCCGCATTATTCCAGAGGATATTCTCTTTTTCCTGGTCAGAAATATCCGTGTTGAGAATATCGCTGGGAAGTGTTCCCTCACCGCCATATAGGATCTTTTCCGAGCTGAGATACTTGCAGGCGTGCTCGATCCAATCCTTGACCTTTACCTGCGGGAACTGGTTTTCCGCATAATACTGCAGCCATGCGGTATCCAGATAAGCATTCTCAAATCTCATGCAGATGCTCAGACACTGGAAATATGTATCTCCGCCCATGTGCGCCATGATAAGCTTCAGCTTGGGGTACTTTTCCAGCACGGTGCAAAACTGCACCGGGAAGCCAAGCGTGGAACACTTGCAGGGGGCTGCCCCGACCTGTGAGGGATGGACAAGACTGCTGCGTTGGAAGCCCACATGGAGCAGCACAGGAATATCAAGCGCAAGGCAGGTCTCATAGACGGGATTGATCGCATCGTCATCAAGCATGAAATGCTCCGCATACGGATAGAGCTTTATTCCCCGGATCCAGCCGCCTTTCACGCCCTCCTCCAGCTTTTTCAGCGACGGGTACATATCCCTTACGTTTACATAACCAAGCCCGAAAAATTTATCCGGTTCGTTCTGTACCACTTTCTTCATCTCGGCATTCTCTTTTTCCGAGATCGCAATGATAGCCGTTTTATCAATAGCATTTTCCTGCATATATTGATAGATCGTTTTATCATCGTAATAATCCACATCATTCATGGACCAAACATGCATATGGCTGTCAACAATCATAGTGAATACTCCTTTCAATTTTTGATCCCGGGGCTGAGCTGCCCTCGGCATCTGTCCCTATATCAGTCGTAGAGGCACTGTGCGATTTCAGGATCATCAATGTTCTGTGCGTTGTAGAAATAGTAAGTGGCATTGATGGATGCGGGAATCTCTTTTCCGTTCAGATAGTCAACTGCATATTTGACAATATCGTATCCCTGAGAATAGGGTGCCTGTGTAATACTGCCGAAAATCGTGCCCGCTCTCACGGCATCAGTCTGCTGTTTGCCGGAGTCGTAGCCAATGACTTTGATTTTTCCTGCAACGCCCAACTCAGAGACAGCATTGAGGATCCCGTTGATAACATTGTCACACGTGCCGTAAATAACTGCAGCATCGGGATAGGTGGTCATCATGCTCTTGGCGATTTCAGTCACTACTGCGGCATCGTTGGAGTACTGCACATCCAGGATCTTCATATTGGGATAGAGCTCACCGAGTGCGTCAATAAAGCCGTTCGTCCGTTCAACACCGTTTTTGCTGGTCTGGTCATGCCCGATAACAAGCACACCACCTTCACCGCCGCAGCCCTCGCCGATCTTCTCTGCCAGCGTACGGGTCGCCTCAATATCATTGGTTGCAAGAGTTGTGACGGGGATGTCGCTGTTGACACCGTTATCATAGCAGAAAATCGGTATGCCGGCATCCTTGGCCTTCTGCATTGTTGCGACTACCGCTTCCTGATCGATCGCACCGATGCATATGGCGTCCGGCTTTGCTGCAACCGCAGTGGCGAACATATCGAGCTGTGCTGCCGCATCTCCCGAGACTGCCGGGGCATCATAAGAAAGATTCACACCCAGATCCTTCGCTGCCGCTTCGCAGCCAAGCTTGAGCGTACGGTGATACTGGTGGACTGCCGATTTGTCGCACACCCAGATGTTGTATGCACCGGTAGTGTTCGCTGCTTTGTTTTCGGCTGCCGCAGTGCTCTCCGCCGTTGGGGCTGTCTGCTGACCGCAAGCGCACAAAACAAGGATCATGCACAAGGTCATAACCAACGCAATAACTTTTTTCATTTGAATTCCTCCTGTTTTTTGTTTTATTTCGCAGTGTATGCTTCCACTGCAGATCACATTTTATATATGGCCAAAATTCCAAATTTATTTCCTTACATCAATTTGGCCATCTATACAACTTCTATTTTGAAGGACAGTAGTATCCCATATAATACATGCCGGGATTGTGTATCATGTATATCTTACATGCATATCGTGCTTGAGTTCATGTCAATATTAACGCATAAGGCCTGATATAACAACCGCTTTTTCTGTATTGTAGGTATAAATTTCTGAACAAGACACTTGACTTTGCATCGCATATATATTATGCTGTGCACAGATTGGAGGACTGATGCATTTGCCTGACCATGAAGAAAATATTCCTCTCAAATATCTTGCTTCCGTTGCCGGCGGCAGCAAAAGGCTGGTCCAGTGCCGCCATTTCAATCAAAACAGCGATATATGGATACTTGATGAACACGCTCATAATTTTGTTGAACTTATTTATTTTCTCAACGGTGAAGCTCAAGTAGAAACGTCTCAAGGAAAAACAAATTTGGCACTCTATGATGTGCTCATACACCCCTCAAACGTCAAACACCATGAATTTGTTGATCTGCACAAGCGGCAGGAAATCATCAACC
>OIZO01001285.1_pt1 | contig 13360 bp, 12 predicted proteins | sample 1588551 | NCBI WGS metagenome assembly OIZO01 (sample SAMN03283271) | human gut metagenome | biome: human-associated habitat; material: feces | host: Homo sapiens | place: Peru | collected 2012 | reverse complement strand
ATGTGCTGCACCGGGTAACCGCCGTCACCTCCCAGGGACTTACCATGATGGGAGACAACCAGCTTAAGCCGGAAACGGGGGTATCCCCGGAATGGGTGATCGGTCGGGTGACCCGGATTTTCCGGGATGACAAGGAAGTAAGTCGCAGCGGCTCCGGATACCGATGGTATCTTGGGCTGTGGCGGTTTACCATATCGCGCGGCTTCCTTTTGAAGCTGTGCCATTTTGTAGAAAGGAGGAATGCATCATGAAAAAGCAGTATAGCCCCATGTCTGTAGACGTGGTAAAGTTCGAGGCGGAAGACGTGATCACCGTGTCCCGGTTGAGCGTGGATCCCACTACCCCCACTGGGGATCCTTGGGTGACGACAGGTTAATCCAAGACCATAGCAGACGGCAAGGGCCGGAGTATTCCGGCCCTTGTCAGACTCCCTTCCGGGCGTGGAGCCCGGCCCCCCTAAAGAGAGGAAGTGTTTTATGGGATCGCGCGTTGCTGCCCCCGGGCAGCGGGAAGAGAAGCTTTGCCTGCTGATTTTGCTGGCGGGCGCGGTACTAAAGCTTTGTTATGCTATCCAGGTTCCCTACTCGGTTTCTCCCCACGATTTGGGAGGGCCCTCGGATTGGGTCACCTATAGCGGCGGGCACCTGTCCTATATCCAGTATCTGTATCAGTTTCAGCAGCTGTGGCAGGGAAACGGAATAGGGGGTATGTTTTATCACCCGCCTCTGTTTCATACGATGGGGGCATTGATATTTGGGCTGTTTTATCGAAACGGCAGCCCCGTCCAGCCCGTTTTTGAATGGATTCAGATTTTCAACACTCTGGCTGCTTGCGCCATTGCCTTTGTGGGCTGGCGGATTTTGAAGCATCTGGAGGTAAAGGGCAGGAAGCTGGTAACGCTTACCGCTTTTCTCAGCTTTGGCCCAACCCTATACTGGCTGGGCACGGCCCTGACAAACGATTGCCTGATGACGCTTTTGCAGGCAATGACTATCGAACAGATCATCCTGTGGGCGAAAAAGCCCCAAATGGGTGTGATTATAAAGGCGGCGCTGCTGCTGGCCCTGGCAATGCTGACCAAGACCTCCGCGGTCCTCATTGCTCCGGCGATTGGCTGCGTGTTTTTATATATATTTCTAAAAACAATTCGGGAAAAAGGAAAAATTTCCCCGCTGCTGTGGCAGTTTGCAGCGTTTTTGCTGATTTCCGTTCCTCTGGGCTGCAGCTATGTGCTGCGCAACTGGCATCTGTTCCAGATGCCGCTGAACTATGTGGCTCCCGGCTGGGGCGTGAATGACCCCCAGTATATCGGGGACTGCACTCTGCTCCGGCGGCTGGGGCTGCCCAGCCTAAAGCAGCTGTTTTCTGCCCGTATCCATTGGGATGCCCCCAAAAAGTATTGCAATATCTGGTGGCAGACATTTTTGACCATGGCGCTGGATGAGGGAATCCTGGTCGAAAGGAACTTGGCCCAAAAGACGGCGGCTGTGCTGCTGGTTTGGTCCTGTGCTGGGAGCACCCTTGTGCTTCTGGCGGGAACGGTGCGCACTTTTTTCAGCCGTAGGACGGATGCCGCCGTTAGGCTCCTTTTAGGAGTGGGCTATGGTGTGGTGTTTTTAAGCTATGTGGTGTTTGCCTTCCGGTATCCCCGCGTATGCACGATGAATACACGATATATTTATATTACCATGATTTTCCTGGTGGCGGGATATGGCCTGCGGGAGGGGGAGATGCCCCGCGCTGTTCGGGCTTTGCTGTGGGGAAACAGCCTGCTGAGTACGGCGCTGTATTTCCTTTGCGCGGTTTGAGCCGAAACATTCGCACCTGCAATTTGAGAAAAGGATAACGCTTATGAAAAAGGTTTTGATCATTGGTGCGGGTCCCGCGGGGCTGACGGCGGCCTATGAGCTTTTGACGCGGGGAAAAGAATATGAAGTTACTATTCTGGAGCAGAGCGACAGCATAGGCGGTATATCCAGGACAGTGGTGCATAACGGAAACCGTATGGATATCGGAGGCCACCGTTTTTTTTCTAAGGATCCCCAAGTTAACGCCTGGTGGGAAGAAAGAATGCCTCTGCAGGGCAAGCCTGCCCTGGATGACCGGATTTTAAACCGAGAGGTCGATACGGCCCCTGGAGGCCCGGACCCGGAAAGGGAAGATAGGGTCATGCTCTGCCGCCGACGGGTTTCCAGAATCCTTTTTGAGAATCATTTTTACGATTATCCCATTCGTTTTCGGCCTGAGACGCTGCGCAATATGGGGCTTATAACGACCCTGGAGGTAGGCGCAAGCTATCTTGCCGCCCAAATAAATAGGCTTCCGGAAGACAATTTGGAAAACTTTTATGTGAATCGATTCGGCAGAAAGCTATATACCATGTTTTTTGAAAGCTATACGGAAAATCTTTGGGGCAGGCATCCGCGGGAAATTGATGCCTCCTGGGGCACGCAGCGGGTAAAAGGACTATCTATTGGGGTGGTACTTCGGGATATGTGGGGCAGTATGCTCCAAAAGAAAAACCGAAATGTGGAAACCTCCCTTACCGAGCAGTTCTTTTATCCCAAGCTGGGCCCGGGGCAGATGTGGGAATCGGTTGCTGCAGAGATAGAAAAGCTTGGGGGCAGGGTCCTCCGGAATGCTGCGGTTGTGGGCTTCCACAAATCTGCAGGGAATCGGATAGAAGCGCTGACGTACCAAAAGGACGGAAAGAAAATTCGGGCCGAAGGAGACTATGTGATTTCTTCTATGCCCCTAAAGGACCTGGTGGCGGGGGTGGAGAATGTGCCTGCAGCTGTGCGGCAAATTGCGCAGGGTCTCCCGTATCGAGGGTATCTCACCATGGGTGTACTGGTTTCGAAGCTTTCGCTGACCAACCAGACAAAGCTGAAAACTGTAGGAAATATCGTACCGGACTGCTGGATCTACGTTCAGGATCGGCAGGTAAAAATGGGACGGTTCCAGATTTATAACAATTGGTCGCCTTATCTTGTGAAGGATTTGGAACATACCGTGTGGCTGGGCTTGGAATACTTTGCCGACGAAGGGGACGCACTCTGGAGATTATCGAACGAGGACTTTCGTCAAATGGCGGTGAAGGAGATGGTGACGCTGGGGTTGATTTCTTCTGCACAGGTTGTATTGGACACACATATTGAGCGGGTGCCAAAGGCATATCCGGCCTATTTTGACACCTATAGCCGAATCGGGGAGCTGATTGACTACCTGAACGGGATTGAAAATTTGTATTGCATTGGAAGAAACGGACAGCATCGCTATAACAATATGGACCATTCGATGATAACGGCCTTCCGAGCGGTGGACTGCATTCTGGAAGGAAGCACGGATAGGACCTCCGTATGGAATGTGAATACAGAACAGTCTTATCAGGAGGAGAATTCCCCAAAATCAGAAGCTGTGAATCATTGAATACATGGCAGCAATCCCTCTTTTTCATTACACCGGTAAGAAAAAGGGGGATTTAAAACCAAGTCTTGGCTTCTCCCGTGGAATATGGTATAATGCGCCCAAAGGAGGTGCCTTATGGACGAACTGTTTTTACACGACTCCCGGTCAACACCGGTGGTCTCCTCCCGGAGAATACTTTATACTCCTACCGCCTTCGCAAAGTCCGCCCTACTGTATTTGCAGGAGGTGGGCTCTCTAAAGGCGGAGAAGCCTCATACCTCCTCCCGGACGCTGCTGTCCTCTTATTTGATGTTTTATGTTGAATCAGGCGCCGGAGAGCTGGAGTATGACGGGAAGAGCTACCGCCTGGGCCCTGGGGACTGCGTGTTTTTGGACTGCCGCCAGCCTTATGCCCACAGCACCGGAGAGAATCTGTGGTCCCTGAGCTGGATCCATTTTTCCGGGGTGACCATGCAGCCGGTGTATGAAAAGTACCGGGAGCGGGGAGGCCGGCCGGTGTTCCATCCGGCGGACCTGGCACCTTTTGAAAAGCTCCACGAAGAAATTTTTGACCTGGCCTCCTCCGATGATTACATCCGGGATATGCGCATGAACAGCTGTCTGAATGCGCTGCTGGTGCTTTTGATGCAGGAATCCTGGCACCCGGTGGAGCAGGCGGGGTGCAAGCGGCAGAATTTAATGCCCATCCGGGACTATCTGGACGGGCATTTTACGGAAAAAATCTCCCTGGATGCTCTAGCGGAGCAGTTTTTTATCAGCAAGTTTTACCTGACCCGGGTGTTTAAGGAGCAGTTCGGGGTCAGCATCAGCACGTATCTGCTTAATAAGCGCATTACCAAGGCCAAGCAGCTTTTGCGGTTCTCGGACCGGAAATTGGAGGACATCGGCTACCAGTGCGGCCTGGGCGCGCCCCACTATTTCAGCCGGGTTTTCAAGCAGGTGGAGGGCGTGACTCCTTCGGAATTCCGGGAGAAATGGTAGGAGAGCAATATTGTGCAAGCACTGCCCCCGGGAGGGCAAGATTGGGGATTCCTTTTTTCGCTGTCCTCGGATAAAATAGGGGATAGAAACCGAAAATATTCTCTGAAAGTTGAGGTTATATTATGTCTAAAGTTGCACTCATTACCGGTATTACCGGTCAGGATGGAAGCTACCTTGCCGAATTCCTGCTGGAAAAGGGCTACGAGGTCCACGGCATTACCCGCCGGGCGTCTATTTCCAATACCGCAAGAATTGACCATCTGATGGGGAAGATCAAGCTCCACGACGGAGACCTGTCCGATTCTTCTTCCCTGATCCGCATCATTGGGCTGACTCAGCCCGATGAGATCTACAACCTGGCGGCCCAGAGCCATGTGCAGGTGTCCTTCGATGTGCCGGAGTACTCCGGCGATGTGGATGCCCTGGGGGTGCTGCGGATCCTGGAGGCCTGCCGCATCCTGGGACTGACCAAAAAGACGAAGGTCTATCAGGCATCTACCTCCGAGCTCTTTGGCAAGGTGGAGGAGGTGCCCCAGCGGGAGACCACGCCCTTCCATCCCTATTCTCCCTATGCTGTAGCCAAGCAGTACGGCTTCTGGATCGTGAAGGAGTACCGGGAGGCTTACGGAATGTTCGCCGTCAACGGCATCCTGTTCAACCATGAGTCTGAGCGCCGGGGGGAGAACTTCGTCACCCGGAAGATCACCCTGGCCGCCGGCCGCATCGCCGAGGGCCTGCAGGATCACCTGGAGCTGGGAAATATGGATTCCCTCCGGGACTGGGGCTATGCCAAGGACTATGTAGAGTGCATGTGGCTCATTATGCAGCAGGAGAAGCCGGAGGACTTTGTCATCGCCACTGGCGAGCAGCACACGGTCCGGGACTTTACCGAGAAGGCCTTCGCCGCCAATGGAATGACCATCCGCTGGGAGGGCACCGGCATTGACGAGAAGGGCTACGACGCCGAGACCAACAAACTGCTGGTGTCTGTGAATCCCCAGTGGTTCCGGCCCACCGATGTGGATAATCTGTGGGGAGATCCCACCAAAGCCAAAACGGTTTTGGGCTGGAACCCCCAGAAGACCAGCTACGCGCAGCTGGTGGAGATCATGGCCAAGCACGACCGGGCCCTGGCAAAGCAGGAGAAAGCAATCAAAGAGGCGTAAAACCCTCTCCTGGGAGAGGGTGGCAGGGCGAAGCCCTGACGGGAGTGGGGCGATACAAAGTCTGAGCAGGTACCGCCCCTCATCTGCCCGCCGCGGCGGGCACCTTCCCCCGGGGGAAGGTTAAGATTATAGAGGAGTTTATATGATGGATAAAAACGCAAAGATCTACGTAGCCGGTCACCGGGGCATGGTGGGCTCCGCCATTGTGCGGGAACTGAACCGGCAGGGCTACCACAACATTGTTACCCGGACCCATAAGGAGCTGGACCTGACCCGGCAGGACGCTGTAGAGGCCTTCTTCGCTGCGGAGAAGCCGGAGTATGTGTTTCTGGCAGCGGCCAAGGTAGGCGGCATCGTAGCCAACCAGAACGCCCTGGCGGACTTTATGTATGACAATATGATTTTGGAAATGAATGTCATCCATTCCGCTTGGAAAAACGGGTGCAAGAAGCTGGAGTTCTTGGGTTCCTCCTGCATCTATCCGCGCCTGGCCCCTCAGCCCATGAAGGAGAGCTGTCTTCTGACCAGTGAACTGGAAAAGACCAACGAAGCCTATGCCTTGGCGAAGATCTCCGGCCTCAAGTACTGTGAGTTCCTGAATAAGCAGTATGGCACGGATTATATTTCCGTTATGCCCACCAACCTCTATGGGCCCAACGACAATTATCACCCCACCCACTCCCATGTATTGCCTGCCCTCATCCGCCGGTTCCACGAGGCCAAGGTGGAGGGAAAGACCGAGGTCACCTGCTGGGGCGATGGCAGTCCCCTGCGGGAGTTCCTGTATGTGGATGACCTGGCAAACCTCTGCGTTTTCCTGATGAACAACTACTCCGGCGATGAGACTGTGAACGCCGGTACCGGCAAGGAGCTGACCATCAAGGAGCTTACTGAGCTGGTCGCCAAGGTGGTGGGCTATCAGGGAGAAATCAAGTGGGACACCAGTAAGCCCAACGGCACCCCCAGAAAGCTGCTGGATGTATCCAAGGCTGCGGCCCTGGGCTGGACCTACAAGACGGAACTGGAGGACGGCATCCGGCTGGCCTACGAGGACTTCCTGAATAACCCCATGCGGGCAGAACGGTAAGGAGACGGGTATGAATCTGGTATTGCTGTCCGGCGGCTCCGGTAAGCGGCTGTGGCCCCTGAGCAACGACATTCGGTCCAAGCAGTTTATCAAAATATTCCGGGACGAAGCGGGAGCCTATGAGTCCATGGTCCAGCGGGTTTTCCGCCAGATCAAAAAGGCGGATCCCCAGGCAAAGGTGACCATTGCCACCTCCAAGGCCCAGGTGTCTTTGATCCACAACCAGCTGGGGCAGGATGTGGGCATCTCCGTAGAGCCCTGCCGGAGGGACACCTTCCCGGCCATCGCCCTGGCCACTGCCTATCTGGTGGATGTGATGGGTGTGCCCAAGGACGAATCCGTGGTGGTGTGCCCTGTGGACCCCTATGTGGATGATGACTACTTTGAGGCTCTGAAGGGCCTTTGCGCCCAGGCGGACAAGGGAGAAGCCAATCTGGTGCTTATGGGCATCGAGCCCACCTATCCCAGTGAAAAATACGGCTACATCATCCCGGAGACCTCCGAGGCCGTCTCCAGGGTGGATACCTTCAAGGAAAAGCCCACGGCGGCAGTGGCGGCTGAGTATATCTCCCGGGGAGCTCTGTGGAACGGCGGCGTCTTTGCCTATCAGCTCCGCTATGTGCTGGACCGGGCCCATGAGCTCATCGATTTTACAGACTATCAGGACCTGTTTCATAAGTACGAGACCTTGAAGAAGATCTCCTTCGACTATGCCGTGGTGGAGCATGAGCCCAATATCCAGGTCATGCGCTTCCAGGGCCGGTGGATGGACCTGGGCACCTGGAACACCCTGACGGAGGCGATGGAAGAAAGGGTCATCGGCAAGGGCGTGATGAATGAGGCCTGCGAAGGCGTGAACATCATCAACGAGACGGATGTGCCGGTGCTGGCCATGGGCCTTCACGATGTGGTGATCTCCGCCTCACCCAACGGCATTCTGGTTTCCGATAAAGAGCAGTCCAGCTACATCAAGCCCTTTGTAGACGCCATGGACCAGCAGGTCATGTTTGCCGAGAAGAGCTGGGGCTCCTTCCGGGTGCTGGATGTGGAGGCGGAGAGCATGACCATCAAGGTCACCCTCAATGCCGGACACAGTATGCATTACCACAGCCACGCCCACCGGGACGAGGTCTGGGTGGTGATCTCCGGACAGGGAAAGACCGTTGTGGACGGCATGGAAAACCGGGTGGCCCCGGGGGACGTGATCACCATGGCCGCCGGATGCCGCCATACGGTCATGGCCCTGACGGAGCTGAAGCTGATGGAGGTCCAGCTGGGCAAGGACATCAGCGTGGACGACAAACAGAAATTTGTGCTGGAACGGGATGCCTATGAAGGCTGAACCCTTTCTTCTGACCCCTGCGGGCAAGGACTACCTCTGGGGTGGCAGCCGGCTGAAATGGGACTTCGCCAAGGACATCCCTCTGGATCCTTTGGCGGAGACCTGGGAGTGTTCTACCCATCCAGCCGGGGAGAGCACTGCCGCCAGCGGCCCCTTCCGGGGTCAGACCCTGACAAAAATCCTGGAGGATTACCCGGAATACCTGGGCACCCACCCGGAAAAGGGCAAGGGACTGCCTGTGCTGGTGAAGCTCATTGACGCGGATCGGGATCTATCCGTCCAGGTCCATCCTGATGACGGCTATGCGCTTCAAAAGGAAGGAGGCCAGCGGGGCAAGACCGAGATGTGGTATGTGCTGGATGCCGCCAAGGGGGCCAGCCTGGTCTATGGCCTGAGCAGGACTGCGGACCGGGAAACCATCCGTGCCGCCGCCCAAAACGGCAGCCTTATGAAGTATTTGCAGCGGGTGCCTGTCCGGCCGGACGATGTGTTCTATGTGGAGCCTGGCACCATCCACGCCTTGGGAGCCGGAATATTGGTTGCGGAAATTCAGCAGAGCAGCAACCTGACTTACCGTCTCTATGACTATGACCGGGTAGATAAAAACGGACAGAAGCGTCCGCTGCACCTGGAAAAAGCCCTGGATGTGGCGGATTTTCATGCCGCTCCGGAGCCCCGGCAGCCCCTGCGGGTGCTGCGCTATGGCCGGGGAGTGGCAAAAGAACTCCTGTGCCGGTGCAGATACTTTGAAGTATACCGGATGATCGTGAATACGGAGCGCCGCCAAAGGGTTACCTACCGGGCGGATGCGGAATCCTTCCGGGCCCTGCTCTGTGTTCGGGGCTGCGGCACGGTCCGGTTTGGGGAAAGCACGCTGGACCTGTGCCGGGGGGACTGCCTGTTTGTCCCGGCGGACTCTCAGGAAATGACCCTCCACGGGCAGATGACATTTTTGGATATTCGGGGGTAAAACACCATGGACTATCAGAAAGAATACCGCCGCTGGCTTACAAAGGCGGATATGGACCCGGCTCTGCTGGAAGAGCTCCGGGCCATGGATGAAAAGCAGCAGGAGGACGCCTTTTACCGGGATCTGTCCTTTGGCACCGGGGGCCTGCGGGGCGTCATCGGAGCCGGAACCAACCGGATGAATATTTATACCGTTGCCAAGGCTACCCAGGGCCTGGCGAACTACCTGAAGGAGCACTTCCGGGCGCCTTCCGTTGCCATCGGCTTCGACAGCCGCATTAACAGCGAGCTTTTTTCCAAGGTTGCGGCCCGGGTCTTCGCCGCCAATGGGGTGAAGGTCCACATTTGGCCGGAGCTGATGCCCGTGCCTACGGTGTCCTTTGCTGTGCGGGAGCTGGGGTGCAGCGCCGGGGTCATGGTCACTGCCTCTCACAATCCCAGCAAATACAACGGTTACAAGGTCTACGGTGCCGACGGCTGTCAGATCACCACCCAGGGGGCGGCAGAAGTTCTTGCGAAAATCGAAGCTTTGGATATTTTTCAGGATGTACGGATCATGGACTTCGGTACCGCCTGGAACGATGGGCGGATCCTGCACATTCCGGAGGCTGTTTACACAGCCTTTGTGGAAAACGTGAAGGCCCAGTCTGTCCTCTACGGGGACAAGACCACCCACGATGTGGCCATCGTCTATTCTCCCCTCAACGGGGCCGGTCGGAAGCCGGTGCTTCGGACCCTGAAGGAATTGGGCTATACCAACATCACCGTGGTGAAGGAGCAGGAAGAGCCGGACGGCCGGTTCCCCACCTGCCCCTATCCCAACCCGGAAATTCGGGAGGCCATGGAGCTGGGCCTGCGGTACGCCAAGGAAAAGAACGCGGATCTGCTGCTGGCTACGGATCCGGACTGCGACCGGGTGGGTATCGCCGTGAAAAACGCCCAGGGGGACTATGTGCTCCTCTCCGGCAATGAGGTGGGTTTGCTGCTGCTGGACTATCTCTGCGCCCAAAAGCAAAAGCACGGCAAAATGCCGAAGGATCCCGTGCTGGTAAAAACCATTGTTACCGTAGATCTGGCAGAGCGCATTGCGGAGCACTATGGCGTGGAAACGAGAAACGTCCTTACGGGCTTTAAATACATCGGCGAGCAAATCGGCCTGCTGGAAAAGGCCGGGGAGGAAAGACGCTATCTCTTCGGCTTCGAGGAGAGCTACGGTTACCTCACCGGCACTTATGTCCGGGACAAGGACGGTGTGGACGGTGCCGTGATGATCTGTGAAATGTTCAGCTTCTACGCAGCCCGGGGCATCCGGCTTACGGATCAGCTGGCGAAGCTGTACGAGCGCTATGGCTACTGCCGCAATACCCTCCATAGCTACCAGTTTGAGGGCAGCGCCGGTTTTGCCAGGATGCAGGGCATTATGGCCGCTTTCCGGCAGGGGATCTCCACCTTCGGCGGAAAAGCGGTGGAAAAAGTGCTGGATTACAGCGCCGGCCTGGATGGCCTTCCCCAGGCAGACGTGCTGAAGTTCTACCTGGATGGCGGCACCACCCTGGTGGTCCGGCCCTCCGGTACGGAACCCAAGCTGAAGCTCTATCTGTCCGTAACCGCCAAAGATGAGGCCGAAGCCGCCCGGATCGAACAGGCCATTCTGAACGACGCGGAAGTGTATTTCCGATAACTGTATGTCATTGCGAACCAGTCCGCAGACTGGTGTGGCAATCTCCTGGTTGAATGGGGATGCCTAAGAAAGAAGGAACAGAACCATGGGCAGAGCCTCCACAAAACAGAACAAGAACCGCTACCAGCTGGTCCGGGAGGAGCTGGGCCTGACGAGGGAAAAGGCGGAAGCGCTCCTGGAGACCGTCAGCGCGGACCGGATCGAAAAGGTGGAAAGCGGCAAGTGCAGGCCCTACCCGGATGAAGTGCTGACTATGGCGGAAAAATATGGCCGCCCCAGTCTGTGCAACTTCTACTGTGCCAACGAGTGCCCCATCGGCAGGGAATATGTGCCGGAGGTGAAGATGAAGGAGCTTTCCGCCATCGTCCTGGAGATGCTGGCCAGCCTGAACGCTGTGGACAAAAAAAGGGACCGGCTCATTGAGATCACCGCCGACGGGAGAATCGACGGAGACGAGATCGGGGACTTTATCACCATCCAGCGGGAGCTGGAGCGCATCTCCATCACCGTGGAGACCCTGCAGCTCTGGGCGGAGAAAATGCTTCTGTCCGGTCAGATCGATAAAGAGGCCTATGAAAAACGGCTGAAGGAGATATCAAGTAACTGCACGTAAAAAAGCTTTCCCCGTGGGAAGGTGGCTCAGCGAAGCTGAGACGGATGAGGGGCGGCATACAGCACGATTTACGGAAGACTTCCGAAATCGTTTCTGCATGCCGCCCCTCTTCTGCCGCCTGCGGGCGGCACCTTCCCCCAGGGGAAGGTAGGAGATTGTTTAAACCTTTGTAAATCTTGCCAGGAAATCCCGGGTTTCCTGCTTCTGGGGGTGGCCGAACATTTCATCCGGGGCACCCTGCTCGCAGATGACGCCGTCTGCCATATACACCACATGGGTGCTCACGTCCCGGGCGAAGGCCATCTCGTGAGTGACCACCAGCATGGTCATGCCCTCCTGGGCCAGCTCCTTCATGACGGTGAGGACCTCGCCCACCATTTCCGGGTCCAGGGCGGAGGTGGGTTCGTCGAAAAGCAGCATCTCGGGGTTCATAGCCAGGGCCCGGGCAATGGCCACCCGCTGCTTCTGGCCGCCGGATATCTGCCGGGGCTTGGCGTTGATGTAGGGGGCCATGCCCACCTTATCCAGGTATTTCATGGCGGCGGTTCTGGCCTCTTCTTTATTGCGCTTCAGGACCTTGATCTGGCCCACCATGCAGTTTTCCAGTACGGTCATGTTGTTGAAGAGGTTGAAGGACTGGAATACCATGCCCACATGGGTCCGGTATTCCGGCTGGTTGACGCCCCGGCCCACCACGTTCTTGCCGTGGTAAAGGATCTCTCCGGAGGAGGGGGTTTCCAGCAGGTTGACACAGCGCAGGAGCGTACTCTTGCCGGAGCCGGAAGCACCGATGATGGAGGTCACGTCGCCGGGGTTGACGGTAAAATCAATATCCTTTAATACCTCGTGGTCGCCGAAGGATTTGCTCAGGTGCTTGATTTCCAGAATAGCCATTACTTCTTTACCTCCCGATTCTGCTCATCAAAGGGTGTTTTGCGGCTGGGATGGCTGTAGGTCCCGGCGGTCATCACCAGGGGATCCTCCTGGACCAGCTCATAGTTGCTGGTGCCGTCCATCTTTTTCTCGATCCACCGCAGCAGGAAGGAGGCAATCAGGGTCATGCAGAGATAACCAATCATCTCCACCGTGGCGGAGGGGAAATACAGGTAGCTGGCCCCCACGGCGGCCCGATGGGCGGAGAAGAAGTCCGGGAAGCCGATGATGAACATGACGGAGGTGTCCTTCACGTTGATAATGAAGTTGTTGCCAATCTGGGGCATGATGTTCCGGATGGCCTGGGGCAGGATCACGTTGACCATGGTCTGGACGTGGGTCATGCCAATGGCTTTGGCTCCCTCGGTCTGGCCCGGGTCTACGGAGATGATGCCGCCCCGGACGGACTCGGCCATGTAAGCGCCGGTGTTGATAGAGACCACCAGAATGGCGGCGGCCCAGATGTTGTCAAACCGCAGGGCTCCATCGGAGAAGTAGGGCAGGCCATAGTACACAAACACGGCCTGGAGCACCATGGGGGTGCCCCGGAAGACCTCCACATAGATCCGGACGATGGCCCTTATAACCTTCAGGAAGAACTTCTTCAGGGGATGATCCCCGGGAGCGTAGGGAATGGTGTTGAGCACGCCGCAGACAAAGCCAATGACGCAGCCAATGCCGGTGGCGATCAGGGCCAGGGCCAGGGTGTTGCCGATACCGGAAAGATAGGAGGAGCCGTACTTGCCCCAGAGCTTCCCAATGTCGGCGGTTAACTGAATCAGTTTTTCCATGAAAGCGTTTACTCCTTAATATATGTTTTTATGTCATTGCGAACCGATCCTCCGGATCGGTTCGCAATGACATGGTTTTCTTTCTTACTCGCTCAGAGGCTGAACGGCGATGGCCTGCTGCATCAGAGCGTTCATGTCGTCCTGGGTCATGGTGGAAAGGACGGCATCGATCTTGTCCTTCAGCTCGGTGTTGCCCTTCTTCACGGACACGCCGATGTTGACGTTTTCGGCCCGAACCTGGTCGGAGAACTGGAAGTCGCCGTCGGTGCCGGAGAAGTCCAGGATGGTCATGTCGGGGTAGGCGGCTATAGCACCCTGGGCGGTGGGCATGTCGGTGCAGATGAAGTCCACGCTGCCGGTCTCAAGAG
>OIZO01001281.1_pt1 | contig 13388 bp, 11 predicted proteins | sample 1588551 | NCBI WGS metagenome assembly OIZO01 (sample SAMN03283271) | human gut metagenome | biome: human-associated habitat; material: feces | host: Homo sapiens | place: Peru | collected 2012 | reverse complement strand
CGCCTTCCACCGCTTCTACGGCAACTGCCGCATCCAGGGTGCAGATCCCGCCGTGCAGCAGGCCCGCCTTGCTCTGTGCATCGGTGTGAAGAACGTTATCTTCAATGTGCTGACCATGTTCAAGATCAACGTCCCCGAAAAAATGTAAAAGAGAATGAGAAGGGGCTGTTGCAAAACAGTGCCAATGAAAAGATGAGATAGACTTCCCCGAAAGGGGGTGCCTATCTCATTTTTTTATTGTATGCTGAGCCTTCAATGAACCTGCTGCAACAGGCTCCAGGAAAACTCTGCACGTACCAATCACTCCCCCAAAGCCCGTGAATCCCTGATTGGGAAGTGCGCGAAAGCCCATATATATCACAGGACTCGGTTCTTTTTGTATCTTCCGTATAAAAAACTTCTCTGTTTTTGTGTTCTCTCACAAAGCATGTCCCATTATATTGACTTTATATTTTCATCTACTGTAAAATATTTTGTATAAAGCGTCATGTTCATTCGCATTATGACGCACATCGGACAAGTCTTTTACGAAATGCAAATGCAAAGGAGGATTTTCTTATGAAAAAGCGTCTACTCAGCTTATTTCTGGCATTCAGTATGATGCTGACCTTTTTCCCTGTGGGCACTGTCACTGTTTTTGCAAGCGATTCCCCTATGGCATATACAGATGGTTCTTATCAGTTTATCCTCAATGCTGACAATACTGCAGCAATAACCAAATATACGGGCAATGAACATAGGATCACGATCCCTGCTCAGGTAGCACAAGGTACTCAAACATATCCTGTAACGAAAATCGGAGACCGGGTGTTCTTCAATTACAGATACCTAACGAGCGTCCAGATCCCCGGCACTGTAACAGAAATTGGCAGCAATGCTTTTTATAATTGCACCTCACTGGAAAGCGTTACTATTCAGGACAATAAACCATCCTGCGTGAAAAAGATTGGCCGCCAGGCCTTTATGTTTTGCAGCGAATTGACAGATATTCCCATTCTTGATTCTGTAACGGAAATCGGTTCAGACGCTTTTCATCATTGCGATGAGTTAGATACTGTCACCATTCCAGAGGGTGTAACATCCGTTGCAGAAGGCCTGTTCAGTTATTGTTACAGCTTGCACACCGTTACTCTTCCAGACAGCGTAACTGCCATTGAAGAGCGGGCTTTTACCGGAACTGCATTGACTCAAATTCATATCCCTGCCAAAGTGACACGGATCGGAACCGCTGCATTTTCCGAATGTTTCGCTCTCTCAACGATCACATCAGACAGCGAAAGCTATCCGGCAATAGACAATGTGTTGTACGAAAAAGCAGCAAATGGCGATTACACCTTAATCCGTTATCCTTCTCAAAGGGAAGATCCTGCTTTCAAAATACCCAATGCTGTGGCAAGAATTGAAACTCATGCTTTTGACTGTTGTTTGTATTTGGCCTCTGTGAAGATGCCAGACTCCGTGGTCTCTATTGGAACCGGTGCCTTTATGAATTGTCAAAAGCTACACGACATTGAATTTTCGTGCAGGATAACGGAACTTCCGGAATCAGTTTTTGAAAACTGTATAGGCTTAGAGAGCATCGATATCCCAGAGGGTATAACACAGATCCTCGATTATGCTTTTGCTGGCTGCGAGCAGCTCGAACGGATCGCGATTCCCAGCAGTGTAACCAAAATTCCCGAGTCAGCATTTTCCTCTTGTGAAAGTTTGAAAACTGTGGAGTATTCAGGCTCTCGTTCTCAATGGAACGCTATTTTCACGGATTCCGGCCTACAAAATGTCCCTGTAGCACCTGGTTCTATTGATGTTACAGTAACCAGCGACATCCGTGCCGTTACTGCCAAGGTCGATGGCAGCAGCGTTCCCATCAACGATGGCAAATTCATTGTCACGATCGGTAAAACTGTAGAACTGACCGTCAGCGATCCTCAGTACAGAGATCGTTATACCTGGGCAGGGGGCAGCGGCACTGTGAGGTCAGACAACATCACCTATACTTTTGTTGCAGGTCAGAATGATACAGCTGTAACTCTGACCACTGTCGAACACACAAATTATGACACCGGTGATTTCACCATCAGCGGTCTAGCGGACTATTCCTATGGGGACAATATCGATATCAGGATTGAGCCCAAGGATACACGCATCACAGATTACATTGTAAGATATGTCAGGAACGCAGGCACCTCAAACGAAGAAGAATTCAATGAGCTTCCAAAAGATGCCGGAACATACACCCTGCGAATCATTCAGGGTGATACCGTCCGAATCGACATTCCGGAAAAGATCACAATCCACCCCGTCACCATCACCAATGATACTTTCCAGAACGAACTCACTGTCACCCTTCCAGCGGATGCTGTGGAAGAGGAAGGCAATGATCATACGGCCACAGTGACTGTCCGGGCGGACAGCAGGCTGAATGCTCTTTTACAATCTGACGAGATCAAACTTGAGCTTGTCTATCTCAACGATATGGGAGAAGAAGTCGTTGCCCCCACAAAAGCAGGCAGGTATACCGTAAAGGTAAAGATCCATTCCAATAGTCCCAATCTGCTCTCTGCCATCATGGACGGAGGCACGTTTGAAATTCGCCAAAAAGCTGCTTCCATTGTTCCCACTGCAGATCTCTATCCCCTGACCATTAAGAATGCTGCCGTTTTTATTGAGCATGATGGCGAAGAGATCCATGCTGAGAGAAACGAGATTGGTGATCTGGTTGCAAAGGTGCCTGAAAACGCCAATGTAACTGTCACCTACATCAGCCAGAGCGATGCCATTGCGTTCGATCAATGGTTGGTCAGCGGTTTGGACGATTCGACCGATGTCAAACAAAATCCATTGCGCTTTCAAATGCCCGCAGGTGAAAAGGGTGTAACAATGGAAGCCATGACAAAAGATGCTTCCATCGAAGATGGTGGTTCTGGCATTCTGGGCACCGTTATGGTCATTGGTGCTGCCGCCGTGCTGACATGGCAGGGCTGCCGAATCGGCACGGAGCTTTATCTGAAACGTATTCTCCCCGATGGCGCAGCGATCCCCGCCACTGCCACCGAACTTGCCGAACTGGTGTGGGATGATGCCGGCAAACCTGCTCCCGCTGCTGCGTTGGACAACGATGCCACCAATGCACAGAAGGCTCTCACCTGGGCTTCTGAGAACCAGCTGCTTCCTTCCAATAAAACTGCAGCTGCTTCTGTAAGTTACTGGGAAGTGATCCAGATCTGGCGCAAGGCGCAGGCACTCAAGAACTAACCCCTGGCAGGCAGAAAGCCCCCTGACGATTACACTGTCAAGGGGGCTTCCTGTTGTTTATTGGTGAACCCAATAGAGTGTTCACGATCTTCTTCGTCTTTTTATGATGTACACCACCGGCCTGAACGTCATGGGCACCTTCTCTTTTTACCGCTTCGCGTGGCGTTCGCCCATGGGGATGACATCACAAAAGACGCAACGGCTCTTGGTGGAAAGGGCAACATCCTTGTGGTAGCAGCCAAAGAACCACTTTTCGTAGGTCAGCTTCAGCAGGACCTTATCAAGAAACAGGTGCAGGCGGTTGGATTCGCCCACCGCGAGGGAAGTAAAATCAAGGAATCTGCTTGGGGCATCGTGGGTCAGCACATAATCTACCTGCCAGCCGTTTGCTTCGAGATTGGTCTCACAGGCGGCGTATTCCTCATCGCTGGGCATCTCCTGCGGCCACCAGTTGTATCCGGCCTCCCGCTCTTCCTTGTCGGGGCTCTCGGTGCCGCCGAAGCAGAGGTATTTCTTTCCCTCCAGCTCCAGCACGCTGCCACGGCAGACATGATACACATTGCCGCCCAAAGCCTGGACCCTGCCGCCAAACCGCTCCTCAACGGGGTACTGGGCCAGCAGGTCGTAATTCTCGTGGGCACCATCAAGGAAAAGCAGGGTATAGGGGCGCTTGCGCAGCCAGTCGAGCTTTTTCTGCTCCTCCTTGCTGCCATCCCACACAAAGCCGAAATCGCCCAGCACCACCACGATGTCCCGTTTGCCCAGCCAGCGTAGCCGCCCGTGCCGGAACCGGTCCAGATCACCGTGGGTGTCGCCTGTCAGATATACCATTCCCGTCCTCCTGTGCCGGAGCGTGCAAAACCGCAGCCAAAAGCCGCAAAGCCCTTGTCACGTCCCGGCAAACCTGTTATTATAAAGTATACAGCGTCTGCTGTTCCATTTGTGTTTTCTGCGTACCGCTGCCGGTGCGCATTGCTTCGTATAGTTTATCGCTTTTTGAAGGAATTGTCCACATGAAACGTATTTTTGCACTGATCCTGTCGTTTGCGCTCCTGCTCAGCTGCCTGGTGCTGCCGGCAGGTGCCATGTTCGACCCCTCCCCCGTCTATCAGGTGCAGGCCCAGAGCGCCTACATCGTGAACACCGACACCAACATCATCGTCTACGAAAAGGACAGCACCAAACAGGTCTCCGCCGGTGGCCTGACCAAGTATATGACCATCGCACTGGTGCTGACCAACTATGCCGACCAGCTGGACAACACCTTCCAGATGCCGTTTGCCATCTCGGACTATGTGCACAACACCAGCAACGCCGACATGCGCTCCAACGAGACTTTCACCTACCGCGAAGCACTGTACGCCATGGTCACCCGCAACGCCAACGAAGCTGCCATGGGCCTTGCCTATACCCTTTCGGGCGGGGATCTGGACGGCTGGGTGAGCCAGATGAACGCCCTGTCTCAGCGCATCGGCACCACGAACAGCACCTGGACGGACGCCTGCGGCATCGACAGCGGCAACGTGACATGCGCTGTGGACATGTACCTGATCCTGCGCTACCTGATGAGCTTTGACGCCTTTGTGGAGATCTCCGGCGTGCCCACCTTTACCATGCCGGCCAAGGAGAAGCACCGGTCTCCGTCGGTGCTGGTCAGCCAGAATGCAGCCCTGAGCAAAAGCAGCGGCGGCAATTACTACCGCAGCGCCATGCAGGGCGGCATGTGCGACGTGACCGCCTACAAGAAGGACAGCGGAAACCAGAGTTACGTTTCCTGGGCCAATCAGGACGGTGCCACCTATATCTTCTGTGTGATGCAAAGCCCCGACACCTGCGACACCCTCGGCTACGCCAACCGCCGCCCGGCCCTGTATGAGACGGTGCGGCTGATCGACTGGGTGTTCGACACCTTTTCCATCCAGGCCGCACTGGACACCGACCTGGCGCTGGCCGAGATCCCGGTGAAGTATTCCGCCGACACCGACACCCTGCAGCTGTATCCGGCCGACAGCATGATGACCCTGCTGCCCTCCACCGGCGACGGCAGCGTGACCCAGAAGTATTTCCACCTGCCGGACTACGTCTGTGCGCCCATCCGGCAGGGCGACGTGGTGGGCACCGTGGAGCTGAAGCTGGCGGGCGAGACCATCGGCGTGGTGAACCTGATCGCCGGGCAGGATGTGGACCAGAACGCCCTGCTGCTCACCGTGGCCAAGATCCGCGAATTTCTGGGCAGTCTGTACCTGAAGGTGGTCATCGTGCTGAGCGTGCTCAGCGCCGCCATCTACGGGCTTTGGCTGCTGCTCAACCGCTGGAACCACCGCCGCCCCACCCGGAAGATCCACCGCCGCTGACCGGATCCGGATCTCGAATAAGCAAAAAACGCCCCGGAAGCCTTCCAGCTTCCGGGGCGTTTGGTTGCGCCAGCAGGAGTCGAACCTACGATGGGGGAGTCAAAGTCCCCTGCCTTACCGCTTGGCGATGGCGCATCGTGCAAAACAGTATATCATATTTTCCGGATTTTCACAAGAGGCACCGGCATGTTTTCTTCCGCGCGGAGGCAGATCTTCTTTCATGAAAAATTTTTGGGGATTCGCTGAAAAACCTTGCCAAACTGTTGCGGTTGTGGTACGCTGTGGGTGCGCAGTCATTCAAGACCGTGCCGGAATGCCGCCCTCGCCGGGCAGGCACCGCAAGCGCTGCGGGGCACGGTTACTCCCGGGAAAGTGAGGAATCTTATGAAAAAAATCTTCCGAGCATTGACACTCTGTCTGGTCCTGCTCAGCCTGCTGTGTGCGGCAGTGCCTGCCGCCTTTGCCGCAGGAGATAAAGCGGACACCTTTTATACCATCGGTCTGGACGCCTGCGGCGGTGTGAGCTCCACCGTGGTGGTCACCACCAATCTGGACGGCAAACTGACCACCCTGCCGGAGTCTCCCACGATGGACGGCTACACCTTCAACGGCTGGTACACCGAGCCGGTGGGCGGCAGCCGGGTCACCACCGCTACCGTGTTCACCGGTGACACCACCATCTACGCCCAGTGGACCGCAAAGTCCAGCTCCGCCAGGCCCACGACCCCTACCCTGCCCGTGACCGGCGGTCCTGCCCTGCAGAAGCATCTGGGCACCCTGCTGGTGGCCGGCATTCTGGTCACGCTGGTGGTCGTGGCCGCCGTCTGATTTTTACATTTTGGAAAAACATGCACTGATTTTACGAAAGAAAGGAATTCCCATTATGATGACCGAAATGAAACTGCCCGCCTGCTATGCCGTGATCGACGAAAACGAGATGACCTATCTGGACGGCGGTGCCACCATTGCCGACAGCGACGCTTACAAGGCATTCCTGAACGTGGGTCAGGTCTTTAACCAGCTGGCCCGCATCTTCTCCGGTGCAAGCTCCATTATCAACAACATCAATGTGATCTACAAGTCCATCGTTGAGCTGAACAATCTGCTGGGCGGTTTCATCAAGAAGTAAACATTCTGCCGCAAAAAGAGCACCCTGTTTTCCGCGCAGGGTGCTCTTTTTGCGCAGCCTGAGGAATTTTGTGCGCGATTTTCAAAAAATATTTTTTGAAACCCCACTGCAACGCCATTTTTGTTATGGTTTTGTTGCATTTCGTCTGGTAGAATGCTGTATGTATGGATGTTCGGAGTTTTGACGAATTTCTGTACGAAAATCGCTTTTTCGCGCAGCAGGGCCCATACCGGCCCTGCAACGCTTTTGATACGGAGGTGCCGTTATGGCAGACCGTGAACTGCGGCATATGCGCCGCACTGAACTGGTCGAGATCATCTTTGCGCTCAAGCAGAGCGAAGATCAGCTCAAAGCCGAAAATGCAGATCTGACCGCCAAACTGGAACAGCGGCAGATCCATCTGGACAGTGCCGGGTCCATTGCACAGGCCGCTCTGGAACTGAACCATGTGTTTGAGGCTGCGCAGGCAGCCGCCGATGACTATCTGGCTTCGGTGCGGTCGGTCGATCGGGACGCCCTGCAGGCGCAGGCAAAGGCCGAAGCAGACCAGATCCTGGCACAGGCCCGGGCCGAGGCGGAACAGCTGAAGGCACAGACCAAGCGGGAATGTGACGCCCTGACCGAGGCAGCAGAGCACAAGCGTGCCCAGACAGAGGCCGACTGTGCCGCCTTGCGGGCCAAAACGGAACAGGAGATCGCGGCACGGCGGACTGCTTTTGAGCAGAGCACCCGTGAGCTGCTGCGCAGCCGCTGTGACACCGATATCCTGCCGGAAGAAGGCAAGGTAAAATGAAATCAACCGAGATCAAATTTACGGCCATCCCCTCCACAGAGGAGGTAAAGGCCGAGCGCGACCGTCTGGCCTACCGCAGCCGGTACGGACGGGTACTGCGCAGCACCATTTATGCGCTGGTGGTGGTGGCCGCTGTGGCCGTGCTGCTGGCCACCCTGTTCCTGCCGGTGCTGCAGGTGTCCGGCGACAGCATGAACCCCACGCTGGAAGATAAGGACATTCTGCTGCTGGTCAAGTCCGACAGCATGAAAACCGGCGACCTGTGCGGCTTTTATTGGCAGAACAAGCTCCTGCTCAAGCGTGTGATCGGCCAGCCCGGTGACGTGATCTCCATGGACGAGGACGGCCATGTGACCGTGAACGGCACTGTGCTGGACGAGCCTTACGTGGACGAGCTGGCACTGGGCGAATGTGACATCCGGTTCCCCTATCAGGTGCCGGAGAACCGGTATTTTGTGCTGGGCGACCACCGCTCGGTGTCCATCGACAGCCGCAGCAGCGTGATCGGCTGCGTGGAAAAAAGCCAGGTCGTGGGGCGGGTGTTCCTGCGCATCTGGCCGCTGAACCGCCTTGCGGTTTTCTGAGATCGTGCCTGCGGAGCGGGCGAATGTGTCCCGCCTCCGAAGCAATATTGTGTGCATAAATTTCCCCAATCTGGAAAGGAGCGAATCATCCCCTCATGAAAAAGACGTTCAAAAAACTGTTTGCTGCCCTGCTGGCAGCAGCCCTGGTGCTGGCTATGGCCGTGCCTGCTTTTGCAGAGACCAATGCCACCAAAGGTTCCATCAAGATCGACCACACTGTAAGTGGTGAGACCTACACCATCTACCGCATGTTCAAGCTGGACAGCTACAACGCTGAAAGCAATACCTATTCCTACACCGTAGAATCGGCCTGGGAGAATTTCTTCAAGACCGGTGCCGGTAAGGACTACATCGACCTGACCAACGGCCACCCCACTTGGAAGACTGGTGTTGACAGCACCGACGATTCCACCACTGTTGCCGCATTTGCTAAGGCAGCTCTGGACTGGGCAAAAGTGAAGGGCATCACTGGCACTGCGGAAACTGCAACTAGTGATACCGTCACCTTCTCTGACCTGAACCTGGGCTACTACCTGGTGGACAGCTCTCTGGGTGCTCTGTGCGGTCTGAATACCACCAATCCCAATGCCACCATCAAGGAAAAGAACGAAAAACCTGAAATCAAGAAGGAAGTTCAGACAAGCAACGGTGATTGGAGCAACGAAAACAACGCCAAGATCGGTGATACTGTGGAGTATAAGGTCGAGATCAAGGTTGCTGACGGTGCTCAGAAGTACACCGTCACCGATACCATGAGCAAGGGCCTGACCTTCAATAGCGGTTCCCTCAAGGTTACCGCCAATGGTGCTCAGACCACCAATTATACCCTCACTCCTACCGAGAACGGTTTCACCTTGGTGCTTCCTGAATCCTACGTCAGCACTCTCACTAAGGGTACCACTATCATTGTGACCTACAATGCCACCCTGAATAAGGATGCTGTCATTGATGGCGATGGCAACACCAACGAGGTCAAGCTGAGCTACGGCAATCAGCAGAACACTGTTCCCAGCAAGGTCACCACCAAGTCCTACCAGTTCGACCTGGTGAAGGTGGACGGCACCACCAACAAGCTGCTGGACGGTGCTGAGTTCAAGCTGTACGAAACCAAAACCAGCGATACAGCCCTGCGGTTTGTGAAAAATGCGGACGGCAGTTACCGTGTGGCTCTGAACACCGAGAACGGCGAGAATGTTACCGATACCATCGTAGTCAACGGCAAGGTCCACATCTCCGGTCTGGACAAGGTCAACTACTGGCTGGATGAGACCCATGCTCCTGCTGGCTACAACAAGCTCACCGAGCGTCAGGAAGTCAAGCTCAGCGAGGGTTCTCAGAACGCCACTCTGGAAACTGGTGCCACCACCTGGGCCGAGGACAATGGCGGCGTTGTGGTCAAGAACAACGCCGGCACCGTGCTGCCCAGCACCGGCGGCATGGGCACTACCCTGTTCTATGTCATCGGCGGCGGCCTGATGGTGGCAGCAGTCGTGCTGCTGGTCACCAAGAAGCGCATGGAGCACAAGAACTAAGCAACCATCCCTGAAAACACCCGGAGCGGGGGCGACCAACTCGCCTCCGCTCCTTTTTCACAGCACAGAGGGCCTTGCCATGAAAAAGCACTCCGGCACCATCCTGCTCGTCCTCATTTTCTTTGTGGGCCTTGCGGTGATGCTCTACCCTACCATCAGCGATTACATCAACCAGCGCAACCAGACCAGGGTCGTGAACAGCTACGCCCAACAGGTGGACGGTTTGTCCGACGCCGACTACACGGCCTATTTTGATGCCGCCGACGTCTTCAATCAGGAGATCGCCGCCGACCCCGATGCGCTGTTCCACGCCAAGCAGTTCACGGACTACGCCAGAACCCTGGACGTTACCGGCACCGGCATCATGGGCTACATCACCATTCCCCGCATCGGGGTGGAGCTGCCCATCTATCACGGCACCAGCGACGCCGTGCTGCAGGTGGCGGCAGGCCATCTGGAAGGCACCAGCCTGCCGGTGGGCGGCGAGAGCACCCACGCCGTGATCTCGGCCCACCGCGGCCTGCCCAGCGCCAAGCTGTTCACCCATCTGGACCGGCTGGAGGTGGGCGACACCTTCACCATCACCGTGCTGGACCGGGAGCTGACCTACGAGGTGGACAAGATCTCCATCGTGCTGCCCACCGAGGTGGACGAACTGAAGGTGGTGGACGGCAAGGACTACGTCACCCTGATGACCTGCACCCCCTACGGCATCAACACCCACCGGCTGCTGGTGCGCGGCCACCGCGTCACCGCCCCGGAGAACCTCAAGCGCATCCGCGTTTCGGCTGACGCCACCCGCATTGAGCCCATCCTCATTGCGCCGCTGCTGGCCGTGCCGCTGCTGCTGCTTTTGCTCATCGGCCTGCTGGTCTCCGGCAGAAAACGCAAACAGAAATGACCAAAGCCGCCTGAAATACCCCCCGGCATAGACAGAGCAACCCCAGAGCTCTGTTTGTGCCGGGGCTATTTTCTCTCACAAAAAATTCGCCGTTTCGTAGCTGAAACGGCGAATCAAGTCTCTATTCTTTTACGGTGTGCGGATTATTTTTTCAGACGATGGTGCAGTATCACATTCTCTGCAAGCCGAAAGACCGGGCACTTCTGCCGGAGCTGCCCCTGCGGAACCAGGCGTGACCCCGGTGTTCACTCCACCAGCGCCACGGCCACGTCGTTGACGTTCGTGCCGGTAGCGCCCGTGCGGATGAGCCCGCCCACCGCCTGCAAAGCATGGTAGGCGTCGTTGTCGGCGAGGGTGCAGTACACGTCCCGCCCGACTGCGCGAAGGGCGGCTTCCGTCTCGCCGTCCACATAACCGCCGGCGGCATCGGTGGGGCCGTCGGTGCCGTCGCTGCCCACCGAGAACACACAGCAGTGTTTCAGCCCGGCCAGCGCAGGAGCCGCCGCAAGGGCCAGCTCCTGGTTGCGCCCGCCCAGGCCCTTGCCGGTCAGGTGCACCACGGTCTCGCCGCCCGCGATGTAAGCTAGCTTCCGGCCTCCACCCGCATGGGTGCGGACCACCGAACCAAGGAAGCTGCCCGCCTCCCGCGCCTCGCAGCAGAGCCGGTCGGTGAGAAGCACCGGCTCATACCCCAGCGCACGGCAGGCCGCAGCGGCTGCCGTGCACAGCTCCCGCACACTGCCGGTGATGCGGGTGGTCACGTTGGTCAGAGCCTTGGGGGTCTCCTGCCGCAGCAGCTCCTGTGCCGCGGTCGACAGGCGCAGGTGGTATTTCTCAGCAATGGCGATCGCCTGCCCGCAGGTGGAGGTGTCCGGCACCGCCGGGCCGCTGGCGATCATATCCAGCGGGTCGCCCAGAATGTCGCTGAGGACGATGCTGAACACCTGTGCCGGGGCGCAAGCCTGCGCGAACCGCCCGCCCTTGACACCGGACAGACGCTTGCGGATGGTGTTCATTTCCACGATGTCCGCGCCGCTGGCCAGCAGCTGGGACGTAATGTCCTGCAGCTCCTCTGCAGGGATGAGCGGCTTTTCAAACAGCGCACTTCCGCCGCCGGAAAGCAGGAACAGCACCGTGTCCTCTGGCTGCAGGCCCTGCACCAGCTCCAGCGCCTTCTGGGTGGCGGCAAAGCTGTTGGCGTCCGGCACCGGGTGGCCTGCCTCGCAGCAGGTCACACCGGGGATCTTCCCTTTTACATGATTGTATTTGGTCACGACCACACCGCCGTCCACATGCCCCAGCACGGCAACGGCAGCATGTGCCATCTGCCATGCGGCTTTTCCGGCGGCCACCAGCACCGTGCGCCCTTCCGGGTGAAAATCCTTCAGCGCACGGCGGACCGCCTCGTCCGGCAGCACCGCCCGGATGCTGGCTTCCACGATCTGATCCGCGCAGCTGCGCAGCGTTTTTTCCATAAACAAGAGCTCCTTTCGTTTCCGGTCCGCGTCCGACACGGCAGGCCGGTCCATCCGGCTCCATTATACCGCAGAACCGGCGTTTCGGGAATATTGAAAAAGCAGAGCGCTCCCCTTCTGCGGGATGCTCTGCTTTTCTTGTCAGGTCTCTTTCTGCAGCTCTTTGTCGATCAGCCCCTGCAGGCGCTCGGTCTCTTCTGCTGCATAGGCTCTGGCATCGACCTCCACCGGCTGGAAATAATAGCTCAGGATGTCCTCCTCGCCCGAGACGTACCCATTCTGATAGTTCCGCAGCCATCGTCTGGCCTGGTCGTAGTAGGCCGCCTGGGTCGCGGCATCGTCCCAGTCGATGTTTTCCACCACATAAGCCTGCTGCACATGAAACGCCTCGTGGGCGATGGTGTCCATGGTCTCCTGGGCAGTCCCGCTTTCCAGCACAGACCGGGAAAGCACGATCTGCCGGGAAGCAGCGCTGTAGTATCCCAACCGGTCCTCGTCGAGCGGCTGGACCGTGACCTCTGTCCCGTCCGGCACCCCCAGCATGGCAAGCTCATAGGCGGCCAGCTGCTTTGCCAGTTCGGTCTTGCTGTCCAGAGACGCCGTTTCCCAGGCATCCTCCGCAAAGCCGGGCAGGAATTTCTTTTCGTGAAGCTGTGCCGTCGTTTCTGCCTGCGTCTGCAGGGGTGCCGCTGCGGTCAGATACACCCGGCTGCTCCATATGCCCCAGCACGCCGGAACTGCCAGCAGGAGCGTCGCCAGCAGCACGCCGAACCGGCGGCAGTTCTCCCGGACGCGGTCCTCCCCGCACAGGATGTCAAAATCGCTGTACCCGCAGCGGCGGCTTTTCCGGCGGAACTGCCGGAAGCTCTCGCGCCGGAACCAGAACGCGCCCGCAAACCAGAGGACTGCCAGCAGCACCCCCAGCGGCCAGACCCGCCGGAGCACTGTCAGCGCAAACAGCAGCTCTGCCGGCAGCAGCATGGCCAGGCACGGAAAAAGCGGCCTGCTGAACAGGCAGGCTGCTGCGGCCGGAGCCAGCCCCCACCAGAGCAGAAAAACAGGATGGTGTAACCGACCGCGACGACATTGCCGGGGACCGAAGACCCCAGAAGCTGCGGTTTTGTACAGTGCAGCCAGCCGATCACACAGCTATTGAAGATCATTGCGCCCACGGCCGGGAGCCACCCGGCCAGTTTCCGGAGTTTTGTCATAACGGGTCCCTTTCTGTTGTGCGGCCGCCGTCCTCGGAGGAGCCTGTCGCGGCTTTGCGTGCAGTGCTCTGGGTGGGTACGGGGCCGTACTTCCCGTTTGCCCTGCTCTCCTTTGCGCCCTACGGCGGCATCGGGATCAAAACCACCCTTGGCA
>OIZO01001278.1_pt1 | contig 13402 bp, 10 predicted proteins | sample 1588551 | NCBI WGS metagenome assembly OIZO01 (sample SAMN03283271) | human gut metagenome | biome: human-associated habitat; material: feces | host: Homo sapiens | place: Peru | collected 2012 | reverse complement strand
TTTGGGGCGGACTCGTATTGATCAGTCATTATTTGAAAATAAACTTTTAAGACAAGATGATTAAGAAAATTTTAGTTTCTCAGCCAAAACCAGCCAGTGAAAAATCTCCTTATTTTGATATCGAGAAGGAGTATGGTGTAGAATGTGTGTTCCGTCCATTCTTCAAAGTTGAGGGACTTACAGCGAAAGAATTCCGTCAGCAGAAGATTAATCTGCTTGACTATACTGCAGTTGTTTTTACATCTCGCCATGCAGTAGATAATTACTTCAAGTTGGCCAAGGAAATGCGTATTACCATTCCTGAGGACATGAAGTATTTCTGCGTAATTGAGACTATTGCACTCTACATCCAGAAGTATGTGCAGTATCGCAAGCGCAAGGTATTCTTCGGAGATACTGGTAAGATTGACGGATTGATGGCACAGATGACTCGCCATAAGAACGAGAAATATCTGGTACCATTGAGCAGCGTACATAATGACGATGTTCAGAATCTCTTGGACGAGAAGAAGCTGAACCACACAGAGTGCGTGATGTATCGCACCGTGAGCAACGACTTCACCGAAGAGGAAGCCAAGTCGTTCGACTGCGACATGCTCGTATTCTTCAGCCCTTCAGGCATCAAGGCATTCACCAAGAATTTCCCCGAATTCACTCAGGGCGACATTCGCATCGCCACCTTCGGACCTGCTACAGCCAAGGCTGTGACCGATGCCGGCTACCGACTCGACCTCGAAGCACCCACCAAGGAGCATCCTTCGATGACCGGAGCACTGCAGAACTATCTGGAGAACAACAAGTAGTTAGGTTGTTGACATGACAACATCAACATACAGCCTCCCACAGTCGGAGCGCATTAACAGCAAGAAGCAGATTGACCGCCTCTTTCGCGGAGGCGGATCAAAGGCTATGACAGCCGCACCACTGCGTATGGTGTACATGGCAGACAATCGTCAGACCGACTCTCAGCCAGCCGACGGACATCAGCCGATGGCTCAGATGATGGTGAGCGTACCCAAGCGCTACTTCAAGCGCGCCGTAAAGCGCAACTACGTGAAGCGTCAGGTGCGCGAGGCGTATCGCCTCAACAAGCACATTCTCGTCGACCGCCTCACCGAGAGCGGCGACAAGACGATGTCGCTCTGCTTCATATGGACAGCCAACCGTCTTCTGCCGACCGCCGAGGTGATGAGCCGCATGGCCAACCTGCTGACACGATTGGCTGAGAAGCTGTCGGCAACCGACAATAAAAACACCCCGCAATGAACCGACTCTCACACGCACTCGCATGGATAGTGATACAACCCATCCGATTCTACCAGAAGTTTATCACACCATACACCCCGGCTTCATGCCGATTCCAGCCCACATGCTCCGAATACGCACGTCAGGCACTGCTCAAGCACGGATTCTTCAAGGGCATGGCACTCTCAATATGGCGCATCCTAAGATGCAACCCATGGGGAGGCTCGGGCTACGACCCAGTGCCGTAAGTGGAATTTTGAGTTTTGAGTTTTGAGTTTTGAATTTTGAATTAAATCACCAGCAAATGCTCAGAAAGGCCTAATAAGGCCCAGAAAGGCCCAGAAAGGCTTAGAAAGGCTTAGTAAAATATTAACAACAATAAAATGGCAAAAAATTTCGTTGAAGAACTGCGCTGGCGCGGCATGCTCGCGCAGATTATGCCGGGTACTGAGGAATATCTCAACACCCACATGGTGTCTGCGTATCTTGGCACCGACCCTACTGCCGACTCACTTCACATCGGACACCTCTGCGGCATCATGATGCTGCGCCACCTCCAGCGTTGTGGCCATAAGCCCTACCTCCTCGTAGGCGGTGCAACAGGTATGATTGGCGACCCTTCGGGCAAGAGCCAGGAACGCAACCTGCTCGACTCGAAGACACTCTACCACAATCAGGAGGCCATTAAGAAACAGGTGGCTAAGTTCCTCGACTTCGACGGCAACGAACCCAATAAGGCAGAGCTCGTCAACAACTACGACTGGATGAAGGACTTCACCTTCCTCGACTTCGCACGCGAGGTGGGCAAGCACATCACCGTAAACTATATGATGGCGAAGGATTCCGTTCAGAAGCGTCTCAACGGCGAGGCTCGCGACGGACTCTCATTCACCGAATTCACATATCAGCTGCTTCAGGGCTACGACTTCCTCTATCAGTATCAGAAGTACGGCGTACGCCTGCAGCTCGGAGGCAACGACCAGTGGGGCAACATGACCACCGGTACTGAGCTTATACGCCGTACACTCGGCAACGAAGCCGAAGCCTACTGCCTCACATGTCCGCTTATCACCAAGAGCGACGGCAAGAAGTTCGGCAAGACCGAAAGCGGCAACGTATGGCTCGACCGCAATCGCACCACACCTTACGCCTTCTATCAGTTCTGGCTCAACGTAAGCGACGTCGAAGCCGAGAAGTATATCAAGATATTCACCGACCTTGACAAGGAGACAATTGACGCTCTCATAGCCGAACACAACGAGGATCCAGGCCGTCGCACTCTGCAGAAGCGCCTGGCAGAGGAAGTTACCACAATGGTACACTCACGTGAGGACCTCGAAATGGCTCAGGAGGCATCAAGCATCCTCTTCGGCAAGGGCACAAAGGAGACACTGCAGAAGTTCGATGAGGCCACACTGCTCTCTATCTTTGAGGGAGTGCCCCACTTCACATTGCCTGCCGACCAGCTCGGACAGCCCGCAGTCGACCTCTTCACACGCGACGATGTCAAGGTGTTCAACTCAAAGGGCGAGATGCGCAAGCTCGTTCAGGGTGGTGGCGTATCGCTCAACAAGGAGAAACTTGCAGCCTTCGACCGTGTAGTCACAGCCGAAGACCTCATCGACGGCAAGTATCTTCTCGTACAGCGCGGCAAGAAGAATTATTATCTCATCACAGTGAAATAATCCGAAAAATTTGGCTGCAAGGCGAATTTTTATTACCTTTGCAGCCACATTGTCCTATGGTGTAATGGTAGCACAACAGTTTTTGGTTCTGTTTGTGGTGGTTCGAATCCGCCTGGGACAACAGAAAAAGCCTTGCTTCTTAATCGGAGCAAGGCTTTTTTATTTTCGTATGCCATCCAACGGCTTCACAATCGGTCGCTCGTAACAATACATTACACTTTTTTCCACATTATTATATATATTGTAAGCTAAAAATCGTAACTTTGCATAAAACTGAAAATAAATAGCAAAAAAAGATACAATGGAATACAATTTCAGAGAAATCGAGAAGAAATGGCAGGCACAGTGGGTGGCAGACAAGACCTATCACACCACTGAAGACCCCAACAAGCAGAAGTTCTATGTACTCAACATGTTCCCCTATCCGTCGGGAGCAGGTCTGCATGTAGGCCACCCGCTCGGATATATAGCATCCGATATATATGCACGCTTCAAGCGTCTGGAGGGCTACAACGTGCTCAACCCTATGGGCTATGATGCCTACGGACTCCCTGCCGAGCAGTATGCCATTCAGACTGGACAGCATCCTGAGGTGACGACCGTTGCCAACATCGCACGCTATCGCCAGCAGTTGGACAACATCGGTTTCTCTTTTGACTGGGACCGCGAGGTTCGCACATGCGATCCTAAGTATTATCACTGGACCCAGTGGGCTTTCCAGAAGATGTTCCAGTCGTTCTTCTGCAACTCATGTCAGAAGGCTCAGCCCATCGAAAAGCTCATCGCTCACTTCGAGGAGAAGGGCACCGAGGGCTTGAACGTAGCCGAAAGCGAGCACCTTGAGTTTACAGCCGAGGAGTGGAAGGCTATGAACGATGTCGAGAAACAGAAGACATTGATGAACTACCGCATCGCCTACCTGGGCGAGACAATGGTAAACTGGTGTCCGGGACTGGGCACAGTGCTTGCCAACGACGAGGTAGTGAACGGCGTGAGCGAGCGTGGCGGCTATCCCGTTGTACAGAAGAAAATGCAGCAGTGGTGTCTGCGCACCAGCGCATATTCACAGCGTTTGCTCGATGGACTGGAAACAATACAGTGGAGCGATTCAATCAAGGAGACCCAGAAGAACTGGATAGGCCGTTCGGAAGGTACCGAGATGCAGTTTAAGGTGGCAGGTCAGGACTTCGACTTCACCATCTTCACCACACGTGCCGACACCATTTTCGGCGTTACATTCATGGTATTGGCTCCCGAGAGCGAGCTCGTTGAGAAGCTCACCACAGCCGAGCAGAAGGCAGCGGTGGACGAATATCTCGCCTATGTGAAGAAGCGTACCGAGCTCGACCGTATGGCCAACCACTCCGTTACGGGTGTATTCTCTGGCTCATACGCCGTCAATCCGTTCACCGGCGAGAACATTCCAATCTGGATTTCAGAATACGTTCTTGCAGGATACGGTACAGGTGCCATCATGGCAGTACCAGCTCACGACTCACGCGACTATGCCTTCGCCAAGCACTTCAACCTGCCTATCATCCCGCTCATTGAGGGTGCCGACGTAAGCGAAGAGAGCTTCGATGCCAAGGAAGGCATCGTTCAGAACTCGCCCGTTGCAGGCAAGCAGACCCTCGACGGCTTCTCATTGAATGGATTGACCGTTAAGGAGGCCATCGCTGCCACCAAGAAGTTCGTCACTGAAAAGGGATTGGGCCGCGTAAAGGTCAACTATCGTCTGCGCGACGCTATCTTCTCGCGCCAGCGTTATTGGGGCGAACCGTTCCCAGTATATTATAAGGACGGCATGCCACAGATGGTTCCCGAGGACTGTCTGCCTCTCGAACTGCCCGAAATCGAAACATACAAGCCTACCGAAACTGGCGAACCGCCATTGGGACGTGCCAAGATGTGGGCATGGGACGTAGAGAAGAAGCAGGTGGTAGACAAGGCTTTGGTAGACAACAAGACCGTGTTCCCGCTCGAACTCAACACCATGCCGGGCTTTGCCGGATCGTCAGCATACTATCTGCGTTATATGGATCCGCACGACGACAAGTGCCTCGTAAGCAAGGAGGCTGATAATTACTGGCAGAACGTCGACCTCTATGTAGGCGGATGCGAGCACGCTACGGGCCACCTCATCTACTCTCGTTTCTGGAACAAGTTCCTCTTCGACCTCGGCGTGAGCTGCAAGGAAGAGCCGTTCCAGAAGCTTGTCAACCAGGGAATGATTCAGGGACGAAGCAACTTCGTATATCGCATCAACTCCGACGACCACTCTAAGGCTCCCGTCTTTGTAAGTGCCGGACTGAAGAAGGACTATGACGTGACACCAATCCACGTTGATGTCAACATCGTTTCAGCCGACGTGCTCGACATTGAAGCCTTCAAGGCATGGCGTCCGGAGTATGCCGATGCCGAGTTCATACTCGAAGACGGCAAGTACATCTGCGGATGGGCAGTCGAGAAGATGTCGAAGTCGATGTTCAACGTTGTCAATCCCGACATGATAGTAGAGAAATACGGAGCCGACACATTGCGTCTTTACGAGATGTTCCTCGGTCCGGTAGAGGCAAGCAAGCCTTGGGACACCAACGGAATTGACGGATGCTTCCGCTTCCTCAAGAAGTTCTGGAACCTCTACTACGAAAACCGCACCGACAACTTCCTGCCTTCAGCCGATGCCGAGGCATCAGCCGACAGCATGAAGACACTGCACAAGCTTATCAAGAAGGTGACCGACGATATAGAGAACTTCTCGTACAACACCTCAATCTCGGCATTCATGATAGCCGTAAGCGAGTTTGCACAGCAGAAATGCCGCAACAAGCAGGTGCTCGAACAGCTCGTTGTGCTCATCGCACCGTTCGCTCCGCACATCGCTGAGGAGCTTTGGCACGTATTGGGCAACGAAACAACCGTATGCGACGCCCAGTGGCCTAAGTTCGAGCCTAAGTATCTCGTTGAGAGCGAGGTGCAGCTCACCATCTCGTTCAACGGCAAGGCACGCTTCCAGAAGAAGTTCCCTGCCGACGCCACCAACGATGCAATACAGCAGGCAGTGCTCGCCGACGAGCAGAGCCAGAAGTATCTCGACGGCAAGACAGTGGTCAAAGTGATTGTTGTGCCTAAGAAGATTGTGAATGTCGTTGTTAAGTAATACGCGGCGACATTCTATATAACTTACTGAACTTTCGCAAGCTCAGTGAATTCAGTAGTTGAAGGAGTTAAGAACTTCTTAACTTCTTAACTACTTTCGTTTAGAATCAAATGAAAATTACGCTTTAACTATAAAATCCTATGACAATCGACCGTAAAATTATCTGGCAAGAAACGAAGGATTATTTCAATATCACTCTCGGACTTATGTTGTATACCTTCGGATTTACCGTTTTTCTATTGCCATACGAAATTGTAACTGGAGGTATTGCAGGTATAGGAGCCATTATCTTCTATGCCACAAAGTTCCCCGTTCAGTGGACTTTCTTCATCATCAATGCCATACTTATCGTAGCCGCGCTGAAGGAACTTGGACTGAAATTCCTTGCCAAGACCATCTATGCCACCATTGCACTTACCGTATTGCTCGACCTTGCACAGAAGATTGTGGAGCAGCCCGACGGCACCTTCTACAAGCTTATGGGCGAGGGCAACGACTTCATGTCGCTCATTATAGGATGTATGCTCACCGGAACAGCGCTGGCTGTAGTGTTCCTCAACAACGGCAGTACGGGTGGAACCGACATCATAGCAGCCGTTGTCAACAAGTATTACAACGTTTCGCTCGGCAAGGGACTCATCATGGTAGACCTCGTAATCATAGGCAGCTGTCTTGCCATCGACTCGTTCGGTCTGTTCCCTCAGCGTTGCCAGATGGTGGTGTTCGGTTTGTGTACGATGGTGATAGAGTGTACCATGCTCGATTATGTGATGAACGTGCAGCGCCAGTCGGTGCAGTTCATGATATTCTCGAAGGAATACAAGAAGATAGCCGAAGCCATCACACGCAAGACCGACCATACACTCACCATTCTCGACGGCCACGGCTGGTATACTGGCAAGGAGATGAAGGTGATATGTCTGCTTGCCAAGAAGCGCGAGTCGGTGCTAATCTTCCGACTCATTAAGACAATCGACCCACGCGCATTCGTCAGCCAGAGTAGCGTAATCGGCGTATACGGCGAGGGATTCGACCAGATAAAGGTGAAGGTGAAGAAGCATGAAAGCGCACAAAGCCCAAAAAGCCCCACCCCCGAACCCCTCCCCCGTAGGGAGGGGAGTGATATGCCAGGCTCCTCAAACGAATAAGGTTAAAGGTTGGTCTGAATAAGAAAACCGTACTTCTTAATATAATATCAATACTTCTAAATAAATACAACTCAACAAATATGCACAACCAGTCAATACATACTACTCCCCTCCCTACGGGGGAGGGGCAAGGGGGTGGGGCTTTTGGGGCTTTTAGTTCTATCGTTTTCGCCACCAACAACAAGCACAAGCTTGACGAGATACGCTCCATACTCGGCTCTCGTTTTGAAGTGTTGTCGCTCAGCGACATCAACTGCCACGTCGACATACCCGAAACAGCCAACACGCTTGAGGGCAACGCCATACAGAAGGCACGCTACATCGTGGAGAACTACGGCTACGACTGCTTTGCCGACGATACAGGACTCGAAGTGCCGGCTCTCGGTGGCGAACCGGGCGTACACTCGGCACGCTATGCCGAAGGCACCGACCACGACTCGGAGGCTAACATGCAGAAGCTGCTCAGCCGCCTCGACGGCAGCGACGACCGCCGTGCGCAGTTCCGCACCGTCATCTGCCTTGCCCGCAAGAACGACATAGCCGACTACACACTCTTCGAAGGCATTGTACGCGGAACTATCTCTACCGAGAAACAAGGCACCGAAGGCTTCGGCTACGACCCCATCTTCGTGCCCGAAGGCTACACGGAATCATTCGCACAACTCGGTATGGACATCAAGAATGGCATTTCGCACCGTGCACGCGCTGTGGAGAAACTCGCGGAGTACCTGTGCGCGGAATAACTCTCAACTCTCAACTAAATAAAACGAGTCCTTTTGCCATGGCAAAAGGACTCGTTTTACGTCGTAAGAATAATTCTCTTAAACCTTTTTGCTGTATTACTTGATAGCGTCAGCAAGCTCAGCGCCAGCCTTGAACTTGGCAACCTTCTTTGCTGCGATAGTAATCTTTTCCTTAGTAGCAGGGTTGATGCCCTCGCGTGCCGGACGCTCCGAAACGCTGAATGTACCGAAGCCGATGAGCTGGATCTTGTCACCCTCAACGAGAGCGTTCTTAATAGCCTCGATTGTAGCCTCAAGAGCCTTCTTGGCATCAGCCTTGCTCAGTTCAGCACCTACTGCTATCTTCTCAATTAATTCTGTCTTATTCATAATTCTTTATGTATTAAATTGTTTGTAAAATTCAAGTGAAAACAATCGGAAATAGGGTGGAAATCATACATTTGCTACCTTTCCAAAAGCAAATTTAGACTATTCCTTTCACAATTCAAACTAAAATCGGAAAAAAGTGCATAATTTATTGAAAAAAACAACGCCAATACCCCTTTTTATGCCTGTTTACGGGGATTTTTAGTAATTTTGCCACTTGTTAATGAACAAATTGAACACATTTATTATGAATAACATTCCAACAGTAACACGCAACCTGCTCATCATAAACGTCGTGGTGTTTCTCGCCACCTACGCCTTGCAGATGATAGGTGCCGACCTCAACAGTATCCTCGGCCTGCACTTCATCATGGCGCCCGACTTCCATGCCTACCAGCTCATCACCTATATGTTCGCACATGGCGGATGGAGCCACATATTCTTCAATATGTTTGCACTGTGGATGTTCGGCTGCATCGTTGAGCGCACATGGGGAGCACGCAAGTTCCTGTTCTACTACATCGCCTGCGGCATAGGTGCCGGACTGTTTCAGGAGCTGGCACAGATGGTGCAGTTCTATCTGCTTGCCGCCGAACAGATACCCGGATTCTCACTCTCGCAGACCATGCTCGTAGTGAAAGCCAACGCCATGTTCCTCAACGCATGGACCACAGTGGGCGCTTCGGGTGCCATATACGGCATACTGCTCGCCTTCGGCATGCTCTATCCCGAGGAGCGCCTGTTCATCTTCCCCCTGCCTGTGCCCATCAAGGCAAAATGGTTTGTCATCATCTATGCTGGCATAGAGCTGTTCATGGCATTCTCTACCACCGGCGACGGCGTGGCTCACCTTGCACACCTTGGCGGTATGGTTGTAGGATTCTTCCTCATACGCTACTGGCGCCGCCACCCCGACATCAACTACAACCGTCGTGGTGGACAGCAGTTCTTCGACTCGCTCCGCTCGGGATGGGAGCGACGCACCCACCGCAGCGCCAAGGGTCCAGACACCTCACGCTGGGGCTACAGCCAGCCCAACGGACGCACCACACAGCGCCCTGAGACCGATGCCGAATACAACGAGCGCAAGCGGAGGGAGCAGGAGCGCACCGATGCTATCCTCGACAAGATACGCCGTTCGGGCTACGACAGCCTGACCAACGAAGAGAAGCAATGGCTGTTTGACAAGAGTCGCAAATAAAACAGACATGACAGCCACGAAAACAATGAAAGACTTCACACTCAGGATAATAGCAGGAGCCAACATCGCCACCATCGTGGTGATGCTGCTCATAGGCTACAGCGACCGCGTCAACCCCACCAACCACCCCCTTATAGCCAACTTAGGACTGCTTTTCCCCGTATTGCTCATTGCCAACCTGGCGTTTCTCGTCTTCTGGCTGATGTTCAGAGTGAAATGGGCAGCGATTCCTGTGGCAGGACTGGTGCTGGGATTCCAGCCCATACGCGTCTACACACCGTTCAACCGCAACCCTGCCACCCCACAGGGCAGCATAAAGGTGATGTCGTACAACGTGTTCAACTTCAGCACATGGACCGACACCTCCGAGCCGTCCGAAATACTACAATACATAAAGCGTCAGAACCCCGACATACTGTGCATGCAGGAATACGGCACGTCAGGACGCAAGCACGAGATAGTCGACTCTACCCTCTCGGCTATGTATCCCCACCACTCCACCGCCAACGCACAGGACGGTGGCGACGAGATATGTATATACAGCCGCTTCCCTATAGCCGACAAGGAGAACATCGAATACACATCAAAAGGCAACAACTCGGCTGCCTTCCATGTAGTAACAGCCAAGGGCGACACCACGATAGTTGTAGTGAACCATTTTGAGACTACCGGACTATCGCTCGACGACCGCTCCAAGTTTCACGCCATGATAAAGGGCGACATACGCAATCGCGAAGCCGAACGCGAGTCGCGCCGACTGTGGCACAAGCTGGGCGAGGCTTCAGCCATACGCGCCCCGCAAGCCGATGCTGTGGCACGATATGTGGAGCGCCATAAGGGACAGAGCATCATACTCGTGGGCGACTTCAACGATTCGCCTATTTCATATGTGCGCCACCGACTGGCATCGGTGCTCAACGACTGCTACGTAGCCTCGGGCAACGGACCCGGCATAAGCTACCACTACAACGCCTTCTACGTGCGCATCGACAACATCATGTGCTCCGACCATTGGACACCCTATCGCTGCCATGTGGACAACTCCATCAAGGCATCCGACCATTACCCCATCATCTGTTGGCTGAAAAGGGGGTGAGAGGTTGAGATGGTGAGGTGGTGTGGTTTGATTGGAGTTGAGGTGGTGAGATTTGCTAATATTGCACCTTAAATTAAATAAATAAAGCTATAAATTTCGCAAAACGAAAGAAAATCAGTAACTTTGCACGCTATCTATGCTTTAGTATAAAACAATACTAACGAAGAAAACAATAATAACAAAAAATAAAAACAAAAAATGCAGAACAAAGGTATTGTAATTGTAACAGCCGTCCTTCTGACGCTTGCAAGTATCTTTTATCTCTCGTTCTCGGCTGCCACAAAATACTATGACAGTCAGGCTGCGAAGATAAAGGACCCGATAGCACAGCAGGACTACAAGGACTCTGTGAAGTTCCTCGGGCTCTACTCATACCAGAAGTGCCTTGAGACACAGATCGGACTCGGTCTTGACCTTAAGGGCGGTATGAACGTTATCCTCGAAGTGAGCGTTCCCGACGTAGTTGAGAACCTCGCCGACCACAAGACAGACGCAGCCTTCACCAAGTCGATGAAGGAAGCACGTGCCGAGCACGAGGTGTCGCAGAGCGATTTCATCACTCTCTTCATCAACGCTTACAAGAAGAACGCTCCGGGACATCACCTCTCTGAGATCTTCGCCACACAGCAGCTCCAGGGCAAGGTATCACCCAACTCTTCTGACAAGCAGGTAGAGAAGGTGCTGCGCGATGAGGTTCAGGCAGCTATCGACAACTCGTTCCTCGTGGTACGTACACGTATCGACAAGTTCGGTGTCGTTCAGCCTAACATCCAGAAGCTCGAAGGCCAGCAGGGCCGTATCATGGTAGAAATGCCGGGTATCAACGAGCCTGAGCGCGTTCGTAAGCTTCTCCAGGGTAGCGCAAACCTTGAGTTCTGGGAAACATACAACTCTGAGGAGATTGTTCCTTATCTCCAGCAGCTCGACCAGCGCGCGGCTGCAGCCCTCTCGGGCAAGACAGAAGTGGCTGACACAACAGCTGCCGACACAGCCGCAGCCGTTAAGGCTACTGCTGAGGCCAACTCAGGTGCCAAGCTCCAGCTCAAGAAGAGCGCTGACGAGGCTACTGACACTAAGGAGACTTCTTCACAGCTTGCACAGGCAAAGAAGGAGCACCCGCTCCTCTCTGTATTCCAGCCGACCGGTAACGGTGCGCTGAGCCTCGTAGGTTATGCTTCGGCACGCGATACCGCTGCTGTCAACAAGATCATCTACTCTGCCATTGCCAAGCAGGTGCTCCCTTCTGACCTCCGTCTGCTTTGGGGCGCAAAGCCAGCCGACGGCATCCAGGCAAAGAACGTTTACGAGCTCTACGCCATCAAGGTTACTACATCTAACGGCCGCGCTCCTATCGAGGGCGACGTTGTGACCGATGCCAAGGACCAGTTCAACAACCTTACAGGTACACCTGAGGTTTCTATGTCGATGAACTCTGACGGTGCACGCCGCTGGGCAGCCCTCACCAAGGCCAACGTAGGCAAGGCTATCGCCATCGTTCTTGACGGAACCGTATATTCAGCACCTCGTGTTAACGGTGAAATCTCTGGCGGACAGTCGTCAATCACTGGTAACTTCACTATCGAGGACACCAAAGACTTGGCTAACACATTGAAGTCTGGTCGTATGCCGGCTCCTGCTCACATCGTTCAAGAGGAGGTAGTAGGTCCTACACTCGGTGCACAGTCAATCCAGCAGGGCTTCATCTCGTTCATCGTAGCCTTCATCATCCTGATGATCTACATGGTTGTGATGTACGACTTCATCCCGGGTATGGTTGCCAACGGTGCATTGCTCTTGAACCTCTTCTTCACCATGGGTATCATGGCATCGTTCCAGGCTGCACTCACAATGCCTGGTATCGCCGGTATCGTGCTTGCCCTGGGTATGGCTGTGGACGCCAACGTGCTTATATACGAGCGTACCAAGGAGGAACTCAAGAAGGGTCTCGGCACAAAGCAGGCTCTGTCACTGGGCTACAGCAACGCTTTCTCAGCCATCTTCGACTCTAACTTGACATCAATCCTCACAGGTATCATTCTGTATGTGTTCGGTACAGGTCCTATCCGCGGCTTCGCTACCACACTTATCATCGGTATCTGCTGCTCGTTCTTCACCGCTGTGTTCCTGACACGTCTCGTTTACGAGAACCGTCTGGCTCACGACAAGTGGACAAAGCAGAACTTCTCTACCAAGGTTTCGCGCAACTTCATGGCGAACAAGAACTATGGCTTCATGTCAAACTGCAAGATATCGTTCGGTATCTTTGCCGCCATCATCGTACTTATGATTGGCAGCTTCGCCATCCGTGGCTTGAGCAAGGGCATCGACTTCACCGGTGGTCGCAACTATGTTGTAGTGCTTGAGAAGCAGGTAGAGCCTGAGGATGTCAAGGCAGCTCTCGTGCCCCAGTTCAAGGGAGCTACTGTCAACGCCCTCGCCCTCGGTACTGACGGCAAGACCATACGTATCTCAACCAACTATAAGATTGAGTCGAACAATCCGGCTATCGACAACGAGGTGGAGAACATCCTCTACAAGGGTCTGCACGGTGCTGGTCTCGTAACACAGAGCAGCGTTGAGGCATTCAAGAACCCTGACGTTCGCGCAGGCGGTTCAATCGTATCATCTACCAAGGTAGGTCCGGCTGTGGCTAAGGACATCACTCACGGTGCCATCATCTCAGTGATCATCGCCCTCGCCGCTATCTTCCTCTACATCTTGATACGTTTCCGCAACGTGGCATTCTCTATCGGTTCTA
>OIZO01001265.1_pt1 | contig 13500 bp, 10 predicted proteins | sample 1588551 | NCBI WGS metagenome assembly OIZO01 (sample SAMN03283271) | human gut metagenome | biome: human-associated habitat; material: feces | host: Homo sapiens | place: Peru | collected 2012 | reverse complement strand
ACGAATGCTCCTGCTCCTACTGCGGAAGAGTATGCTTTACTTACTGTTACGATCTTCTTGATCTCATATGGTGGGATGCCTGCTCCGATCGCACCGTATGCTGCTAAAGTAGAGGAAGATGTTACCATTGGATAAATTCCGTGATCTGGATCTTTTAAGGTACCAAGCTGACCTTCCAATAAGATTTTCTTGCCTTCCTTGATTGCTTTGTCCAAGAATAAAGAAACATCTCCGACATATGGAGCTACCATGTCTCTGTACTCATGTAAAGTAGCTAATAATTCCTCTTCTTTTAATAATGGTTTGTGATACATATGCTCAAGCATAATGTTCTTTGTCTCACAGGTACGTTTTACTTTTGCCTGTAATAATTCCTCGTCGAATAACTCACTTACCTGGAAACCGATCTTTGCATATTTGTCTGAATAAAATGGTGCGATACCGGACTTGGTAGAACCGAAAGAATTCTTTCCAAGACGCTCCTCCTCATACTGATCGAAAAGAACGTGGTATGGCATAACGATCTGTGCTCTATCTGAAATCATGATTTTTGGTGCAGGCACATTGCGGTCTGTGATCGATTTGATCTCACTTATTACCTTCGGGATATCCAGTGCAACACCATTTCCGATAATGTTGGTGATATGGCTGTGGAATACACCTGATGGCAATGTATGTAATGCAAATTTACCATAGTTGTTTACGATGGTGTGACCTGCATTTGCTCCGCCCTGAAAACGGATAACAATGTCCGCTTCATCTGCAAGCATATCTGTGATTTTTCCTTTTCCCTCGTCGCCCCAGTTAGCGCCTACTACTGCTGTAACCATTTGATTTTCCTCCTGCATAAAAAAAGTGATGGTCTGTAAAAACCATCACATCTTCCTGTTTTTACTTTATGATTATACACGAAGTAATGCCATAAGTAAAATTAATATTCATTATATTTGATATAATCATTCATTATATCTCCTTATTTTCCCCACCACGGACCAGATAACACAATATTCCATATGCCATCAGACACCATTGGTTTCAGAAATATGGAAACCAAAAGCGTAACTGCCAGAATCAGGACAGGTTCATATCGTACTAAACTTTCTTTCGATTCCTCTGTTTTTAAAGAGAACGGGAAAGAAAATCTTCTGCTTATTTCATATCCCAGCACAGTTCCTGCCGTATTGGTGATCAGATCATCAATATCCGTAAGCCGGAATGTAAATATCTGTAATAGTTCAATCCCCAGTGATACCGCGAGTCCCATGAAAAACATGGTTTTGAAAGACCGGAAATTTTTCCAGACCGCAGGTACAAAAAATCCCATCGGTATAAATAAAATGATATTCAAAATCGTATTTTTCATATATGCAAACGGACTATTTACAATGTCTGCAAACGGTATCAGATTCAGACCGAAATCCATCTGAAATGTCCCGATCGCAGGGACACCCACAACTGAAAACATTGCAATCGCATAAAATGCAAATATCAGTTTTACACAAAATGGTTTAAATTCCCATTTCCTGTACATTGTACACTGCAAAATAGCCAAAGCAGGAATCACAAAAATAGCAGACGAGACACAGTCTATCCCGATCGATAATAAACGCATCATTTACGTTTCCTCCTAAATATCCTGATCTTGCATATAAATTTATCATATTCCTGCCCGTAATCCCATTGATATTCCATTAAGATTGATGAAGATTTGATGAACTTTTTCTGACATTTTCACTACGGAACAAGCAGAAAATCGTATAGTTTTTCTGCTGCTGCCGACATCGGCGCACGCTCGTTTGAGACAATGCAAAACTCGCGTTCCGGTATCGCTCTGTCAAATTTCAATACAAATAATTCCCCGCTTTCAATGTATTTTTCTGCGAAATCCGACACGACACTGGCAACACCGAGGTTGCGCACTGCAAACTGGATGAGCATATCACTTGTCGCAAGTTCAAATTCCGGCCGGACAAATGTGCCGCGCTCTGCCAGATAATCCTCCACATATTTTCTTGTGGAAGTGCTGCCCTCTAAGCACATCACCGGAAGATTTTCAAGCTCTTTATAGCTTAATTTTCCACCCTTTAAGTACTCAAACTTTTTTCCCGCCACAAAGACATCCTGGATTTTGCGCACAGGCGTCATTTTAAAATCGTATTTGTTGTTCACCGGGGTACTGATGATCCCAAAATCAATTTTTCCGTCCTGCAAATGTTTCAACGTCTCCGGTGTCGGGGCATTCGTCACAGTCACTTTGATCTGCGGAAATGCATCATGGAACGTCTCCAGATAAGGAAGCAGATAAAACTGCAATGTCATGTCACTGGCACCCACACAGATTTCTCCGGCATCTAAGTTTAACATCTCCGAGAGTTTTTTCTCCCCGGTGAGGATTGTCTCATATCCTTTTCTCACATATTCTGCAAGCAGTCCGCCTTCTTTTGTCAAGCGCACGCCTTTGGATGTCCGCACAAAGAGAGCACAGGAAAGATCACTTTCTAAATGCTTGACTGCCTGGCTGACTGCTGGCTGTGAGATGGAAAGTGCCTCTGCTGCGAGGGAGATACTGTTGTATTTGGATACATAATAAAAAATTTTGTAGTATTCGAGGTTTGTCTGCATTATTTTACTCCGTGATTTTACTGTGACTTGCAAATAATTGCTTTCTTATTATAACAGTTTCCCACGAAAAAATCTTTTCTTTTGCGAAAACAAAAAATTTATATTTTTTCGCAAAAATAAACATTGTCTTTTTGCTGTCCATGCCTTATACTAGGTTGCTGAAACGCAAAGAATATGCGTGTTGAGGCTAAAAAAAGCACGGACAGATTTTTAACTATTTTATAGATCAAGGAGTACAGACTATGACAAAAGACATGACAACGGGAAGCCCGCTCAGAATGATCTTACTTTTTTCCGTTCCGGTTCTACTGGGAAATATTTTTCAGCAGTTTTATAACATGGTGGATACGATCATTGTCGGGCAGTATCTTGGTGAGGATGCTCTGGCTGCGGTAGGCTCTACCGGATGCCTAATGTTCCTTGTATTAGGATTTGCAAATGGTATTGCGCAGGGATTTGGCGTTATGGTCTCCCACGCTTTCGGCGCAAAAGATTTCAAGCTGTTAAAGCATTATGTCGCACTCTCCCTGATACTGACTGCCATTGTATCGTTGCTTCTGACCATCCCTACGGTGGCAGCTTCCAGACAGTTTCTTATTTTAATGAAAACACCGGACAATATCTTAGGACTCGCAGACTCTTATATTAAAGTCATTTTCGCAGGTATCCTGCTCACAATGTCCTACAACGTTGCCTCCGGTATTTTAAGAGGGATCGGCGACAGCAAAACACCGCTGTATTTCCTGATTCTCTCTTCCTTTTTAAATATTGTGCTCGACCTGTTTTTGATCGTCGTCGTAAAACTTGGAACCGCAGGCGCTGCCTATGCAACGATCATTGCGCAAGGTGTCTCCGCACTGCTTTGCTTTATTTATATGTTCCGCAAATTCGACATTTTAAAAACCAGCCGGGAAGATTACTATCTCGACGGATACGGTGTGTTCAATATGCTTTCCATCGGTATTCCGATGGCGCTCAACTATTCCATCACCGCTATCGGAACCATGATCCTGCAGGGCGCAGTCAATATTTTCGGTTCCAGTGTTGTGGCTGCCTTCACTGCCGCCTCCAAAGTGGAAAACCTCTCCACCCAGACCATGCCGACACTCGGCACTGCGATTGCCACCTACTGCGGTCAGAACCTCGGCGCAGGAAAATACAAACGTATCTACGAGGGAATGCGCAAAGGATTTTTCATCTGCATTTTTATCTCGCTTGCTGCCTCTGCCATCTGCGTATTCGGCGGACGTTTTATTGTGAGCTGGTTTGTGAGCAATCCTTCTGAAGAAATTTTTGACTATGCCATGCAGTATCTGAACACCATCAGTTTCTTCATGCTGCCGCTCGCATGGATTTTCCTTTACCGGAACGCCCTGCAGGGCTTAAACCGCGGACTTGTTCCAATGTTAAGCGGTGTTGTGGAAATGGTGTGCCGTATTATCGTGATCGCCGTCACCTTAAATCCGTTCGGTTACTGGGCAGTCCGTCTGGCAAGCCCGATCACATGGCTGATCACCGGAATCCTTCTGATCGTGACATATTTTATCTGGGAAAAACAGAGCCGAAAAAAACATGCCGGTTCACCTGACTAAAATTTTAGTTTTCCACCCCACTTCTGAACAGCCTCCACAAGCTGTATCAGATACCGGAACACCGGCTCCGTGATGACTGCGAACACGATCATGAGCATTGCACATTTTCCTGTGACCGCCGTGATCGCAAACAGTTCACTGAAAAACAGCATACAAAATAACCAGCCGATGACCATCGCTGCGATCAGGATTGCATGCGGTGTTGTCATCGGTTTTGCTATATGATAAAGGATCATGAAGCCGACAACTGCAATCAGGATCGTGCACGACGTGGAAACGCACTCTTTTTCCACTCCGAACTCCCTGCAGAAAATCACCAGACCGCTCACCACGATAAAATCTGTAATCCCAGCCGGAAGCGCCTGGATCAGGACATTGGTAAGAAAATGCCCATGGATCTGATTCCGGTTCTGCTCCAGCGCCAGAAAAAATGACGGAATCCCGATCGTAAAAACACTGATGAGCGACACCTGCGATGGCTCCAGCGGATAATCGATCAGAAACAGCATGGAAAATACGGCTAAGAGCATGGAGAAAATGTTCTTAACCAGATAAAGGCTGGCAGTGCGCCCGATGTTGTTCACCACCCGCCGCCCTTCCATGACAACCGCCGGCATTTTATTAAAATCGTTATCGAGCAGCACAAGCTGTGCCACATGCGAAGCCGCCTCACTGCCTGATGCCATTGCAATGCTGCAGTCTGCATCTTTTAACGCAAGAATATCGTTCACGCCGTCTCCTGTCATTGCCACGGTCTTTCCCTGCTCTTTTAATGCCTGCACCAGAAGACGTTTCTGCTCCGGTGTCACCCTGCCGAACACCGTGTATTTTTTTGCTGCCTTCCGCACTGCATCCGCTGTTTTCAACGTTGCTGCGTCCACCTGTTTTTCCGCATGGCGGATTCCCGCTTTCTTTGCGATCTCCGATACCGTGACCGGATTGTCCCCGGAGATCACTTTCACTTCCACTCCCCGCTTGGAAAAGTAACGGAACGTATCCATTGCCCCCTCCCGGATCGCATTGTTGAGCAGGATAAATGCAATGGGACTTGCATTTTCTGTCAGTTCTTTTCCATCCAGATTCCCCTCATACTCTGCAAATACAAGCACACGATATCCCTTTTCCAGAAATACTTCGATCGTTCCCTGAACAGCCGCATAATTCTGCCGCAGCACAAATTCCGGTGCGCCGACCACATAAGCTTTTCCTGCCAGAACCACTCCACTGTATTTTGTGGCAGACGAAAATGGGACGATTTTTTCTGCACTGTTTTCCAACGGCTCCGTAAAATACTGCTGTAATGCCTCCATCGTTGCATTGTCGCACGGCAGGGCACGCACACAGTCAGAGATCGTTTTTGCAACTTTATTTTTCTCCTCTTCGGCTGCAAGGTTCTGGTCTTTTGCAAGGATAAACTGTGCCACTTCCATTTCCGGCACGGTAATGGTTCCGGTCTTATCCACGCACAGCACATTTACCCGCGCCAGTGTCTCGATACATTTCATGTCATGAATCAGTACCTTTTGTTTTCCAAGCCTCATCACCGACACCACCATCGCCACACTTGCAAGAAGGTACAGACCTTCCGGGATCATTCCGAGAATGGCCGCCACCATGCCCGTCACACTATCTTTCATCGTCGCCCCGGAAAAAAAATATTGCTGTAAAAACAGGATCGCCCCGATTGGCAAAATGATCACGCCCACGGTCTGCACAAGGCGGTTCAACGCCCGGATCATCTCCGACTGCTCGCCCTCTTTTGTCTGCGTCGCCTGCAGCATCAGTCCTGAAATATAAGAATCTTTTCCCACTTTTTCCAGTTTTGCCATACACTCTCCTGATATCACAAAACTTCCCGAAAAAAGGGAATCTCCCTCTTTTTTTACAATCTCATCGGCCTCCCCTGTGATCAGAGCCTCGTTGACTGTGATATTGCCGGATAACACCAGTGCGTCCGCCGGAATCTGTCCACCTGCTGAAAGCGTTATCACATCATCCTGCACCAGTTCATCCGCCAAAACCTCCTGATCACTTCCGTTGCGCCGGACCGTGATTTTCGGTGTGTTTAATATCGTAAGATCATCCAGAATCTTTTTGGAACGCAGCTCCTGGATGATCCCGATCAACATATTTGCAATAATAATAGGTAAAAAAGTAAGATCCCGAAAAGATCCCACTACGATCATAAGGATCGTAATGATCAAAAAAATAAGATTATAATAAGTTACAACATTTGAGCGGATGATCTGTGCCACGGTCTTTGTGGAAGAATCTACGCTTTCATTCGACAACCCTGCTTTTTTCCGAAATTCCACTTCAGCAGTGGACAGTCCACTCATATTCTGGCACATTCTGCATCTCTCCATCTCACTTTATGATGCTTTAGTATGCCCTGTTTTTTGTTAAACTATTTGAACAATCGCTAACTGTTCTTTATTTTGCTTTTAGTGCCCAGACAGCTTTGATCTGGCTTCTGATTTTTCCATAGTCCCATTTCTGGCCACTGCGGTATAAAGAAAACGGATCGTTAATGGAAAATCCCTCATCATCATAGTCATAGAGCAGGATAAAATGTCCCCCTGTAGTGAAATCTCCCTGCCGCACAGAGCAGATCACGATATCTCCCTGATCTAAGTGCTGTTTGATCTCAGTCTGGCTGATATTGATCTGCTCGGAGCAGACACCGTAAGCTGCCGCCCCCTCTGTCATAAGCGACCACATCGTTCCTGTGCCGGACATATAAAACCCTTCCTGCATGGCAAATTTTGCGATTGCAGCCGGAGTTGCCTCCTCATTTCCAGTCAGCGCAACTACTGCCATCGCCAGTGTTGTCGGACCGCATCCGCTGATCGCAACATTGCTGTCATCCCCATATGCAAGGCAGCCCCAGCGTTTATCCCACTGTAAAAAGAGCGGATATTCTTCCTGTAACTCTTTCTCTGTCAGTTCTGCTTTATCATAATCCCTTGTGTTCCCTTTGTAATCAGCTACAAATGCGATCATTTCCGGATTGTTTGCCAGATTGATCAGTAATTTTTCCGGATATTTCTCTGCATTTTCCACGATCTGTGCGTAGCGTTCATCTGCCGCTTCCATCTGTTCTAACTGTCTGATTGCCTGATTTAAGGAATAATCTACCGGTTTTGATAACACGACCTGTGGAATCTCCGCAAACGGATCATTCGTTTCTTCGCTGTCTGCCGGTTCTTCGACAGTTTCCGTAGCAGACTGTTCCACTTTTTCCGTTCCATCTGCTGTTGTTCCATTATCCACGTCATTTGTAATTTGATTTTCTTTTTTCTCTTCATCGGAGTTATCCTGCGCTGATGCCAGCACTTCTTCTGTTTTTCCAAGTTCGATCTCAGGAAAATATCTTCCACAGACACATCCCAGTAAAAAAGATGTCAAAAGCATTACACTCAAAACGATTTTTCTTTTCCGTACAAGCTTTTTCTGTCTCAGTCTTCTTTCGTCTAATTCTGTCTGATTCTGTGTCTGGCGCTGATTCTGCTCCTTCATCTATCGGTAACCTCTCTCGTATTTCTTTCTTGCGTAGCGTGTTCTATTATATACATAAACCCTGTAATTTTGCTACCCTCTTCATAAAAAATTAATAAAACTTTGGGGTTTCTTTGGAATACTTACAGAAAAAAACAGGTGCCAAATGTATGACCCATTCAGCACCTGCCCTGTCCTGTCTGTTTTTATTTGTTGCTGAGATATTCGTGAATACCCTTAGCTGCTGCTTTACCGGCACCCATCGCAAGGATAACAGTTGCTGCACCTGTCACAGCGTCACCACCGGCATAAACACCTTCTTTGGAAGTTGCACCGGTCTCTTCTTCCGCAATAATGCATTTTCTGCGGTTGATATCAAGACCTTTTGTAGTGGATGAGATCAGAGGATTTGGAGAAGTACCAAGTGACATGATCACAGTATCTGCCTCAATCTCATATTCAGAGCCCGGAATTTCAACCGGACTTCTTCTTCCGGAAGCATCCGGTTCGCCAAGTTCCATTCTGATCACTTTTGCACCCTTTACACAACCGTTTTCATCCACTAATAATTCGGTTGGATTCTGGAGAAGATCAAAGATGATACCTTCTTCTTTTGCGTGATGTACTTCCTCTTTACGGGCCGGAAGTTCTTCCTCACCACGACGATATACGATATGTACCTCTGCACCCAGTCTTCTTGCTGTTCTGGCAGCGTCCATTGCCACATTACCACCGCCGACTACAATAACTTTCTTACCAGCTTTGATCGGTGTATCGTAATTGTCTAAGAACGCTTTCATAAGGTTATTTCTTGTTAAGAACTCATTGGCTGAGAATACACCCATTGCCTGCTCACCAGGAATACCCATAAATCTTGGAAGTCCTGCACCGGAACCAATGAAAACTGCCTCAAAGCCCTCGTTGTCCATCAACTCATCAATTGTAACGGATTTACCGATGACAACGTTGGTCTCAATCTTAACCCCCAATGCTTTCACGTTTTCCACTTCAGCGGCAACCACTTTCTGCTTTGGAAGACGGAATTCAGGGATACCATAAACTAACACACCACCTGCCTGATGTAATGCTTCGAAAATCGTCACATCATAACCAAGCTTTGCAAGATCTCCTGCACAGGTAAGACCTGCCGGGCCTGAGCCGATCACTGCTACTTTATGTCCATTTAACTTTTCTGCCTTTTTCGGTTTAATGCCATGTTCTCTTGCCCAGTCCGCAACAAAACGCTCTAATTTACCGATCGCTACAGGCTCTCCTTTGATTCCACGGATACATTTTCCCTCACACTGTGTCTCCTGTGGACATACACGGCCACAGACTGCCGGAAGTGCGGAAGACTCACTGATCACATGATAAGCAGCCTCAAAATTACCTTCTTTTACTTCTGCGATAAATCCCGGAATATTGATAGATACCGGACATCCTTTCATACACTGTGCATTTTTACAGTTTAAGCAACGGGCAGCTTCTGCCATTGCTTCTTCTTCATTATATCCCAAACATACTTCTTCAAAGTTCGCTGCACGAACGGCTGGCTCCTGCTCACGAACCGGAACTCTAGTTAATACGTCCATTTTTTCCTCCTGATTCTATGTAACTGACCAGACAGCATTCTCTCTGATCTGACAAATTTCTGATTTTTAACTGTTACAATTGCCACATCCGCCGTGATGTGTTGCACCTTCCTGTAATTTCAACATTGCTCTTCCCTCTTCGGTCTTGTACTGAGCCTGTCTTCTCATCGCCTGATCAAAATCAACCAGATGTCCGTCGAACTCCGGTCCGTCTACACATGCAAATTTCACTTCATCGCCGACAACCAGACGACATGCACCACACATACCGGTTCCGTCTACCATGATCGGATTCATGGAAACAACCGTTGGAATTCCTAATTCTTTTGTCAATTTGCAGACAAATTTCATCATGATCATTGGTCCGATTGCCACACAGTGGTCATAACGGTTACCATTATCCCAGAGTTCCTGCAGCTGTGCAGTACCGGTTCCCTTGAAACCGTACGAGCCATCATCCGTTGTCACATAAAGGTTTGTGGCAACTTTTTTCATCTCATCCTCTAAGATAAGTAAATCTTTGTTACGGGAACCCATGATAACATCACAGTCAACGCCGTGCTCATGCAGCCATTTTACCTGAGGATAAACCGGAGCTGTACCAACACCACCTGCAACAAATAAAATTTTCTTTTTCTTTAATTCTTCAATATCTTCATGAATCAGATCAGATGGACATCCCAGAGGTCCAACGAAATCTTCAAAAGCATCCCCTTCCTGTAAGCTTACCATACGCTCTGTGGAAGCTCCTACGGTCTGGAATACGATCGTGATCGTTCCCTCTTCTCTGTTGTAATCACAGATGGTAAGTGGAATACGTTCACCCTCCTCATCAATTTTTACAATAACAAACTGTCCCGGTTCGCAATACTGCGCAACACGAGGAGCCTTGACATCCATAAGATAGATCTTGTCTGCCAGTTTTTCTCTTCTAACGATTGGATACATGTTTTTCCTCCTTGTATATACTCACTGCCTTTTTCATCTCTGTAATCGTTTTCCTTAATCACGAATCTCCTATGAAAATATACATTTTTTTAGCATTACTTTATATAATAAAGGAAAAGCCGTTAGATTTCAACGGCTTTTCCCTTGTTTTATTGCTTTTTCATATAATTGAAACATACTAATTATTTATAGCTTCTATTCTTACTACACCACTATTATGCCTCCACTTTGGAAAACAGAATTCTGTCATTATCCAATGCCTTTCCGGCACGGACTGCAAACTGCTCTAACAGATCATCCACTGACATCTTTTCCCGTTCTTCCCCGGAAACATCCAGCACAATATTTCCCGAATCCATCATGAGGGTACGGTTCCCAAGTTCAAGCGCCTGATGCATGTTGTGCGTGACCATAAGGCAGGTGATGTTCTGCTCTGACACTATCTTTTTTGTGAGGTTCAGTACTTTCTCTGCGGTGGCAGGGTCTAAAGCTGCGGTGTGTTCATCCAGCAGCAAAATCTTAGGAGTCACCATTGTTGCCATCAAAAGTGTGAGTGCCTGACGCTGTCCACCGGACAAAAGTCCGACCGGCTGCTTCATACGGTCTTCTAACCCCATGTCAAGCAGTGCGAGCTGCTCTCTGAATTTTTTCTTGTCCGCTGCCTTGATCCGGCTGAAATAGGCATTCTTTGAAGTAGTCGTGCGCAGGTAGGCAAGCGCCATATTCTCCTCGATCGTCATATGTGGTGCGGTTCCCTTCAATGGATCCTGAAACAAATGACCGATCACTTTGCTGCGGACATGCTCTTTCTGATAGGTAATGTCCTCACCATCCAGCATGATCAGTCCTTTGTCTGCAAAAAAGGCTCCTGTTATCGCATTAAACAGCGTTGATTTTCCGGCTCCGTTACTTCCTACAATCGTTGCAAACTCTCCCTGCTTCAAGGTGAGATTCAGATTTTTTAATGCACATTTTTCATTGACAGTTCCCGGATTAAAAGTTTTGCTGACATCGCGCATCACAAGCATTGCGTTCTTCTCTGCCATTATCTTTCTCCTCCTTCGCTGTCATTTTTCATAATCTCCTGAACGTATATCTGGTTCTGAGCCTTTGCGGCACGTTTCTGCCGGTAAAAATTCATCTGCTTTTTCAGATATGGGAATGCAATTGCCACGGCTACAATGATTGCAGAAACAAGTTTTAAACACTCTGCCGGTACATTTAATCTCAGGGCAACTGCCACGATAAAACGATACAGGCAGCTTCCTAAAATAACGCCGGTCACACGCTGTAACATACCGCCTTTTCCAATGATAGATTCCCCAATGATCAGGCTGGCGAGTGCGATTGTTACCATTCCGGTTCCAAGATTGATATCACAGGATTTCTGATACTGCGCAAGCAGTCCGCCGGAGAGACCGGTCAGGGCATTGGCAACACAAAGTCCGATCGTGATCATGGCACTTGTATTAATGCTGGAAGCTCTTACCATATCCGGATTATCTCCGGTTGCGCGGATGGAAAGTCCAAGCCTTGTATTTAAAAAGAAAGAGATCAGCACTCCTACAATGATAACGATCAGTGCAGCCACGATCAGTTTATACCACGTTCCACCGATTGCTGTTTTTGCCCAGGTAAAAACGGATTCACAGTTGAATAAGTTCATGTTGGAAGCGAATCCCATTACTGCAATATTAATTGTATACAATCCGGTGTTTACGATGATTCCCGCCAAAATGGACTGAATCCCCATTTTTGTCTGTAAGAAAGCGGTCACAAAACCGGAGCAGACACCAGCTGCCATCGCTGCAAATAATCCCAGTATCGGATGACCTGCAAGTGTCACCGATGCACAGACGGCACATCCCAATGTAAAACATCCATCGGTCGAAAGATCCGCAATGTTTAAAATACTGAAGGATATAAATAATGCCAGTGCGACCAGTGCATAGATAAAACCAAGTTCTAATGCACTCTGTACAATTGATAATGTAATAATGGAACCCATACCTTAATTAAACTCCTCTGCTGTTACTGTCTCGATCAATTCGGAACACATATCTTTAAAGATAGAATAATCGATTCCGACTTTTTCTGCAATCTCTGTATTTACGGTTACGATGCCGCTGTCTAATGTTTCTACCGGTGTTGTGGCCGGATCTGCTCCGTTTGCAAGAATGTCTGCAACCATGTCTGCTGTCTTTGTTCCGAGTGTCTCATAGTTGACACCGTATCCTAAGAATGCTCCGTTTAAAGCAAAGGAATCTGCACTTGTGTAGTGAGGGATACCTGCGTCTGCAAATTTTTCAAAAATCGCAAGTTCTGCTGTCATAACAGTGTTGTCCTGTGGTGTAAAAATAGCGTCTACTTTTTCTGCTGCCAGGGAATCTGCTGCTGCCTGGATCTCACCGGTTGTTGTACCTGTTTTTTCTACATAGGAAATCCCATGTTCATCGCAGTAATCTTTTGCCGCCTGAATAGCACTTGCGGAAGAATCCTGGCTCTTATCATACAGCAATCCGATTTTTGCAGCATCCGAATCCGCTGCTAAAATGAAATCCATGATCTGTGCCACATCAATTGCATCGGATGTTCCTGTAATATTGGCACCCGGAGCCTCTGCACTTGCTACAAGTCCTGCTCCGACCGGATCTGACACTGCGGAAAATACAACCGGGATCTGATTATCTTCCGTTGCATTCTGCATGATCATTGCTGCCGGCGTTGCGATTGGAATGATCACATCGACGCCCTCTGCCACAAGATCTGCTGCGATCTGATTTAAGGTAGAGGAATCTGCCTGACCATTATAGGTGTAATCTGCATAATCAAATGTCACACCCAGTTCTGCTCCTTTTGCATCCAGCTCTGCTTCAATTGCTTTCTCAATCTGGTTTAAGGATGCATCATCTACATACTGTACGATTCCAACTTTGTACACGGTTTTGTCTGCAGTATTCTGTGCAGTGTCCTTTGCGGTATCGGCTGTGTCTGCACTGCTCTCTGTTGTGTTCGTGCTGTTTCCTGCATTGGATGTGTCTGTGCTGTTTCCGCATCCACCGATCATTGCTGCTGCCATTGCCATTGTCAATACTGCTGCCATCATTTTTCTCTTCATCATTTTTTCCTCCAAATTTTAAGAATGTTTTTGAAAGAAATCCGTTTTGAAAGTTATAAGAATCATGTATTGCGGTTTTGTTTGCAAGTATAAAAAGAATCTCGCCTGCGAGATTCTCCGCCTGCGGCGG
>OIZO01001264.1_pt1 | contig 13515 bp, 10 predicted proteins | sample 1588551 | NCBI WGS metagenome assembly OIZO01 (sample SAMN03283271) | human gut metagenome | biome: human-associated habitat; material: feces | host: Homo sapiens | place: Peru | collected 2012 | reverse complement strand
TGTCAAAGAAGCCTGTGTTAAAGGCATGGATCTTTGGGTCTTTTGCTCGTGGTGAAGAAAAGGCTCAGAGCGAGTATGCGCCATGTTTTGGTGCATGGTTATTCGCAGATGTTACCTCGTATTCTTTAGGCAACAGCAAAGGAGAATATTCCTGAAATCAAGGCTCAAGTGGAGAAATACCTGAACGAGATAGATTGGGAACATTATTGTGGGGAATGACGAATCTGTTCTGCAATCATAACAACCATTATATCAATGATGGAATGTCTCAGTCAGAGCGTTCTCCTTCTCGAAGACAATTTCTTCTTTTATGAGATGCAAGGCGGTTTGTAACTCCATGGCATTCTTTCATTTAGTCCATTGTATTTTGAATCTAAAGCTAATTCTCCTGTTGCCTTGTAATAGAGCGATCCGTCTTTCGAGTAGAAGATAGGGTTGGCAGAATTCATCCTTATATATGGTGGCTTATCTCCATTGTCAACAGGATGCTCATAATAGAAATCTCTTGCAATTTCTTTTAAAGTGGAAGGCAAACAGACAACTGCTGGTGAACAAAAAGCGTCACTGTCTATGCTTTCTACTCCTTCTGGTATTTTTACGCATTCTATGAAAGATACGCAATGGAATGCTTCGAAGCCAATGCTTTTAACGGATGCAGGGATATTGAGCTCATCAATAAGGGTCAATGAAAAACATCCGTCAGGAAGAGACTGAAGGTTTGCTGAGAGCTTAAGTCTTTCAATTCCTGTTCCACAGAAAGATTCCTCTCCAATGGAAATGACAGAATCGGGGAGAGATAACTCGGTTATTTCACAAGAATAAAAAGCCATTTTCCCTATGCTTTTGAGCCCTTGTGGTAATGTTAGTTTAGTTAAACACTCATAATTGCAGCAACAATAATTGCCTATGTGTTCAACGTAACGGTCTATGATTAACTCTGTACTTTCTGGCGTATGTATTAAAGTCTTTCCGTCTTGTGAATAAATAGTGTCTTTAACGACGGCGAATGACGTGTTCCCATGGCTGTTGAATATAAGTTTGTGTAATGGGGATAATTGTGTTTCTTGGTGATAGATGTCTCCGTAAAGATAATCCTCAAAAGAATGCTCTTTCTTGTCGTAGTCCATTATTATGGACTCAATGTTGAGCTTGTCAAGAGTAATCTCTTTGTAACAAGTGTAAACGAACTCTTTTGACAAATCTTCTATATCACTTATTTTGCAGTTTCCAGTAAGAATGATTCTCTCTATGTCAGAGTTGCTTTTTCTCCAACTTAGAAAAGGTATAGTTCCGATTATGTATGTCGCTTCTTTCATGTGCTTCTATTGTTGCATGCTGTTTTGGCGTTATGTTTCTTGAGGTGTAGGATCGCTAATTGAAGTCGTTCCTATAGAACTCTAATGAGATAAGAAAAATGTTACGATATAGTGAACAATAAATGCAATTGTTAAGATAAGCACTCCCATCAAGATGCAACCTTTTTTCTCATTATCCAGAGATGGGCTTTCTTGCTTTTTTGCATGGAGAGAATTGTCACCATAAAAGATTCTGAACTTTGGATTGTTTGTCTTTTCTTCCTCAGGTATTCCAGCTAAGATTTCATCTAAGCATTGCTGATACTTCTTCAAAGTAGCATATCCTATGACATCTCCATATTTATTTGCATTATACTCATAGTCGCCCCAAGCCTCTGCTAAATCCAATGTATATTTGGTTAGCTTAGCATCCTTGGTAATTTCGTCTGTAGGAACAGCACGACGGATAGACATGACTTGTGACTCTAAGACTTCAAAATCATCTATGTAATGAGATGTGTTGGGCATTTCTGCTGTTCTTGCATCAAGAAAGTTCTTAGCTATTGTTAGCCAGATACAATATACATTATGGGCTAACAATGAATCTAATTCTATCACTTTGTTTCCACATGCGATTGCTTCTTGTGCTCTCTTTGCGAAATGAAGGCGGGTTCCTGTTTCTATTACTTTTAGTTTGAGGAGCCAAGCTTGTACATTCTTTGAATCTAATTCCAGCGCTTTGTTGGCATACTCGTATGCTTCCTCAGTTACCTCACCTCTATATGCAACTTCGGCTAATGCCAGATAATTTCCGACATCACCAGTTTTGTCTATTTTGACACGTTGGATAACTTCTTGTATTTTAAGCTTTGAACCACAATAAGAGCAAAATCCCTCCTGGCTTCCAGCATCAAGCATGATGGAAGCACCGCAATTAGGACATTTGGCTGCTACTAAACTCATATGTTTATTAATGATTAAATATTCGGAATCGGAGGAGGGCAATTGTCATTCGCAAATTCAGAGAAATCTTTGACAGCTTGCCATTGCTTCATTCCCTTTTTCCAACAGAGTGTTTCAGAGGTAATTTGTGTCTGGTTTAAAAGGCTTTGAATTTCATCCAATGTATATGGTCCTTTCTGTTGCCCCCCAATAGCTATATAATAAATCTGTTGATGGATAGCCGGAGGCACTTCGTCTAACGCAGTACTGGCATTTGTAAAAAGTTGTTGCCCTACGGTTACACCTGCTCCCAAGCCGATGCCAGCGTTCAATAAATTTCCACCATTTGACTCGTTGGCGGCAGCTGTTTCCAATACATCAAAAGTACGTGTCATACGATAGGTGTCTTTGCCTGTAATGTTTAGGCGTGCCATGATGCTCTTGGCTTTCTTCAACTCTTGTATGCTTTCATCATCCTCAGGTACATTAATGGAGATAATATTGAAATTTAGAAGTTCCACTCCATATTCCGCAAAAATAACTGTTAAGTATTTATGGCAGTGCTCTGATATTTCTAACAAATGGCTATTGATTTCTAAGAAGGATACTCTGTCTGATAAAATCTTATTGGATAATACTTCAGTCAGATGTGAAAGCAATATACCCCTAAAGTAAGATTGCAAAACGTGACCATCGAAACTGTCTTTGTTGCCAGAAAGATTCTGAATGAACTTGCGTGGATCTGTGATTCTGAATCCATATTGTCCATAGGCTCTTACTGGTACAATGATGCCAAACTTCGGATCCTCTATAAGAATAGGTGTTTCCGTGCCCCATTTATAATCCAACTTGGACAATAAGTTGACAAACCATACATCAGCTTGAAATGGGGAGTCGCCACCGTATGGAATGTTTACCAAATGGTTGAGTACAGGGATGTTGTTTGTGTCAAGAGTGTAGGTGCCTTCTGAAAATTCATCACATATTTGTCCATCCTTGGCAAAATATGCTAATTGCCCAGGATAAACTACGACTCTCGTTCCCCATCTCAAACCTTCAGATAAGAAACGATGTACTACTTCTCCTTCTTGGAATTGGTATTTTACGACATCAATTATAGCCATAGCCTTCTTGTATTTAGTTGAATAAGAAAGTCTGAGTGCATTTGGGGTTATAACCTTTATGACATTCATACGCTGCAAAAATACAAATAATATTTGATAATAACAATAATAAAGCTTCCTTTATTAGACAAAAAAATAGTGGAAGGCATATTTTAGGCATTATTAAACATCTTTTAACGGCAACGTTAGTATAAAGCATCCTTCTTTTACATAGCTTCTACTTTACCATTTCCGCCACTCCGATAGGTTTCCCCATATTTTCAAGCGAAAATTCCACCTCTATCCCTTACTCAACGGCAGCAGATTGTGCGACCACGGCAAAAGTGCTACGCTCTGTGGAACTAGTCTTGGTTTGAAGAACAGTCCACTTTGTGGAGGTGCTACAAAAAATAGAAACTCCCTCATAAAAGTGTATAGATAGCTCGAAAAGTCCCTCATAAAAGTGTGTTAATCTTCTAAAAAGTCCCTCATAAAAATGTGATATGTTTTGTTATCTCGTTAAATTTCAGTATAATACGGGATAGGAGGATGCTTGGAAGCATATATCTGGAGCAAAAGTATGGTTGGGGTATCTTGTTTTTTGTGAACCTGCGGATTTGTTTTAAAGAAAAGAGAGGTATAACCTTAAAAAAGATTATGCCTCTCTTTGTTTTTGTAATCCGTGTTTGCGTCTATTCTAACTTCACCAAGTTGCAAAGTCTCTCTAAGTGGTATTTTAAACATACTTAGAGCCAAAAAAGGTATTGCAAGAGTACAACTTTTATTCGAACGTAGAGCCATTTAAGATGATATTTTTGAGGTAGGCTTGCACTTTTAGGCAGGAATGTTTGGAGATAAAAAATAAAAGGTGTATATTTGCAGCGTGAAAGTCGTTTAAAGTTAATGTTTTTATATTTCAGATATGAAAGAGAACAATAAATTAAAAGTAGTTCATACTACCTGGGAGGAGTTTCTTAAGGAGCATCCTGTAAATGAGGTAGTTGATATGCCATCTTTGCCTAATGGCTATGTGGCAAGGGTTGTGACTGTCAATGCTGTAAAAGTTTGATATTATTAAGAATATAAGCTTATCGTTATCCATCGAAAGGCAAGATAGTCTTGGAGCCTTAATCGCAACAAGGGCATTTGCTGATTATGTCGGCAAATGCCCTTGTTGGCTTATATTGCAAATTCTTTATTCTACCATTTTCGCATACCTTTTGAACAATTCAGCCACGCACTCACTCTCCGTCATCTTTACAGGGAAGGCATAGGCTTGCATCACGGCTCGGTCGTTTTGGCGATGCGCCTGAAGGAGTTCCTTCGGCATGAGTGTCGGGTCGTAGAGGTCGGCAAGAGAGGAGTCGGGATATAGGGCGCGGGCATCGAGTATCGCTTGGGCACTCTGCTCTATCTTTGCCTTTTGCTCGGCAGTGGGCGTAGGCCAAGGGAAATTGTTGTACACCACGTCCTTGCTGTAACGGTAGTCGCTCTTTAGGCGACCGCATACTGCTCGCATCCATGCCATGTGGACGTTCGACTCCAAGATGCCGAAGTGGAAGAGTGTAGCATTTGGGATGAGAAGTACAAGGTTGCTTGCAAAAGTTCCTTTTGGGATAAATCCCATTGGCACATACTTACGTTTTTCGGAAGATACCGATGGCACAATGATAGACTCACCATCGGGCATATTCTCCACATGGAATCGTGTTGGCGTATCTGCTAACTTTCGTGTACCTGCACTTGTGCTTGCCAATCGCACATTTCTTACATTTTCCACTCGTTCATAGCAAAGAGGCATCTCCTTGATTTCCTTTGGAGAACAGTCACCAAGCCACAGGCAATATCGAGGCTTCTGATGGATAAACTCTACCGAGCCATACCAAGGATGGAACAATGCCGCCGACTTTGGCTCTCGCTTGACGAACTCTTCCATCTCATCTTTCTCAAAGAGATAGTTGCCACCGTCTATAGGTTTATTGCCAATGCCTATCTTCGGAACATCGCATAGTGATTTGCTTCTACTATATATAAAGGTATCGGGAGCCTCTATCAGATAGGCATTGATATGGCTTACCTCTTTCCTCTGTCCATTCTCAAATAGGTATTTCTTCTTATGATCCACATACGAGAATCCTACTACCACCACATGAACATGGGCTTTGAGTGAAGCCTCGCTGTCCCAACGGAAGGTGCGGTGAGCGAAGTTGATGTGGATACCCTCGGCAAAGAGTGGTTGCCAAAGGTTTGCCACCTGTTCACCTTGCGAGATGGAATTGGTAGATACAAGGGCGGCTTTCACGTGGGTATCTTTCATGTAGTCAGCGGCACGCTTGTACCAAGCTCCCACATAATCGATATTGCCCACGTTCTTCCATTTCTCACCAAATATGGCTATTATGTCTGCCTTTTGATTCTCGCTCATCAATCGTGCTCCCACAAACGGCGGATTGCCAATGATATAGTCGAGTTTATCCTTTGGACATACTTCCTCCCAATCAATTCTTAGCGAGTTGCCTTCTGTGATGTTGGCATAGCTCTTCAGCGGCAGGAAGTCGATGTCGTGGTGGATGATCTTCTCCGTCTCCGCCATCATCTGCGCCTCGCTTATCCAGAGGGCGGTGGTGGCTACGGTGACGGCGAAGTCATTGATTTCGATGCCGTAAAACTGATGGATGTTCACCTTGATGGGATTCTCGAAGGCGTTAAGTTGCTCCACGCTGTATATCTGCTTGATAATCTCGTTCTCTAGTCTGCGCAAGGAGAGGTAGGTCTCTGTGAGGAAATTGCCCGAGCCACATGCCGGGTCGAAGAAACGCAATTCGGCCATCTTGTCTTGCAAGGCATGAAGCTGCTGCATACGCTTCTTGATGTTGCTTTCCTCCAAACAGTCTTCGAACGCCTTTCTAAGGTCGTTATAAAACAGAGGGTCTATCACCTTGTGAATATTCTCTATCGAGGTGTAGTGCATGCCTCCTGAGCGTCGAGTCTCTGGATTGAGAGTACTCTCAAACACGCCGCCGAAGATGGTTGGAGAAATCTCGCTCCAGTCAAAATCGAGTGAGGCATGCTGAAGGAGCGTCTCACGTAGTTCGTCTGTAAATTGTGGAATGTCTATTTGCTCGGCAAAGAGTCCGCCATTGGTATAAGGAAAGGCGGCAAGCGAGGGATTGAGATACTTGCTTCGCTTGTCGGCAGGGGTGTTGAGAACCTCGAAGAGTTGTACCAGAGCCATTCTCATATCTTCCGTCTGATAATGAGCCAGAAAATCATGGAACATATCTCGTTTGCCAAAGATTCCTGCATCCTCAGCATAGAGGCAGAATACCAATCTCACGCAAAGAATGTTCAGGTAACGGAGTGATTGCGGGTCGTCGGCATCATACTGAGTGATAAGGGCATCGTAGAGTTTGCCGACAATCTCGCCTGCCTTCATCGATATCTCCATCTCTCGTTGCAGATGAATGCCTTGTTGCTCTACCAGGAATTGCAAGCGATAGTACTCCTTCTCTAAGTCTTTGAGAAGGATACGGGATGGCTCACCCTTTGGGTTCTCCATATCATAGACATCAAACTCAGAGAAATTACAGGTAACAATCCAGCGAGGTCGCTCGGAGTAGGGCAACACAGCAGAGTATCGCTGTGCCTGCTGGAAAGGAGTGAGGAGTGTGCCATCGCTCTGCTTGATGGCCTGTCGCAAATCCTTGCCTAATGACTTTTGTTCTATCATCACATGGGTAGCCGAGATCATACCATCAATGAAGGAGGTATGGTCTAATTGCGCTTGTTGCTCAAAGTGTATGAACAGAGAAGGACTCTCGATGCCAAATACTTCCGTTAAGAGTTCTATCCAGAAGGTTTGGCTTTCTCCCTTTTCATATCCCCTGCCTTCCCATTTCTTGGCGAAAGCAGCGGCAGCAATTTTCTGTTGTTTCTCTGTTTTCATAAACTTAATGAAATTATTAAAGTAATCCAACCATATATAGTGGCAGATAAACGATGCCGTCTTCTACCTTGACAAATGCAGTTTTATACACCATTCCAAGGATTACTGCTACAAAGATACGACTTTTATTTGATAGTAAGCCGTTTTCTGATGGTTTTTTAAGAAAGCACGCTTGCTTACTGACGATATTTTAAGAAATTCGTTAGTTTACTCCCATTCTGGAGATATCCACGTCCTTGGTTTTCTTCTCCGATAATGCTGCTTGATTTCTGCAAAGGTAAGCAAAAACTTTCAAACGTATGGCGTAAAGTAGCGTGATTTTTGTGAATCAGTGGCTTCGCTTTGTGAAAGAGACGAATTATAATCAAGGTAACTAACAAGAAACGCCGTCTCTTGTAACATTTGCAATTCCTGTTTGACAATAAACGTGCGCAAATGGTATAATAACCGTTAAAAAGCAGACTTTATTTCAGAATGTCATACGATTTTTATTCGTTTGTTCCCATTTTAGCGATTTTTTTCGTATATTCGCACTCGGGAAGCCGACTGTGGTTACTCGACAGCAAGCGGAAATCCATCTTCTAATGGAAATGATGGCACTATCGAGTCAGAGAATAAAAACAATAATTGATGTTGTTTTCTCAGGACAGATGGAGCAGCATAGAAATATGAGCAAAAGAAACAATAAGACAAGAAATGGGAAAATTAATAGTTAAAGACCAAATTATCAAGGCTATCAATAAGGATGGCATTGATTATATCTGCATTACAGACATTGCCAAGCAGAAGAATACTGAAGACCCTAACGGTGTGATAGGAAATTGGATGAGAAATCGCAATACGATTGAATTCCTTGGAATATGGGAAAGTTTGTATAACATCAATTTTAACCCCATCGAATTCGAGGGGTTTAGAAAGGAAGCAGGATTGAATGCCTTCACAATGTCGCCTACAAAGTGGGTGGAATCCACTAATGCTATTGGAATAAAAGCAATTTCTGGGCGATATGGTGGTACGTATGCCATTTCGGACATTGCATTTGAGTTTGCATCATGGGTTTCCGTAGAGTTCAAACTATATCTCGTCCGTGAGTTCCAACGTCTCAAAACAGAGGAGCAAAAGCAGATAGGATGGTCTGCCAAGCGTGAGCTGTCTAAGATAAATTATCGTATTCATACGGATGCAATCAAGGCAAATCTCATCCCAGTTGAGGTGACTCGTGAACAGGCTGCCCTGAAATATGCCGATGAAGCCGATGTCTTGAACATCGCCATGTTCGGAATGACAGCAAGACAATGGCGTGAACAGAATCCCGACAAGAAAGGCAACATAAGAGATTATGCCAGCATAAACGAGCTTATTTGCCTATCGAATATGGAGAACCTTAATGCCGTATTTATCAATGATGGAATGCCTCAGTCTGAGCGATTAATCAAACTCAACCAGATTGCCATCCAGCAAATGAAGATTCTTGAAGATACGGGAGGAAGGAATCTATTGCAATAAATTCTGTTGTTAATAGAATGACTGTAGATTACTACACCATTTTTGTATCTGTGTAAATAATATTCTAGAAAGAGGCAATTTAGAAGAAACACCCATAAAATGGGGAAAGAAGAGGTTGAAAATTTTCCCTTAAGGATATTTGTATTTTTCCTTAAGGAAAATAAAATCTTCCCTTAAGAGATATTTTTGTCACACCTTAATCTGTAAAGTTATTTGTGAATATTGTTGCCTTGGTTTGATGACAAGTTGCTGCAGTTCACTTTGGGGAACTGCTACAAAAAAGCAGCAAGTCCCTCATAAAAATGTGATATGTTTAGCTATCTCATTGTTTTTCAGTCTTTTGCAGCAAAAATACAATAATAATACCATGAGTATATGAAGGAGATGATGTCGCATCGCAACCTTTTTGATGGCTTTTCTGTCTAATAACTAGACAGCAGTGTCAAGTATTTAGACAGGTCATCTTATGGCCTTTTTTCTATATGTTCTGATAATCAGTCGTTTATGTTTTTGGCATAGCCGTTGCCTTGCTATTTTGCAACAAATAAGAATAGTAACAACATAAAGAATAGTAAGAAAATGAAAAGACTTGCGTTAGTAGCATCCTTCTGTGGCATTACTATAACACAGATGATGGCACAGAACATCAACGGCGAACAGATTTCCGACACGACCCTATTTGATAAGTTCTCCAAAGAACTTGGCGAAGTGGTGGTGAAAGCTCATCTTCCTCAATATAAGAAGACCCACGAAGGACTGCTGACCAATGTGGCAGGAACCGTGCTTAGCAAGATGGGTACGGCAGAAGATGTATTGAAGCATGTGCCGAGTATCGTGAAGAAGAAAGATGGATATGAGGTGGTCGGCAAGGGTACACCTATTATATATATCAACGGCAGGAAGATGCAAGACATCAGTGAGTTGGATAACATCAAATCTTCCGACATCAAGAGTGTGGAAGTCATCCAGAATCCAGGAGCCACCTACGATGCTTCGGTAAATGCGGTAATCAAAATCAAGACCATCAAGAAGAAAGGCGAAGGTTTCGGCTTTGATACTCGCTCTGTGTATTGGTACAATAAGCACGACAATACCATCCAACAGGTTAACATGAACTATCGCCATAATGGACTGAATCTCTTTGCCACTTATAAGTTCTCTGATGCAACATGGATGCAAAAGGCCACCTACGAGCAGACTGTACATGTAGATACGCTTTGGCAACAGCATAACAACAACGAAGTAACAGGTCGTATAGAATCGCATCGTCTTATCAGTGGTTTTAGCTATGATTTCAATGCCAGTCATTCCATTGGTGCGAGATACACCTTGACCTCGCCAGGCTGTTCTCGCTCAAAAGATTTTTTCGATAGTCAGGTGACAGCCGACGGTAAGTTTTACGACTATATCAAAACCGATGGTCTGACGGTTGACAAGAATAGCTCTAGCCATCAATTGAATGCCTACTACAACGGCACTTTGGGCAAGACTGCTATTGACCTGAATACCGACCTCTATTTCAGTACAAACAGGGCTTATGCCTATAGCGATGAACAGAGCCAGGAGCACGATTCTCGTAACATCAACTCCAAGAATCGTGTGAGCAACAAGATGGTAGCTACCAAACTCGTAATTACCTCTCCTCTCTTAGGCGGTAATCTCTCCTATGGAGCTGAGTATATCAATACTCATCGCAATGATGACTACGAAGTGAATCGCACCGACCTCCTCGCCAACTCTTATAGCAAGTTGGAGGAGCAGACGGCAAGTCCATTCATCCAATATGCGCGCCTCACCCCGATAGGAAACATCACGACAGGATTGCGATACGAGTATGTAAGGTTCAAGTATTATGATGCGGGCATCTATCAGCCTGAGCAGAGTCGCTCCTTCCGCAACCTCTTTCCTACCATCAGCTATGGTGCGAAGATAGGTAAGGTAATGGCACAGTTGAGCTATTCGGTAAAGACCTCTCGTCCTTCATATAGTCAACTGAGCAACAATGTATCTTATATGAATCGATTTACTCGCCAAACAGGTAATCCTTATCTCGACAACGAAACCAATCACAGAGTGGAATTATCGGGTGTATGGAAGTTCATCCAGTTTATGGTCAACTACAAGGACTCTCGCAATGCCATCATCTATTGGGCAGAGCAAATTCCTGAGGACGAAGCTATTACCATGATAAGTCGTAAGAACGTAAAGAGTCTCAAGAGCATGACCGCCTACATCAGTGCCGCTCCAAAGATAGGCATTTGGGCGCCGCAAATCAACTTGGGCATGCAGAAACCCTGGTTCACCCTCCATACTGATGTGGCATCTTATCGCTTGAACCGTCCTATCTTCATGGGCAACTTCAATAATGCCTTCTCCTTGCCATGCGGCATCACCCTTAACGTGGATTATCGCTATCAGAGCAAGGGTAACACGATGAACGTATATCTTGCCAAAGAGCAGCATGTGCTGGATGTCAGCATCAGCAAGTCATTCCTAAAGGATGCCCTTACCTTGGAAATAAAAGGCAACGACCTGCTTTATAAATGTTGGGATGCCGACTTGCTCTATAACCAGAAGATGGAACTCTTGCAAGTGTCTAAGCGAGGTACGAGAGACCTGCAGCTCACCCTTCGCTATAAGTTCAATACCACACGCAGCAAGTACAAGGGAACTGGTGCCGGTAATGCAGAGCTGAATCGACTATAAATATCTTTTGTTACTTTTATTCGAAAGTAGAGACATTTAAGATGATATTTTGGAGGTTGTTTTGCACTTTTAGGCAGGAATGTTTGGAGATAAAAAATAAAAGATGTATATTTGCTGTGGAATAACTATTTAAAAAGAGGAGGTAAATATGGATAGATATCAAATTATACGTATAATCCATGACTATATGTCTAAGAAGCCTGTGTTGAAGGCATGGATCTTTGGGTCTTTTGCTCGTGGTGAAGAAAGGGCTCAGAGCGATATTGATATTCTCTTTGTCCCCGATTTTGAGCATGGTTCGTTTACTTTGCTTACCCATGGAGGAATGTATGAGGATTTGAAGCAACTGCTAGGTCGTGAAGTTGACTTGGTAGTTGATGGCTCTTTGCGTCCGTATGCTCAGGAGAGTGTGGAACGAGATAAAATCTTGGTATATGAGAGAGCTAGTTAGGGATAAAGGAAGACTGGAAGATATTGTGGATTTGTAATCCGCCTCAAGCGAGAACGCAGCATCACGAATTTGGAGATATGAAAAGCCTACGGCTGCGGATTGCAAACCTGTTGGCAAAGGTAATAACTTTTTCTTAAAATACCAAGAGCGACAGCCAAAAATGTATCGGCTGCCGCTCTATTATTTGCTTTTGACATTTGCTTGCTCAATTAATCTTTTTTTCTTTTTCCTCACTAAATGCCTTTATCTCATCAGTAAGGACTTTCTGTAATTTCTCTTTCGGTACTATCAGCTGATAGTCTGCCACTCCGATAGGTTTTCCCATATCTTCAAGTGCAAGTTCCACCTCTACACGGTCTTTTTCCGCACAAAGTATGATTCCTATAGAACGGTTCTCGTCAGCACCACGTTCAAGGCGGTCAAGCAGAGACAGATAATAGTTCATCTTACCTGCATACTCTGGTTTGAAAGGACCTATCTTTAGGTCAACAGCAACAAGGCAGCGCAGTCCACGATGGAAAAACAGCATATCTACCTTGCTTTCTTTACCATTGTATTCCAATACATGCTGGTTGCCAATGAAAGTGAAACCATTACCTAGTTCCATAAGGAAACGAGTGATAGCTTTTACAAGGCGGTCTTCAAGTTCAAGCTCTAGAATGGGACTTGTTACTCCCAAGAAACCAAGATTATAGCTGCTGCTAAACACCTCGTTGGCATACTGTGCTTGTTCGGCAGGAAGAGTGCGGTCGAAATTGTTATCTACTCGTGCCAATGCTTGTGTCTCATACATGTTGAGTTTGATGGCATTGAGCAACAAGTCGCGATTCCAGCCTTTGGTTACGGTTTCCTGCGCATAATATAGCGTGGCTTCATCATTCAGTCCCTTGCTCAACAACAGCATGTTATGTGACCACGGCAAAAGTGCAACGCTCCGTTGCACTTTCTCATTATGCCCTGCATAACGTTCATAGAACTTTTTCATATACCACAGATTTCGTGGTGAAACACCCATCTTTGGATAACGTTCTTTCAGGTCTGCTGACAACCGTCTTACAACGCTGTCACCATACCCGCTTTCAATCTTGCGCTCATGAAGTATTTGACCAATCTCCCAATAAGCGGTAGAGACATAGCCATTGACATGTCGGGCTATTTCTGTCCGAGCATGCTCAATTACTGCGACAGCGTGTCGCAGTATCTCGGCATAATCGCTGTTCTCTATTGAGAGCCTGTTGTCTTTATTGTCTGTTGTCATTTTATATGTCTATAAGCCTGTTTAATATTATTTGCCATATTATGATGTGAATAAGTGCAGCTGTTTTATACACCATTCCAAGGATTACGGCTGCAAATATACACTTTTCCTACGAAATAACCAAGAAAAAACTACACTTTTCCAATAAGGGGAACAAAAAAGCAGCAAACCGCAAAGGGCTTGCTGCTCAAGATAGGAGTGTTTCCTATTTCTTTTATGGGTTGAGTTTTCTTTATATCCTTATCTCAATGGGTTTATACTTCCTTCAATACGGTTTCCAATCTTCCGATGAAGTCATCCACATTCTC
>OIZO01001263.1_pt1 | contig 13525 bp, 19 predicted proteins | sample 1588551 | NCBI WGS metagenome assembly OIZO01 (sample SAMN03283271) | human gut metagenome | biome: human-associated habitat; material: feces | host: Homo sapiens | place: Peru | collected 2012 | reverse complement strand
GCTTGACGGAACAAGCCCGGTTATCACCGGCATAGAAAACGGCAAGACCTACTGCAAGGCGCAGACGGTTACGATCACCGAGAAATATGTGGATACCGTTACCGTAAACGGAACGGCGGTCATGCTTGACGAAAGCGGCAGCTTTACCCTCTCTCCGGCAGACGGCGAGCAGAAGATCGTTGTCACCGACAAGGCCGGCAACACCGCCGAGATGACCGTAAAGGTAAACGACGGGCATACCGGCGGAAAAGCCACCTGCACCGAAAGGGCGGTTTGCGAGGTCTGCGGCAAAGCTTACGGCGAGCTTGACCCGAATAACCACACCGACTTAAAGCATTTCCCGGCAAAGGCGGCGACCGAGGATTCCGAGGGCAACATCGAATATTGGTACTGCGAAGGTTGCGGAAAGTATTACAGTGACAAAGACGGCACTAAGGAAATCAAAAAAGCCGACACCGTAACGGCGAAGCTGCCGAAGTCTCCCCAAACCGGCGACACAAGCAATCTCATGCTGTGGATCGCACTGCTGTTCATCAGTGGTGGAGCTGTTATAGGCACAACTGTTGTCAGCAAAAAGAAAAAGCACTCTGCTGAATAACAGAGTGTAGGATAACAGAAAGCGGCAGGCTCAGACCAAATGAGCCTGCCGCTTGATTTTAATGATTTAATTTTCCGTTACGGGGGGATATAGTTTTCTATTGCTCCTTGCAGTTTCGGATGGCAGATGACGAAATATATCACAGGAGCTTTGCCTTTGAAAACCATGACCTACTGACAGCAACAGAGTTAAGGCGATGATTGAAAATCATAAGAAAAAATACGGTTGGGAGATTCTGTTTATCGGGGCGAACATCGATGCGGGTGAAACTGCAAAGCATTTCGGCATAGATGCAGACAGAGCCGTAGACTATCATGCAGACAGGAAAGGAACGGCGGTTCTCTATGATACGGTTTCCGAGACTGTTTGCCATATGCGCACTTCCGCACCGATTTCGTCAGATTGGAGCAGCGATATCAAGAAAGATTTTGAAAGCAGAAAGTGAACCGTCTGCCCCCATTGCAGGAAACAATAAAATATGGTATAATTATCATATAGAACAGACTGAACCGGAGGGCAAGCCGAATGCCTAAAAAGGATCGAACTTTATATGTGCTGAAATATCTGTGGGAGAATACCGATGAGGACCATCCGGCTACTGTGTCGAATATCCTTGCTGCGCTTGAAGCTGAAAGTATTAAGGTCGAGCGTCACGCTCTTATGTCGGATATAGAACAGCTTACAGAATTCGGGATAGATATAGTCTGCGTGAAAAGCTCTCCGAACAGGTATTTTATAGGTCAGCGCTCATTTGAATTGCCGGAACTCAAACTGCTTGTAGATGCGGTGGAATCATCGCGCTTTATCTCGGCTTCGCAAAGCGGCAGCCTTGTCAGCAAGTTATACGATATGGCGAGCGTACACCAAGCGTCGGAATTAAACAGACATCTTTATGTGGACGGCAGAGTGAAAAGCGACAGCAGGACGCTCTACTATACTGTTGATCTGATTCATAAGGCAATCAATGACCGTAAACGCATACGCTTCAAATACATAGAATACACGGCTGAAAAGAAAAAGGTGTATAAGCATAACGGCTGCATCTATGAGTTCTCCCCTTATGCAATGCTCTGGCACGATGACAGATATTATGTCCTCGGATATTCCGAACGGCACGAAAAAATCGTAAAGTTCCGTGTTGACCGTATTGCAAAAGCGGAAGCGACGGATATTCCATCGGTAAAAGAGCCTGCGAATTTTGAGCCTGTCGCCTATCTCAAAAGCATTATTGCAATGTATGACGGCAAAATGGAAACCGTGCGCTTGAAGTGTACCACGGATATGATGAAGGTCATTATTGACCGCTTCGGAAAAGATGTATTTACTGAGCCTTGCAATGACGGCTTTGTGGCAGAGGTAAAGGTTTCCGTAAGCCCTACATTCTTCGGTTGGGTATTCGGTTTTGCCGGAAAAATAAAGATTACTTCGCCTCAGCAGGTCGTAAATGAGTATAAATCGGCTTTGGGCAAAGCGCTTGATGAGGTCTGAAAGCCTTATTTTAAGCCGAACAGAAAAGATTTTTAAGAGAGTTGGTAGAAAAACCTACCAACTCTCTTTTTGCCTATTGCAATATCTGAAACTTTCTGATATAATACATCTATCCGATACAGACCGTATCAGATAGAACGGAGGACGATAAAATGCGTTCTAAAAACACTGACCTTATGAATGAAATCAAAAAGTTTGCCGAGGAATACTACCTCGAATATTGGAAGTCCCCCTCCACCTCTGAAATTGCCGGCGCTGTCGGCGTGACGAGGGCAACGGTATACAGATACTTAAAAGATATGGCTGAGCGCGGAATGATTGATTATGACGGCTCTGAAATCAAAACCGATGTTACGCGCAAATATACCGATCCGGGTAACAATGCGGTCATTCTTGATTGCTCTGTTTCCTGCGGTATCGGACTTCCCGAAGAAGAACGGGTGCTTGAATATGTGAAGCTGCCGAAAACCGTGTTTGGTACGGGCGACCTCTTTCTGCTCAAAGCAAACGGCGATTCTATGGTTGACGCCGGTATTGAGGACGGAGATTGGATCGTTGTCCGTAAGCAGACGGACGCAAACGAAGGAGATATTGTTGTGGCTCTCTTTGAGGGGCTGAACAATCTGAAATACTTTTATTGGAACAAGAAAAAGAGCTGTGCCGTTCTTCGCTCTGCCAACAAAGCAAAGGGATATAAGGACATTGAGGTTTACGACCTGCAAATCCAAGGCGTGGCACAGAATGTTATTAAAGGACTTTAAGCTGTAAACGGAGGTGCTGACCTTGGAAAAGGTATATGTCAATGTAGATTATCAGGTGCTCGTCGGCGGCGCAATAAAGCCGGTACGGATTTATTGGCACGACGGCAGAGCCTTTGATATCCGAAAAACGCTTCACTGCTGCACCTCCGAAGATGAGTATGAAGGAATTCGCTACACGGTATTGATCGGTAGTGCGGAAAAATATCTATACCGAATCGGCGGCAAATGGTATGTTGAGCCGATTCAGACGGAGGTGGACACCACTTGAGAAGCTACATCTCATTCGGAGAACTTGAAGAACTCGGCGAAACAATCGTAAGAGAGTATCTCCGAAAGACCAAACGCTATAACGCCCTATGCGTGGATATAGAGGGTTTGGTTACGGACTATTTGGGACTTACCGTAGTTTACGAAAACATTGCGGAAGATGATCCGAACAAGATAGCCTTTCTTTCCAATGGTAAGCGACCGTTGTGGGTTTCCCATAACGGAGAACGAATACAGGTCGTGTTTCCGAAAGGAACGGTTGTTATGGACAAGGTATTGCTCCACGAAAACGAAAGCAGCCGACGCAGATTTACACTCGGACATGAGGGTGCGCACAGCGTTATTGCGAAACAGAATCCTATGCAGGATGTCGGATGCTTCCATAACGAATTTGATCCCGAGCGAGTGTATACAATAAAAGAGCAAAAGGAATTGATGTCTTTTTCCGAAACGCAAGCCGACAGGCTTTCGTCGGTTTTTCTTATGCCCCGGTTTATTTTGCGAAAGGTTATGAAAAAGTACAAATGCGAGAATGGATTGCCCGTATACGGTTGGAATGTCTTTGCCCCGGAGGACAAGCTGAAGCTTCGTAAAATGGCAGACTGTATGGGCGTATCCTTTCAGGCTTTGGTTATACGGCTTAAAACATTGGGGCTTCTGATGCCCCGAGATCTGACCGTATACTTGGAGAATGATTTGCAGCTCGGAGGTGCGAAATGACCGGAGAGATTTTATATGACAGCAGATACGGCCAGCTTACTCCGGAGGTCGCAGAGATAATACTGAAATCCCGCGAAGAAGTGAAAAGCTTAAAGGGCAGAACGCTCAAATGCCCTATATGCGGTTTTCGGCTTGAAGAAGTCTATGAGATAGCCTCCGGTTATGTCCATGTGAAATGCCGCAAATGCAAGCTGGAGGAACCGCTGAATCTCGCCTATTTCAGACGGTTAAAAAGAAACATCTTACTCATAAATCCGTATATTGTGAGAAAGGCTAAAAAAGTTGTACGGTTATGAAGATACGCGAAGTAAAACAAAATAAAAAAGATTATCTTGCGTTGCTTCTGTTAGCCGATGAGCAAGAAAGCATGATAGACCGGTATATAGACAGAGGCACTATGTATGTTTTGGAGGACGGCGGTGTGAAATGCGAGTGTATTGTTACTGACGAAGGAAACGGAATTCTTGAAATCAAGAACATTGCAACTGAGCCGGAATTTCAGCGAAACGGTTATGCAAAGAAAATGGTGGAATACATTGCCGAAAAGCATAAAGGAAAGTATTCGGTGTTGCAGGTAGGTACAGGCGACAGTCCGTTGACTGTTCCGTTTTATGAAAAATGCGGTTTTGTAAAAACGCACAGCATTAAGAACTTTTTTATAGACAACTATGATCACCCGATTTATGAATGCGGAGTAAGGCTTACAGATATGATTTATCTGCAAAGAGCGATATAAGGAAACGGAGGTATAAAAGTGGACAGGACCTATCTTTGTATTGACCTAAAAAGCTTTTATGCCTCCGTTGAGTGCGTAACGCGCAGGCTTGATCCGTTGACGACCAATCTTGTGGTTGCGGATGTCGGCAGGACCGAGAAAACCATCTGCCTTGCGGTTACGCCGTCGCTGAAATCCTACGGTATCCCCGGCAGAGCAAGACTGTTTGAGGTTATCCAAAAGGTTGAGCAAATCAATCGGCAGCGCAAATACAATGCACCGCATCATAAACTCGACTGCGAATCGTATAACGCCGTTGAGCTTGAAAGAAACCCGTCCCTGGCTCTCAGCTATATCGCAGCGCCGCCGAGAATGGCTTACTATATGGAATACAGCACTCGGATCTATAATATCTATCTCAAATACATTGCTCCCGAAGATATCCATGTGTATTCCATAGACGAGGTTTTCATTGATCTTACGCATTATCTGTCAACATACAAATGCACCGCGAGAGAACTCGCACAGATGATGATAAAAGATGTCCTTGCGAATACAGGCATTACCGCAACGGCAGGCATAGGTACAAATATGTACCTTGCCAAAATTGCAATGGATATTACCGCAAAGAAAATGCCTGCCGACGAGAACGGCGTCCGTATTGCCGAGCTTGATGAGATGTCATACCGCAAAGAACTCTGGACGCATAAGCCGCTGACTGACTTTTGGATGCTCGGCAGCGGTATTGCCAAAAAACTTGAAGCGAACTATATGTATACTATGGGCGATGTTGCCCGTTGTTCGCATTATGACGAGGCAAAACTGTTTAAGCTGTTCGGCGTTAATGCGGAACTGATTATTGACCGCGCTTGGGGTTGGGAGCCGACCACTATTGCCGATATAAAAGCGTATAAGCCGTCCTCCAACAGTTTAAGCGTGGGACAGGTACTCAAATGTCCGTATAACTATGAAAAAACAAAGCTGATTGTCCGTGAAATGATTGACCAACATGTGCTTGACCTTGTGGATAAGGGACTCGTAACAGATCAGATTGTGCTCGATATCGGGTATGATATAGAAAATCTGACCGATCCGAAAATCAGCGCAAAGTATCACGGAGATGTTACAACCGACCGCTACGGGCGTAAAGTACCGAAACACGCGCACGGCACGGCAAATTTAGAGAAAAAGACATCTTCATCGCACATTATTACAGAAGCGACAATGAACCTGTTTGACCGCATTATAAACAAGGATTTGCTCGTTCGCCGTATTACGGTTGCGACCTGCAAGCTCGTCAGAGAAAGCGATGTTAAAAACGAAACCGTTGCCGAGCAGATATCGCTTTTCGATGATCCTATCGAAAAAGAAAAGAGAGAGCAATCCGAAAGACAGGCTCTTGAACAGGAAAAACAAATGCAGAAAACGATTATCGGCATAAAAAAGCGATTCGGCAAGAACGCTATTCTGAAAGGTATGAACTTTCAGGAGGGTGCGACAGCCCGAGAACGCAACGAACAGGTCGGAGGTCATAAGGCGTGAGCGAAAAAGCAGAAGAACTGTATGCGGATATAATAAATCTTCCGCATCACGAGCTGACAACACGGCAGCGTATGCCGCGAATAAACCGTGCTGCGTCCTTTTCTCCGTTTGCGGCACTGACCGGATATGACGATAAGGTAAAGGAAGCAGGACGGCTGACGGACGAGCGTATAGAGCTTGATGACGGTACGATAAGCGCATTGAACGATAAGCTGAACTACGCCGTTTTGCTGTCTGATGAGCAGCCTGAAATATCCGTGACCTACTTCAAGCCGGACAGTATAAAGAACGGCGGAGAGTATGTAACGCATACCGGAGTAATCAAGCGTGTTGACGATTATGAGCGCAAGCTGATATTCACCGATAAAACCGCAATTTCGATAGATGATATCTACGGAATCGACGGTGAAATATATAGTAGTTTATATTGATATACTACTCCGGAATGCAAATAACTTATTACAGGAGATAAATCGGAAAGGTATATGCCTTTTCATTGATGGGACGAATGCGGTCACAGTTATCAATGATAAGACCGGGTTTGATATTCAGCTTATATTTACTCAGAACATCAAAGCTTTTGGTAGGCTTTGTAGGAGCAACACCTTTCTTAACCTCGATAGGGTAAATATCTCCGGCATTCACATAGACGAGGTCAATTTCTTTTTGATCGATATCACGATAGTAAAAAAGAGACTCTTTCGGATCTTTGTTGTACGCATAGAAATTTTTAATGATTTCGCTGACTACATAGGTTTCAAAGAAAGCACCATTCATTGCACAGGATTCCAACATTTCCGCATTGGGCCACTTGCAAAGATAAGCGCAAAGTCCGGTATCCATAAAGTAAAGCTTTGGAGCCTTAATGATTCTGTTCGAAACATTAGACATATACGGCTGCAGCAGGTAGATAATACCCGATGTTTGCAGAATGGAAATCCAACGCTTGCAGGTGCGTACATCAATTCCGACAGTGTTTGCAATCTGATCGTAATGTAGTTCCTGTGCGGTGCGTAAAGCAACCACTGAGATAAAATTGCGAAACTGAAATTCGCTGGAGGCTTCAATGAGCTTCATAACATCTCGCTCAATGTAGGTGTTAACATAAGATTTAAAATAGATATCACGCTCTGAAATGCCGGTGCAGATATCGGGAATGCCGCCTTTGAATATTTCCTCAAAAATTTCCTTTTTGCCGATATATTTTCTGCCGTCATTCTCTCTTTTCTTTATTTCGCTGATTTCAGGATTAAAAAGAGGCGCATTGTAGCCGTTCTTTTCCGCAAAGGTAAATGATGACATGTCAATCACGCCGCAGCGTCCGGCTAAGGAGTCGGAAATGCTCTCTTGAAGCTCGAAACGGTTTGAACCGGTCAGAATATACATCAGTTGTCTTTCCTCGCCGTTTTTCATCCAAACAAGCCGCTGTTCATCAATGATCTTTTTGATTTCGTCTAAAAGCTTCGGCGCTTTCTGTATCTCATCAATAACAACAGGCCATCCGTAGCTCTCCAAAAACAATTTCGGGTTATTGACTGCCAACGCACGGTCTTCGCCGTCGTCGAGGGTTACTTTTTTGTATTTGTCGCCGAATAAATGGTCAATGGTTGTTGATTTACCAACCTGCCTCGGACCGTAAACTACTACGCAGGGAAAGGATTGACCTGCAGCGAGAATGGCTTTTTCTACGGTTCTTTTAATATACATGAGAATAACACTCCTTGATAATTTTTTGTTTGCTGATTGATCGGCAATATATTATAACCGACTCTAATCCATTCAATGATTAAAGTATAGCACATAATTTCGATTAAGTCAACATATCAATGCTGTTTTCATCGGAATTATATTATATAGTATACCCACGCATTTATAAAATACTCACTTGAACAAACATAGTAACTCGATTTCTGTAATCGTTGCGCAAGCTCGATATTTCGGAAATACTACATAACAACTGAATAACTGACTTTAATTCGTGCAAGCAGAGCCGGTCGAAAGACCGTGATTTCCAAGCGCCGTACAAGGTTGAGACTTAATAGTATGGAAAACCATATCTATTGGTCTTGATTTGTACGGCGCTTTTTTTGTGCCCAAAAACACTTGTACGGTAATTGGAGTCCTTTCCTCGGCTTGCCCGGGAAAGGACTTTTTTATGTCATTGGGGACTTTTTTCAATTTTTCAAACGGTTATAGATCTGAGCTAATCCGTATCGGAGGTGACGACTTGAAACCGTGGCAGTGCTATATAGCCGGATATCCGTAATCTCTCGAATTTTTGAACCCGAACCATTTTCAAAAATTCAATTCAAAGGAGATTACAACAATGAGAAAGCTGTTTTTTGTAAAGAGAAATATAAACGAACCCACAGGGGCAAGTAATTGGATAGAAATGAATGTTGATGAATTTAATGAATTCATTTCGACGGAAGAAGGAAAAGCAAGGAAGAACAATTTTGCGCCATTGTTCGGCTTTGGTGCAGGTGACGCCGATTATTACATTGAAACGACTCGCGAGGAAGTAAGCAAAATACGCAAAGAAAACAACCGTCACGCATATTTGAAAAGGCTTGAGATGGAATCGGGTTGTGTAACGGTTTCTTTGAACGAGCTTGACCTATACGGCGAGAACGAACAAGAGGATAGAATTGTCGATCCGACAGCTTTTGTAGACAAGATATATATTGCAAAAGAAACCTCGGCGGAGATACAAAAAGCCTTGTCGATGCTGACAGATAAACAACGCGATATTATCTGTTCGCTTGTATACACAGATGAACCTGTAAGAGTTATAGATTACGCAAAAGCCCATAACATGACGAGCGTTGCCGTAATTCAAACAAAAGAACGGGCATTGAAACAACTGAAAAAAATATTGATTAAGTTCGGTATAGGGGGTTAATTTTCGGCACTTTTTTCAGCAATCCAATATAGAGAGCAAAAAAGAAAGGAAAGTGCCAATGAATACTAACTTAAAAATCATTTTGGAGAAAAACCACAAAGGCAAAAGCAATGCGATCAAGAGCTTTCAGCTTGAGCGTTTGACGAATCTGACCAGAAGCCAGATCAGAGAACGCGTAAATGAATTGCGGTGCAACGGAGTCCCCGTTTGCAGCGGTCGTTCCGGATATTACATAGCCGCTTCAAGAGAAGAACTGAACCATACAATCGCACAGCTTACCAGCCGCGTTTCACAAATCAATAAGGCAATCAAAGGACTAAAAGTAACATTGGAGGATTATCATGAATAACAGAACAAAAACCATCTATAACACTTCTATTTACTCCCCCGAATGGGCTGAGATTGACGACTATAACCATCGTAGACTATATGCCATTCTCGGTTTCAGAACTCTCGGAGATTTCCTCGGTATGAGGGTGTACGATTTTCTGAATATGAATCAGAACGACAGCGGTTATGCCGTCAATACAATCCTGGACTTATACAACTTTGTGAATCCGAATAACGAAATAGACGAAGCCATCTATTATGATGCGATTGAACAGCCTATCAATACAAGGCGTTGGGTTGCAGAGCACGGCTCAGCCGAGAATATCACAATCGAAGAAATCATCTTTGATCCGCTGATTAACAAGGAAGCTCTGAACAATATTTTCAATAGCATTTGCCGCGCCTTTTACAAATCCAGCGAGTATAGCATCCGCCAATACAAATATGCCTACTTGCGTGATGTCCCGAAAAACAAGAGGGTGCCGCATGAACAAAAGTGAAAAGGAAAAGATGGTGCCGGTTTGGATGAAAACCTGTCTTACATTGGAGGAAGCATCTGCTTGCACAGGTATCGGCGTCGGCAGATTGAAGATGCTCTCTCAGGCAGACGACGGCAAAATAACAATTTGGATAGGTAACCGCAGAATGTTTAAGAGAAAGAAGCTCGAAGAATTATTGGAACAGTCGGCTTCCGTATAGCAGGTGCGATTTTCAGATTCGCACATTGGACGCTCTCCTTGTTATTCGTTATCATATTACCGATGAATAACAAGGAGATGAGTCTATGGCTGCAAGAGAAACTATACCGATATGGGAAAAGAGAAATCTGACGCTTGAAGAAGCCGCCGAGTATTTCGGAATCGGGGTGTCGAAAATCAGAGAGTTATCAAATCAAGAGGGCTGCGAGTTTGTGCTTTGGATCGGCACGAAAAGATTGATAAAGAGGACAAAGCTTGAGCAGTACCTTGATAATGCAAATTCGATATAAGGAGGAATGTTTATGAGTTCCGGAAACATAAAATCAAATTCAACTACAAAACGAATGGATAGCAATAGAGTGAGACTGTATACAGGCGAGTCTCAAAGACCGAACGGAACATATATGTATCGGTGGACAGATGCGCAAGGAAAAAGGCATTATATATACGCGCCAACACTTGAAAAACTGCGCGAAGAAGAAAAGCTCATAATTGTTGATGAGCACGACGGTATAAAGCAGGAAAATAAACTGCTGACACTTAATGACCTGTTTGAGCTTTGGAAAGATACCAAGCGCGGAATTAAGGACAGCACATTTCAAAACTACATCTATATGTATAACCTTATTGTTGCACCGAACTTCGGGAAAAACAGAGTTCAGATGATAAAGAAATCAGATGTCAAAAAATTCTATAACCGCCTTGCTGACGGCAAGCGTATGCAGGTCGCAACGATAGATAACATTCATAATGTGCTTCACCAAGTTTTCCAAATTGCCGTTGACGATAATATTATCCGTATAAACCCAACGGACAATATGTTGCGAGAACTGAAAATGTCCCGTGATTATCGCTCTGAAAAGAGAAAGGCTCTGACAATCAAGGAACAGGAGATTTTCTTATCCTATATGAAAAAGAACCCGAAGTACCAACATTGGTTTCCTGTGTTCTTCATTATGTTGAATACGGGTATGCGTGTAGGTGAGCTTACGGGACTCAGATGGATAGATGTTGACCTCGACTGTGGAATGATTAAGATAAATCATACATTGGTGTATTACAAAAAGGCTGACGGTAAATGCAGCTACACTATCAATACAACAAAAACCGAAGCCGGAGATCGCGATATACCAATGACCGAAGAAGTAAAGTCAGCGTTTCTTGCCGTCAAAGAGTTCTATGATGATATCGGAATGAAATGCAATGCAAGCGTTGACGGGTACACGGATTTTATTTTCCTCAACCGTGACGGAAATCTCCACAACCAATCCTCATTAAACAATGCCATTCACCGAATCAGGAGAGATTGCAACGATGAAATTCTGCTAAACAGAAAAACGGATAAAGAGCCGGTGCTGCTGCCCTATTTCACCTGCCATCATTTGCGGCACACTTTTGCGACGCGGCTTTGCGAGTCGGGTATCAATATTAAGGTCATTCAAAATGTATTAGGTCATGTTGACATTTCTACAACAATGAACATCTATATAGATGTCACCAACGACTTGAAAAAAGAAGAAATGCTGACCTATGCGAAGTTCGTCGGGAGCAGTAATGGTGCGATTGAAACGGCTGTTTAATCAATAGAAAGAGAGATGCCAAAGATATAGATCTGCGGCATCTCTCTTTTTTTTGCACATTTCTCTTTTTTCAATAACTGAGATATACTAAAGGCACAAAGTGAAAGGTGTTTTTAGTATGGATAACAGTATCACGAATATGAAACCGCATCTTGTAAAAGAGTGGTCGGAAAGGAATTTGCCGCTGAGTCCCGACGAAGTACCTTACGGCTCAAATAAACTGTATTGGTGGAAAGGTTCGTGTGGACACGAATGGGAAGCAAGTGCAAAGGCTCGTTCTGCCGGAGAAAAGTGTCCTATATGCTCCGGTGCAAGAGTTGTTGCAGGAATCAATGATCTGAAAACGATGTGTCCCTCGTTAGCCGAGGAATGGTCAACGAAGAATAAAATAAAACCAACACAGGTTTCTGTCGGTTCTCATAAAAAGGTATTATGGCACGGAAAGTGCGGTCACGAATGGACGGCAGTAATTAAAAACCGAGTGCGCGGTGCAGGCTGCCCCTATTGCTCACACAACATTGTTCTTCCCGGATTTAATGACCTCGCTTCACGGTTTCCGAAGCTTGCAGCAGAATGGTCGGAAAGGAACTATCCGCTGCGCTCAAATATGGTTACGGCATTTAAGAACAAAAAGGTGTGGTGGAAATGCAGTCTCGGACACGAATGGCATACTTTGATATCCACAAGAGCCGGAGGCAGTCAATGCCCTTATTGCAGCGGCATTAAATTACTGAAAGGTTTTAATGACCTTGCCACTACGCATCCTGCGATTGCAGAAGAATGGTCCGAATTAAACTATCCGCTTCTCCCCGACCAGGTCAACGAAAAATCCACGAAGAATGTTTGGTGGAAGTGTAAGGTGTGCGGCAATGAGTGGAAGGCTGTAATCAATGCTCGTGTAAAAGGTGTTTCCTGTCCTGTTTGTGCAGAACGAAAGGTATTGAAAGGATATAATGATTTAGCCACAACAGACGCTGTGCTATGCAAAGAATGGGACTACGAAAAGAACAAGGCTGAGCCAACGGAGATTTCAAGAAACTCGCATAATCGTGCGTGGTGGTTGTGTAGATACGGACACAGTTGGAACGCAAAAATATGTGAGCGAACTCACGAGGGTAAAACCTGCACGGTTTGCGAATCCGAATTTGATAGCTTGCTCGTTCAACTTTTGGTTTCGCTATATGCAAAACAGTATAATATGAGAGTGGCTACATTTGACGATAATATAATCGGGTTGCCGTTGGAAACATACATCCCTGATATGTTCTTTGCTATTGAGCGTGTGAATGAAAAGACAGTCAATGAAAATGAAAGGGCGGTTAAAGAGCACCTATGTAAAATGAACGGGATATCGTACTTTGAAGTTTCAGCAAAAACTCGCATTGAACTTGCCGACAAAATCAAAAAGATATTTCGGGAGAAAAACATATACATTCTTTCAAACAGCCAAGAGGATATTGAGGGGTGCAAACAGGCTTTTTACAGATGGAAGGACAAAACTCAACCATGATATTACTTGATTTTCTTGGAGTTTTGGTGTATAATGCAGCTATGTTGGAATGAAAGATGTGCTTCTTTGTTGGGCAATAAGGTATATCAAGCTTACACCTTACACCAAAAAATACACCAATATGCGCACGCCGGAATTCTTGATAATTCTCGATATGGCTTTATTTGTGTGGTTTTATTATTGCGAAATGCCCGTAAATGCTTGATAATTCCCGATAATTCCGGGTTTCTGTCCGAATCCCGACGATGAAGCCAATTGGCGACCCGAAAAAGGAACAACCGGCTGTCAACACTGCAGCGGCAGACGAGGCGCCTAAAGCAAAGCCGGAAAAGATTGATTTTTCTAAGGTAAAGGTAGAACCTTTATTTGAGGAATTTGTTGATTTTGATACATTCAGCAAGTCAGATTTCCGTG
>OIZO01001256.1_pt1 | contig 13599 bp, 13 predicted proteins | sample 1588551 | NCBI WGS metagenome assembly OIZO01 (sample SAMN03283271) | human gut metagenome | biome: human-associated habitat; material: feces | host: Homo sapiens | place: Peru | collected 2012 | reverse complement strand
GCAGCTTTTCTTGACATATCATCATAATTTGTTGCCTTAATTAATTTGAACATTTTCTTTTCCCCTTTTCTAAAAAAATAGAAGCACCATAAAGCGCTCCTATTATTATATAACCTAAAGTTGTGCTACGCCCTTACAATAAGTTTGAACTACTGAATAATCATCATTTAACACAACAATATCAGCATCCTTACCTACTTCAAGTGAACCCTTACGATCATCAACACCTAAACATCTTGCAGGATTAATAGTACAAGAATTAATAGCGTAGTTAAATGGAACCATTGCCTTCTCAACAAGAATTCTTAAACCCTTATTGATATTTAAAGTTGAACCAGCCAAATTACCAGCCTCAACCAAATGAGCAGAACCATCAGGATAAATAACAATCTCATTGCCACCAAAGATATGCTTAGAGCCAATAGGAGTACCCTTAGCCATAAGTGCATCAGAAATCATGATTGAATAATCAGGACCCTTTGACATAAAGAAATTATTCAACGCAGCATAAGTAGAATGATTGCCATCACAAATAATCTCACCATACATTGTTCTAAGTCTATAAGCAGCACCAACCAAACCATTAGCACGATGAGTAAATGGAGTCATGCCGTTATAAACATGTGTCATTGACTTAGCACCATGTGCAAACGCATCAACAGCTTGTTCATAAGTAGCAGCACTATGGCCAATAGAAACTACAACACCATTTTCACTACAATATCTAGTCAAAGCAAAATCATCATCTTGCTCAGTAGCCATAGTAATATATTTAATATGGCCTCTTGCAGCCTCTTGATATCTCTTGAATTGTTCTACACTTGGCTTAACAATATATTGTTCAGGTTGAGCACCCTTATACTTCATATCAAGATATGGACCCTCAAAGTGAATACCTAAGATTTCAGCACCCTTATATCCTTCTTCCATAACATCAGCTACATTTCTCACCGCATTAGTTAATACTTCCTCAGATTGAGTAATAGTAGTAGCCAAAAAAGCAGTAACACCCTCATCAACAATATGCTCGCTCCAGTTTCTTAATCCTTCAGGATTGGCATCATTTGTATCAAATGTATAAGCACCATGACAATGGATATCAATAAAACCAGGAACAATTCTTAGTTCTCCATAATCCTTATCAACTTCCTTTGTACCATAAGGATACATTTCCTTGATCTTACCATCTTCGATTTCTAATTGAAAAGGAAAGAATTGGTCAGCAACCCATACTTGTTTACTTTGAATAATCATATTTTTACTCCTTCACAGTATTAATTATAGTTCTTTTTGTCTAAACAAAGAAGGCATATCACTTTTGAACACGTAATCTTTATTCTTATATCTAAAGGCCAATTCATAGGCATGAAGATATAATCTCTTGGCCTTTCTACCGCCATAATTCTTATCCCCAACAATAGGATGACCAATATCCTTAAAAGTAACCCTAATTTGATTCTTTCTACCCGTCTTAATATCCACTCCAAGCAAGGCACTATCCTTATTTTGTTTAATCACCTTATAATCAGTAATACACAAAGAGCCTCTTTCACTCACATAACCCATATTAAATTTGTTGTAGGCAATATGATTCTCAATATGACCACTAGGATCATCAAACACACCCTCACACAGCGCATAATAGCCTCTTTTATAAACTATATCATTCCAGTTTTCCTGTAACTCATCTCTTAATTTTTGTTTCTTACAGAAAACCAAAACACCACTAGTATCCTTATCTAGTCGATGTAATATGAAAATCATATTATGTTTATCTATTGACTTAACATATTCTCTAACCAAATGATAAGCGGTTCTTTCCCTCTCCTTATCATTACTAATGCTCAACAAACCAGCAGGCTTATTAATACAAACAAAGTCATCATCCTCATAGATAATATCCAAGTCACTCTTCTTAACACTATCTCCAATAACCATTGCATCACCTACATTAAGTTTATAGTCAAACTTACTTGTAGCTACTCCATTGACAACAACTTTATTATTTAAAATCTTTTTTGCGACATTCCTTGAATAATGTAAATCATTAATCAAATACTCAAGTAATGTTCCCTCATGTCTTATTTTTATTTCTTTCATTCTATTATTATATAATGATTAGACATAAGGAGGAAATTATGAACGACATTAAAAAAACATTAAAAATCGCAAGTACACTTGAAATAGCACTTGGCGCATTACATCTACTATCACTTATGTTCTTATTAGAAAAAGAATTATTAAATGCCTTAACACCACTTGGTAAAGGACTATTATTTGGTGTTGATGGACTACTTATTCTATTAGGAATCATTGGACTTCTTTCTAAACAAAAGAAATCATTAATCGCAATCATCCTTGGCATCATTACGGTAATTGTCCAAATGCTACAAGCATTCGCTCTAATGTCTAGTAGTCACAACTTCATTGTTGTATTCTTATCTTGTATCTTACTATTTGTAACCATCCAATACATTGGTGACAACATTAAAATCTATAAAAAGAAATAAGACTATAAACTAAATTGTAGCTTTTTTAATCAGTAACACATCAAAACAGCCTACATAAGTGTAAAAGGAACCAATATGATAACAATAAATATCACAAAAGCACGTAGCCAATTAAACAAACTTGTAAGCGATGTTAATGTTGGTTTTAATCCAATCACAATTGTTAACGACAAAGGCAATAATGCGGTTTTAATCTCTGAAGATGATTGGAAAAATATTGAAGAAACATTATTTCTATCAAGTATTCCTGGATATGTAGATAATATTCTCTCAATTGATAAGAACGAGGACTGGGAAAAGGGCCAAGTATATAACCCTGATGATGAATGGTGATTATAAGCCATGAAGGATAAAAGAAATCAGTTTAGATGAGATTGCTAAATAAAACATAAGGTTAATCGAAAGTATGTTCTTTTATTTTGAAAATATTTTCAAAAGAAATGAAAACTTTTCTAAAAGATTATTGACATTAAGTCAAGCTGAGTCTTAGAATGAAATTGCGTTGAAGTAAACGAGTATTCTACTTTGGCATTATAGAGAGATCGTGGTAGGTGCAAACGATTATGTGGAGGTAAAAGAAAACTTTATGGAGCTAGGAAACTACGGGAAAGCCCGTTATAGCTTAGGACCTTGTTGGAGGTTTATGAGGTTATTCTAGTAATAGAATAATAAATTAAGGTGGTAACACGATTATAAGTCGTCCTTATTGGGGACGATTTTTTTTGTCCCTCAAGCTAATCGATGAAGGGAGAAAACATATGAAAAAATTATTAACAATTCTATTAGCTACTATCTGCTTATTTGCACTATGTGCATGTAATTCGGGCTCGAACCTGGGCTCAAATCAGGGCTCGAATCCTATCAAGGTCGGCGTTGTCCAAACAACACAACACCCTGCGCTTGATGCAGCTACTCAAGGCTTTGTAGATGCATTAAAGGAAAACGGTATCACAGACGTTGATGTTCAAAATGCAAGCGGAGAAAGTGCTAATTGTTCTACAATCGTAGGTAACTTTGTTGCCGATGGTGTTGATTTAATCATGGCTAATGCTACTCCAGCTTTACAAGCTGCTAGTGCTGCAACTGATACAATCCCAGTACTTGGAACATCTATCACTGTATACGATGTAGTATTAGGTGGTAGTGTTCCTAAAAATGTTTCTGGTACTACCGACTTAGCACCACTAGATGAACAAGCAAGCATGATTAAAGAACTATTCCCAGATGCTAAAAAAGTTGGTATCTTATTCTGTTCAGCAGAAGCTAATTCACAATACCAAGTAGACAAGATTTCTAAATTCTTAAATGAAGATGGAATTGAAACTGTTAACTACGTGTTCAATGATTCAAATGATATTACAGCCGTAACTGAAAAAGCAGTAAACGATAAGGTTGATGTAATCTACATTCCAACTGACAATACAGCCGCAGCTAATACTCAAGCTATTGCCAACGTTGTACTTCCAGCTGGTATTCCAGTATTTGCCGGAGAAGAAGGCGTTTGTACAGGATGTGGTGTTGCTACCCTTACTATCTCTTACTACGACATTGGTTTCAAGACTGGTGAAATGGCAGCTGATATCCTATTAAATGGAGCCGATATTTCTACAATGGAAATTGAATCTGCACCTCAATTCGTTAAGAAGTTCAACAAGACAAATGCTGAAAAACTAGGAATCACTATTCCTGAAGACTACGTAGCTATCGAAGAATAATTATGCTACTAGGATTAATTAACTCAATGCCAAGTGCCATTGCCCAAGGTCTAATCTGGGGCATAATGGCCATTGGCATTTATGTCACTTATAAAATATTAGATATTGCCGATTTAACCGTAGATGGCTCATTATGCACAGGTGGTGCAACATGCGTAATCCTTCTAGTAAACGGTTGTCCAATGTGGCTAGCCCTTATCTGTTCAATTCTTGCCGGTATGCTAGCAGGACTTATAACAGGTATCCTAATCACTAAACTTAAAATACCCGCAATCCTTGCAGGTATTTTGACACAATTAGCCCTATATTCTATCAACCTACATATTATGGGATTTGGTACTACTTCATTTTCTAAATCAAACCTGCCAATCAGTGTTGATAAATATAATTTAATAGTATCATCGAGATACGTTAGAGAATTATCATTAAGAAACCCTATTATTGTAGTAATTCTATTTGTTGCCATCGTAATAGCTATTCTATATTGGTTCTTTGGAACTGAACTAGGATGCTCTATAAGAGCCACAGGAGCCAACCAATTCATGGCCAGATCACAAGGCATCAATACCGACAAAACAAAAGTAATTGGCCTTGTAATATCTAACAGTTTAGTTGCCCTAACAGGTGCCCTATTATCTCAATACCAAGGCTTTGCGGACATCAACATGGGAAGAGGTGCCATCGTTATTGGCTTGGCAGCTGTTATTATTGGTGAACAAATATTTGACAAAGTATTTAAAAACTTTGCCCTAAAACTATTTGCCTGTGTACTAGGTGCCATCATCTATTACCTAGTGATCCAATTTGTCTTAAAACTTGGTCTATCAACCGATGATCTTAAAATGTTAACAGCCATTGTAGTAGCTATCTTCTTAGCTATTCCTAATTTAAAGAAAGGAACAAAATCATGTTAAAAGTTGAAAATATCTATAAAACATTCAACCCTAATACTATAAATGAAAAGAAAGCACTTAATGGTGTTTCACTTACACTTAATGATGGTGATTTTGTAACTGTTATCGGTTCTAATGGTGCAGGTAAGTCAACTTTATTAAACGCTATCGCTGGTATTTGGCCAATAGATGATGGAAAAATTATGATTGATGAACATGACATAACAAAACTAAAAGACTTCCAAAGAGCCAAATATATTGGCAGAGTCTTCCAAGATCCAATGACTGGTACGGCTGCCACTATGTGGATAGAAGAGAACATGGCTCTTGCCAAAAGAAGAGGCAAGAAAAGAGGCCTAAAGATTGGCATCGAAGACAAAGAAAGACAAGAATATAAAGAACTATTAAAACAATTAGATTTAGGCCTAGAAAATAGATTAACAACTAAAGTAGGACTGTTGTCAGGTGGTCAAAGACAAGCCCTAACCCTACTTATGGCAACTATGCAAAAGCCTAGACTATTACTACTTGATGAACATACAGCTGCCCTAGATCCTAAGACTGCTAATAAGGTTCTTGAAATAACTGATAAGTTAATCAAAGAAAACAATCTAACTACTTTTATGGTTACTCACAATATGAAAGATGCACTTAAATATGGAAACAAGATTATCATGATGTGTGATGGTAAAATCATTTTTGAGGCAGAAGGTAAAGAAAAAGAAAAACTAACTGTTAAAGACTTATTAGATAAATTCGATACAGCAGGAGGTGTTGTATCTGATTCTATGATGCTTGGATAAAAACAAAACACAATATGAATTAAGAAACGACATTAGGGCTCGATCAATATTCAAGTCCTAATCTTTTTAAATCATAAACCAAACTAATGATGATCATCTGAGTGGTGTTCATCTGGATGATGAGTCGCAACTGGATCTTCTTTCGTTATAGTTTTATCTCCATCATCATTTTTACCACAAGCAACTAAACCCACCATTAAACTAAGCAAAAGTGAAATAATTATTATTTTTTTCATGTACTAACTCCCTTATCTTTAAAATAATTCAATAATAAAACCCAAAAATCGATTATTTATAAAAATCTCCGTTTCGATACCTATAAGGATTTAGTTTTAACATAAATTACCTTTCTATTAACATTATATTATCATTGTAAACGATTGCCTAGTTTTAACTTCAATTTCGCCAAAAGAAAAGGAGCAAATGCTCCTATTTCAATTTTTCTAATAATTTTTTAGCTTCAACAAGCCCTTCCTTACATGCTTTCTTATTAACCATGGTGCAGTCAACATCTTCATACATATTAGTAGCGAACTTGATATCCTTAAACTCTTTATAAGCTAATGAAGCCTTGCCATATTCTTTTTCAAGATAAGTATCAACAGCAGAATACCAAGAAAGAAAATCATATGAGTTATATTGAACATCATCCTCAATAAACTTGTTAATACCAAGAATTAAACTATCAATACTATTCATCTGTCTTCTTCTTTGTAGTTCTTCTTCTAGTTGTTTTCTTAGGTTCAGGTTCGAGCCCAGGGTTTGAGCCCGTAGTTTCGTTCTTTGGTTTAGACTCAACATCTTTAGCCTCAACCTTAGTTTCAGATTCGAGCCCAGGGTTTGAGTCCATAGCTTCAACCTTGGTTTCTGTTTCAAGACTTTCTTTCTTAACTAAACGATTATCAACAACAACCAATTTGCCATCAAGAACATCCTTAATCTCTTCTGCAGTAATTGTTTCATTCGCAATAAGTGCATCAGCAATCTTAATCAAATCATCCTTGTGTTCATTAATAATTTGCTTAGCGTGTTCATGACAAGAATCAATAATCTTTCTAACTTCAATATCAATCTCATAAGCTACTTGGCTACTTGCATTAGCAGGAGAATTGTAGTCTCTGCCAAGGAAAACAGTTGAATTACCACTGTTATATTGAACAGGACCTAAATCAGACATACCATATGTTGTAACCATATCCTTAGCGATACGAGTTGCTTGTTGGATATCATTTGAAGCACCAGTAGTAATATCTGAGAAGAAGATTTCTTCAGCAGCTCTACCACCCATATAAGAAGTAATTGTATCAACTAATTCCTTCTTAGAATTTAAAATCTTTTCTTTTCTTGGGGTAATCAAGTTATAACCACCAGCACTACCACGAGGAATAATTGTAACCTTTTGAACAATAGCACCATCAGGTAAGTTCAAACCAACAATGGCATGACCAGCCTCATGATATGCCACTAACTTCTTAGTATGTTCATCATAAGTTCTACTCTTCTTAGCAGGACCCATCATAACTCTATCGATTGCTTCATCAACTTCTTGAGTCTCAATTAAATTCTTATTTTCTCTTACTGTTAAAATAGCAGCTTCATTTAATACATTTTCTAGATCAGCACCAGAGAAACCAGGAGTACGTCTTGCGAGTGCTTCCAAGTCCACATCATCAGCAATCTTCTTATTACGAGCATGTACCTTTAGAATAGCCTCTCTACCCTTTAAATCAGGTAAAGAAACAGTGATTTGTCTATCAAAACGACCAGGTCTTAATAAAGCTGGATCTAGTACGTCAGGTCTATTTGTAGCCGCAATAACAACAACTCCATTGTTGTCAGACATACCATCCATCTCAACCAACATTTGGTTAAGAGTTTGTTCTCTTTCATCATGGCCGCCACCCATACCAGCACCACGTTGTCTACCTACTGCATCGATTTCATCAATGAAAATCATACAAGGAGCAGTAGCCTTTGCTTGCTTAAACATATCTCTAACTCTACTAGCACCAACACCAACAAACATTTCAACGAAGTCAGAACCACTAATAGAATAGAAAGGAACATTAGCCTCACCTGCAACTGCCTTAGCCAACAAAGTCTTACCAGTACCAGGAGGACCAACAAGAAGAATACCCTTAGGAATACGAGCACCCATAGCCGCAAACTTCTTAGGAGTCTTTAGATACTCGATAATCTCAGCCATCTCTTCTTTTTCTTCATCACAGCCAGCAACATCCTTGAACTTAACCTTGATGTTATCTTCTTTTCTAGCTCTAGACTTAGAAAACTCAAACGCCTTATTGTTACCAGAAGCAGCACCCATCTTAGAAATCATTAACATGCCAAGTCCTGCAAACAATACAATAGGCAAAATAGAACCAAGTAAAGATAAGATAATGCTAGTTTCATTAGCATCCTCAACCTTAACACTTGCATTTGAATCCTTTAACTTAGAAATAAGCTCATCAGTAGTTGTCTCAGTCTTTGGAACATCACTTGTAAAACTTACTTCCTTGCCATCAACAGTATAAGTACCACTAACATTGATGATATTATCATCAACTAGTAAAGTAGCCTTACTTACAGTCTTAGTCTCTAATACTTTATTCAATTGTGAATAATCAATTCTTGTAACTGTACTTGAAGACATTGGATTTGTAAAAAACAAAGCCACCAAGAACGCAATCGCAATCAAATAAGGAATATAAGTACTAGGATTTGGTTTTTTATTTTTGTTATTTGGTTTAATCACACCATACCTCCATTTATTAAATAGCTTCTTCTTTAATTACACCAATATAAGGTAAATTACGATACTTTTGGTTATAGTCCAAACCATAACCAATCACAAACTCATCAGGAACTACAAAGCCAATATAGTCAGCCTCAATAGCCTTCTCTCTTCTAGCGGGCTTATCCAACAAAGTAACAATCTTGATTTCCTTTGCGCCCTTATTCCTAAACATCTCTGTTACCTTCTCTAAAGTCTTACCAGTATCAACAATATCTTCAACGATTAAAACATCTCTATCAGTAACTGAACCTTCAATATCCTTAATAACTCTAACTTCAATAGAATTAGTACCAGAATAACTAGAAACATCCATGAAATCAATTTCACAATCGATATCAAGTTTCATAACAAGTCCCATCATAAATGGAACTGATCCCTTTAATAATCCTACAATAACAGGAACACTATTCTTTTCTTTATAATACTTGCTAATTTCATCAGCAAGTTCCTTTTCTCTCTTTGTGATTTCTTCACTAGAAACTAAAATCTTTTTTACGTCGTTATGCATATTTTTTTCACCTCGGTTAACTTTATAATTTTAACATATACATGTTAGCATTTTTTGAGTAATGATTAATATCACAGCCTATATTTGGCACAAAAATAGCAGTTCCAGCACTATTTACAATCACAGGCCACATCTTTCTCTGCCTATAAGAGATCTTATTATCAATAAAGAAACGATTTAACTTCTTAGTACCATACCGTAACTCGATGCTATCGCCCTCTTTATAATTTCTAATAGTTAAAGGAAAATCATCTTCACTTACATTAAAACTCTCAATTGTCTTACCACTCTTACATAACTTAAAATACTTGGTCTTAAAATATTTTATATCCGATAATTCATAAACATAGTCAGCTTCCTTTTTATAAACCTCTACATAACCGTATTCTAAACACAAATACTTATCTTCAATAAGAACTTCAAAAGACTTAGTAGTACTTATTTGTCTTATCAATTCATCAGCCTGTTTTCTAGAAATAGAAATGCCCAAGAATATTCTTAATAATCTAATCTTATCTTCAAATAATAGAAATTCAGATATAGGAATTCTACTTCTCTTATTTATAAAAGCTATACATTCCTTATTCAATATCCTATTCTCTTTATTCAATGAATTGATTTCTCTAACAACTAAATTCTTTTCCCTTAAAGACATCTTCTCAATCACATCATGCCTTATTCTATTTCGCTGATAATCATCACTCAAGTTAGATTCATCAATACCATATACTATTTCATTACTATCACAATAGTTCTTTAAATCATCTTTGGTATACTTCAACAAAGGCCTAACAATCTTAATTCCAAAGTTCTTAACACTTTTTTTCAAACCATAATAATAGACATGACTATTACGCTTCTTCTGCATAAGATAAGTCTCAATTAAATCATCTTTATGATGAGCCAACATCACACAATCAAGATCATATTTATCAATAATTTCTTTATAGAATTCATATCTAAAAATTCGAGCATTCTCTTGAAAATTACCACCATCTACTTCTACATAATCCTTCTTGAAATAAGGAATATCATATTTTCTACAATAATCCTCTACTATCAATTCATCACGCAAAGCGCTATCCCTATGATGATAATTAACATGAGCTACATACACCTCATATTTATCTTTCATCATATCTAAAAGAGCCATTGAATCTGGCCCTCCTGATACTCCTATAAGAACTCTTTTTCTCAAGCCTTCCATATAGGACATAATTATATACTATAGCCAAAATAAAGCACCTTATTTCACCTAAAATTCAGCTAAATAAAAGCTCTAATCAACGACTAGAGCTTCTTGAACAATAATTATTTAACACTTGTATTAGATACTTTATATACACAAGCACCCTTAGACTCAGACCAGATCCAGTTAGTTGAACCCATTTCTTCATCACAAGTGATAATACCATCAGCATTTAAGTCCTTAGGACCAGCCTTACTTGGACTACTTACTGTAGGCTTAGTTTCAGGTTTTGTTGAAGGAGTTGTTCCACCACTAACAGATTTATAACCAACTACAACATAAGTAGAGAATCTATCGGTCTTAAATGTTAAGATATTTCCTTCTAATGTAGCATCCAATAATGTTACTTCATCACCATGGAATCTAGCAACCTTAATTACCTTAGCGTTCTTTAATGTTTTAACATTTTCATCGCTTAAAACCAAAGTAATTGTAATCTCTTTATCCAACTTAGTGATATTGGTTTCAGTTCCGTCATCTTTAATTGCAGTTAATTTTAAATCCAACGGAATCTTATAAGAAACATCTGCCTTATCTTTTTCAATTACAGCCTCAATCTTCTTAACTTCATTTGGAGTTAATTGTTTTTTAACATTAGCATTAACCGCAACACTTTGAACATTTTTGAATTCTTCAGTCTTCTTTACGATATCTAAGTTTTCTTGATTACCTACAACAGTTGGTTCTTTTACTGTAGCTTGAGTAGCCTTAACAACAATTGTTTCACCATTAGCGTTTTTACTTAAACAATATCCACTTGCTAAATATGAAGTCATATTTTTTGGATAAGAATTAAATGTACCACCATCAATTTCGATAGGTCCATCATAAGATACAAAACATTCTTCACTGTTTCCAAATCTTCCACCATGAATAGTTAATTTACCTTCTGTAGTCATAATCCATGGTACATTTGGAGTCTTTCCAGAAAGGAATTCGCCAGAATTAATAGTTAATTTAGCAGTGTTATTAATCAACGCTGATTGTTTTAATTCTTTACTTGTTGTTCCCATAAATGTAGGACCATCAATTGTTGCAACACCCCCATTATAAAGAATGAACTCATCTTCTGCACTATTAGTAATTTGTCCACTGCCCTTAATTGTCAATATACCTTCATTAAGAATTGTGTTATATTGGCTACTAGTTAATTTGTAATTTCCAATATCTAGAGTGATTTGTGAATATCTACCAATACGAATTGATTCATCTTGGTCGTTCACTAAAGTAATAACATCACCTCTGTTAGCCTCATCGATTGCTTCTTGAATTGAAGAATATTCTTTAGCACCATTCTTAGCTACAATTTTTCCTTCAGTTGGAATTAAACTTTCACTTTGTAGGAACACAGTCCAATCAGTTGTCCAAATTCCAACCCCACCAGTTGCACCATAACCATAAGATACTGATTTATCAACATTATTCCAACTTGTTTTTGTGTCTACGCCAAATAATTGAATGTCTTTAGATTTAATATCATTTTCTCTATCAAACACATATCTATATGTAACTGCTAGACGATATTCTTTTCCTGTCTTAAAAACACTATCAGAAGTTTGAGAGTAATGTTCTCCGTTATTTTTATCACACCAGTTTAAATCGTAACTTGATGGATCAACTGCCTTGCCATCTTCTCCAATTAAAGAAATCTTAGTTTTATCAACTTTGGTAGTTTTGCCAGCAACAGGTTGTGGAACTTCTCCAACAAGTTTTAAAATCTTTTGTTGATTTGGTTGATATTTAATACCAGTAGTGATTTGCACCGGATCACATTCAAAAGGTTGTTCTTTATGTTCTTTGCCATCATAATAAATTAACACAAATTCATATTTTCCATCAGCAAAGCCTTTATCGACTAATGCTTGCTTACTAACCTTTAATGTGGTTTTGTCAACCATTTCTATGTACTTTTCTTCGTTAACTGTACCATCTTCATACTTATTTGTCTCATTCCATAAAGTTCCTTGCCATCCAAGACCAATCACAGTCATTTCTAGATAAGAACCAGTAACAGCATTACTTTCATATGTGCTCAATCTTCCGTTGTACAAGCTCTCAATTAAATCTTCAGACCCCTTAATAATCAAGTTACCAGCATCATCTTGATAAGCGCTTAACTTAACTTTGTTGTATTTGATAGAAAAAGATTCATCTTCATTCTTGAAAAAAGCATAACCTTCTGGAATATATTTCTTAACACCATACATTCTGACTTCTTCAGTAAAGAAAGTTCCACCATTTAGCACAAAACAATTATCATTATCTTTTGATTGATAAAAATTTAGTTTGCCATTGCCAAATATTCCATCATTAATAGTCATAATAGAGTCGGCTGAAGCAGAAGTAATTATTGTTTCTACTTCGTTTGTATCAGCTGTAAATGTTCCTGAATTGATTGTTGCCTTGTATTCATTGATTACAATGCCTGTAAAATTTTTGTCACTATGTTTGCTAGCAATAAAATCAGGGCCATCAATAACAACAGTTCCTCTGTTATACAAAACAAAGTTTCCACTTGTAGTATTTAAAATTTTACCATTGCCTTTAATAGATAATGTACCCTTGTTTTCAATTGTTGATGCATTAGCATCATCATTATCAATTGTCTTGCCATTCACATTCAATACAACATTTGATGTTTCTGATACTAAAATGTGTTCTTTAACATCCGTAAGTAATACTACTTCATCACCATTTTGAGCCGCATCGATTGCTGCTTGTAATGTTGCATATTCAACATCACCAATCTTAGCAACCTTAGTTTCTGCTTCTTGAGTTTCATCTTGTACTTCTACAGGAGTCTCTTCTAATACTTCGCTTGCATCTTCCGCATTAACGCAAAAAGCACATGAAAAGACCATCAACAAGCACAATAAAGCAGTTGTAAGCTTCTTCATATTATTTTCATTCCTCCCTATAATATTTAGCTTGCTTATAAATTAATTTCCAAATCTACCCGAAATTTGTTTATAACCGCTTTCATGTTACCCCCCCCCCGTGTTATTTTGTCAATGACATAAAATCTCACTTGACATAAAATCTGTAGAACGACACGATAATTGTTAATCGACACATTATTTTAGCCACTTGGCGACACATTATTTTAGCCATTAGTTCTATGTGG
>OIZO01001255.1_pt1 | contig 13605 bp, 11 predicted proteins | sample 1588551 | NCBI WGS metagenome assembly OIZO01 (sample SAMN03283271) | human gut metagenome | biome: human-associated habitat; material: feces | host: Homo sapiens | place: Peru | collected 2012 | reverse complement strand
CACTACACGGACACTACTCTACACTCAATTTATGAAGTAGATTACCTGCGGATTTTTTTTCTAGGGATGGCACAATATTGCCCTAGGTAGGGCAATAAAATGCTGTCCCTAAGCATAAAACGCTACGTGGTGAGCCCCGTCTAAGCCCAGATGAATCTCAAGTAAGCCTTACGTAAACTTTAAAAGAGGTACACGTAAACATTATCTAAGCCTCAAACCAATTTGAAATGAAGCTTACTTCATTGGCAAATGAAGCCTATTTCAAAGGCGAATGAAACTACTTTCAACGGCAAACGAAACTACTTTCAATAGCCAATGAAGCTAGCTTCAATCTCAAACGGAGCCAGTTTCAATCTCTAAAGAAGCCTTTTTGTTTTATTATATAAGCAAAATCGTGATGGGTGATAGATGCTTTGCAAAAAATAAACACGTATGCTCGGGTATTCCAATAAACTTGCAGCATCGTCATTGTCATCAACTCCGAGTTCCTTGCTGCATTTTTTGCCATTGGCAAGTTCTTAGTGTAAGGTAACGTCCTTTGTGAAAGAAAAGTTAAAAACGAAAAGTTTTTAGTGAAAAGTTGCTTTAAATCAAAAATAATTGCTATATTTGCAGTTGATTTTATTGACAGATAAAAACCATGATCGCATTGTCTAATGTGACACCCGGAAGAGGTCATTTTGTACCTCTCAGTGCAGGCCTAATCTCCTGCATCCTCCCCGAAGAGACAGGAAAGGGGTGTCGGTAAGAAATGTGCCTATATTTAAAGGCTATGAATATATATGTAGAAATAATATAGTGTTTAACTCACCTAGATTTAATTAATATGGAATTTTTTAAAATTACTTATATACCGGGAGTAATAGCACTATTTACTAGTATTTGTGGCGTTTTGTATTTCTTTCTTTTCTCATATTTGGGGTTAAAAAGTAAGAGAGCAAGACGTGAAGAAGAAAAAATGTCATTCGATTTAGTTGTTGGAAATTTATCTTCTGAAGATAATACTACAAGATTGGCATCTGCTATTATGTTAAGGAGGTTTCTTCATGGGAAAGTACTGAAATCAAATAGATATTTGTTCCAAGAGAGTGTTAATGTCATTTCGTCAATGTTGAAAGTTCTTCCAACAGGTATATTCCAAAAAACGTTAGCAGACGGTTTGGCCTATGCTATAGATTTATCTGATATGGATTTGCAGAAGACAAATTTACAGGATGTATATTTGGGTAGGAAGGATAACAGAAAAATCAAAATTGATTCAACAGATTTCTATTTGTCAGATTTGTCTTATGCTCTTTTAGAGAATCTTACTGGCCATGCTATTTTCTATAGGGCTATATTATTTTGTACACAAATCAAGAATTCAGACTTGTCTGGTAGTTCTTTTAGGGAAGCTGATATGACAAGGGTAAATTTCAAAAATGTTTTGTTGAAGGGAGCTGATTTTTCAGGTGCTTTGCGTGTTCCTGAGAAAATCAAAGCAAAATTAGTAGATGGAATATACATAGACGATGATAGAGTAACAATAGGATACGATTTAAAATCAAGTAAGAATATTTTTTTTTCAATGCCGAGTATTATGGAAAAAAGTGAGGAACTTCTTACAAAAGATTTTAAGTTGTTCTTAGAAGGGCAGGGATATAATGTACATTATTACATAAAGGATAATTATCCATGTTATGGTCAATTAAACAGAATTCGTGAGAAAATTATGAATTCGGTAGGTGTAGTTGCTTTTGGATTTAAACAAATAAAGATAAAAGATGCACTATTTCGACCCAATACGAAAGAAGAACAAGTTTTATCAGACAAATGGATATCAACACCTTGGAATGACATAGAAGTAGGAATGGCACTAATGGTAGGAATGCCAGTGTTGATTATCAAGAATCCTTCTATTGATTTTGGTATTTTTGATGAAAAATTGAGCGAATGTTTTGTAGCAAGTATTTCAACTACTGATGATAATAGAAAACTCTCATTAAACAAAGATGTATTAAGATGGCTTTCAAAACTATCAGTTTAGGGAAAATGTTAAGAATGTTTGTTTGTACCCAAATAAAAATAGAAAGTGTGTCGAAGTCCAATGTAAGCAGCTAAAAATAATGTGCTGATCTAATGCATAAAAAAGACGTTTATCTGAAGTGATATAAAATATTACAGGTAGGTTTTCCACGATTCTTTTTTGTGTTGTCTAAAAATAATAATTATAGTTGACGTTTTGGAAAACTACGTCAAAGAATAAATAAATTATGTAATGAAACACGTATTATTACGTTATTCCATTTTATTATTTTCTCTGTTGATTATATCCTGTACTAAGGATATTGTTGATACAACCGGAAATCTTATAGGAGTTATTAGTGATTCTCGTTCTGGAGCTTTTCTATCAGGAGTATCAGTAGCTTTGTCGCCAATAGGGAAGACAATAACTACAGGTGTTGATGGAAAATATGAATTTAGGGATATTGAATCGCAAGAGTATTCTATATCTGCAAGTAAGTCTGGTTATAATGCAGATAAAAAAACAGTCTTTGTGCAAGCAGGAAATGATACCAACCTCGATTTTCAGTTAACACCCTCTACTGGCAATTTAGTACTTTCACAAAACTCCATTGACTTTGGTAATGAGATAACAACATTAACATTTGATATTTCAAACAATGGCAATGCTGCGCTTATATGGCAGCTGAGCGAGGATGCCTCATGGATGTCATGCAACCCAACTTCAGGAACCACTCAAGTAGGTGAGAAATCATCAGTTATAGTCAATGTAGATAGAAAAGGACTCGAAAGAGGTAACTATTCACAGACAATAGCAGTATCATCAAACGGAGGAAGTGGTATTATTGATGTTAACATGTCTGTTCAAGGATTGATGATAAGTATTTCTCCAGAAGAGCTTGACTTTGGTTCTACTACCACATCAATGGAATTGAATATTACAAATAATGGTAGCGGCAGTATCTCTTATACACTTACTCCTTCCAACAACTGGATAAAACTTTCTCGTTCAACTGGAACGTTTACCAAAACTGAGAACATAACAGTAAGTGTCGACAGAACGTCCTTGTCAAATGGCGATCATTCTGGAAACTTAACGCTAACAATAGGAGAAGATAAGGTTAACATTCCTGTACGAATGAATATCCCTTCTAGAGAAAAGCCAACAGTTGCATTACAAATTGTTGATAATGTAACCTATAGCAGTGTTAGGTTTAAGGGAGCTATCGCCAATATTGGTAGTTCAAAGGTAAGCAGACACGGTTTTTGTTGGGCTACATCTGAGGAACCAACTGTATCAAGTAAAGGTATCTGTAATTTTGGAGATAGCGAGAAGGCAAAGGACTTTACTTATAGTGCCAATTCACTTCAGCCAAACACGTATTACTATGTAAGGGCATACGCAGAGAATACAGAAGGTATAAGCTATAGTAATCAGATAAAGTTTCAAACAAAGGGAACTCCTCAATTGCCAACCGTCGAAACAGGAATAGTATCATCAATAACGTCATCACAGGCACAAATTATAGGAAACGTAATAAGTTTAGGTAATATTGATGAACTTATCCAATACGGACATGTATGGGGAACCAAACAGTTACCTACTACGTCAAATAGCAAGACACAACTTGGAAATACAGAAACAACTGGAACATTCAACTCAACATTAACAGGACTTGCTCCAAACACATTATATCATGTGAGAGCATACGCAGTCAATTCTGTAGGTACATCATATGGAAAGGAAATTTCCTTTACGACATCATATGCAGATGTTGTTGTCAACACAGAAAATATCAATAATATTACACACAGAGCTGCAACTTGTAGTGCCTCTATTGCTTCTAAAGGGGGGCATACTATTATTGAAAGGGGATTCTGTTGGGGGGTGTCGGTAAATCCGACTTTGAATGGTAGCCATAAGGCATCTACATCTAATTCTGATACATTTACTGCGAACATTTCAGGTCTTTCTGAAAGTACAACTTATCACATCAGAGCTTATGCCAAGACTTCTGATGGTAAGACATTCTATGGGAATGATGTTGCATTTTCCACTACCGCTAGAGGTGTAAAGATTGACAAAAATGGATATGGAGAAGATTCAAACTGGACATGTTAATATAGAGGAGATTATTGATATGAAGAAAACGATATTTTATATAATATGCATTATAGTCACTGTTTCGCAATTCTTTTTTTCATCTTGCTCAAATGAAGATTTATTTGGTTTTAAAAGCAATAGTTCACATTCGTGCAAACTGATTCTCAATGGCACCATCAATTCGTTTGACAAGAAAACAAATACGAGAGTAACGACAACCAATACTACAGTTTGGAATGACGGAGACATTGTATATCTTTCTTTTGTTGTTGGAGCAAATAGAATAGATGGTAAAGCTGTCTATGACAAAAGCGAAGATGATTGGACATTATATTATAATGGTGATATTTACAATGGAACATCTGCAAAATGCGATGCTTATTATTTTGAAGGAGAAACTATTGAAAATGGCGGCAAAATAAACATACCGACAAACGTACCTCTTTATACAGATTCAGATGCTTCTTATTCCAAGACAGCAGAGGGAATGAAAGTTAATGTTTCGTTATTTCCTTTGACCGGTCGTATTAGATTCAAGGGAACAACCAATAAGGAATTCCACCTTTCTGGTATAAACCACTATACCTCGTTTGACATTACTAAAAGTGAGCTAAGCAATAACAATGCCACTTTCAATATGAAGGTTGGAACTGATGGTTATACACCTTACATATATCCATTTTTCCCATCTGTATCATCTCGTAAATTAGTAATCTCATATGACAATCTTTCGTTCTCTACAGAATGTGAACATCCTATACTTGATGCAGGACAGACTGGATATATGGAAATTCCTGCAGAAGAGAAGCATAATGGTTGGAATATGATAAAGTTGACTTTGCCATCCGTAGCAACTGTAGAAATATCTGAAATAGGTGTTAGCAAGGTCTCATTCTACTCCAAACTTCTTGACGATGGAAATGGTTGCGTAACGGATTGTGGATTTTGTTATTCAACATCCACTAATCCAACAATATCGGATGCTACTATAAGTTGCGGAAAGAACACTGGAGAATTCGGCAAAACTATCACTGGATTAAATGAAAATACAACATATTATGTACGCGCTTATGCAACAAACGAACTAGGAACAGCTTATAGCGAAAATGTAACATTTAAAACACAAGAGATCACAGAACCTGTTCTATCAGCTGTCACAACAGGTACTATCAGCAATACATCTGTAGAATTAGAGGCAACCGTTTTATCCATTGGCAATGGCACATTGCGAGATGCTGGTTTTGTTTATTCCACAAATCAATATCCCACATTAGACGAAAATATGATTTCATGTGGTAAAAACACAGTATTAAAAACAACAGCACAAGGGTTAGCTCCTGAAACAAAGTATTATGTACGAGCCTATGCAACAAATGAAAAGGGAACAGCATACAGTACAGTTAAAACGTTTACAACTACTAAAACAGTTGTAAATCCTTATACTGTTATCACTGTTGAGACCTCATATGGGACAGTACAGTTTGATATGGCAAAGATTAATGGTGGTACATTCACTATGGGAGCACAAAGCACCTCTTCTTCTCAGACAAACTTTGATAAGAATGCTGATCGTGACGAAAAACCAACTCATGATGTTACATTATCTTCATATTATATAGGTAAAACTCCAGTGACCCAGTTATTGTGGTATGTTGTCATGGGTTCTTATCCAAATATCAGTAACAACTATGGTCGAGGTGATAACTATCCTGTTTACAATGTTACTTATACCCAATGTGAACAGTTTATTGCAAAACTTAACAAATTGACTAAGAAGAATTTCCGTATGCCGACAGAAGCAGAGTGGGAATTTGCTGCTCGTGGTGGCAATAACAGTAACAAATATAAGTATAGTGGTTCAAATACTATCGGTTCTGTTGCGTGGTACAATAGCAATGCCGGTGGTAAAAGCCATCCTGTAGCTCAAAAGGAAGCAAACGAAATGAATCTCTATGATATGAGCGGTAATGTTTGGGAATGGTGTTCTGATTGGTATGGCAACTATACAATGTCTGCACAAACAAACCCTAAAGGGCCTTCTTCTGGTACAGGTAAGGTTATTCGTGGAGGAGGATATGATGACTCCCCAACAGAATGCCGTGTAAGTGTTCGTAGTAATGCTTCTACAAGCAGTTCGCTTACAACCATTGGTTTTAGATTAATAATGGAATAAAAATTAATACATATACAATTATGAAAAGAATTATCATTGGCGTATTAGCCATATTTACAAGTTTAGTTTCAAATGCTTTCAGCGGAAGTGGATTAGGTACAGAGAAGTCTCCTTATCTTATTACTTCTGCAAACGAACTATTTGAAATGAGAAGTGATTTAAATGCCCATTACAAGTTAATGAACGATATTGATTTGGGAGCTTGGATTGAAGATAATAGTCCTATTCAAGGTTGGATTCCAATAGGTACAGTGTCCTCACCATTCAATGGTGTTTTTGATGGAAATGAAAAGGCTATAAAAAATCTTTTCATTAAAAGAGAAAATTCAGATAATATAGGATTGTTTGGTTTTGTTCAAACTGCAATCTTAAAAAATATTGTATTACTTAATACAGATATCATAGGACATGACAATGTCGCAGCATTAATTGGAAATAGAAATGTTTCAACTAATTATGATCAAATAGGCTTAGGGCAATTAAATATATCTAATTGTTATGTAGTCGGTGGTTATATTAAAGGTAATAATTGTATTGGAGGAATTATTGGAAGAAATGAAGGAAGCGGTAATGGTAATGCTATAACTATTGATAAATGTCATAATTCTGCAAATATCAAAGGAGTCAATCAAGTAGGTGGTATATGTGGATATACTGAGGGGTGGGGATCTTCTCCAATATATATAAGAAACTCATATTCTATTGGTAATATCAATGGAAATGATAATGTTGGAGGAATTGTTGGGTATTTTTACAGCAATTATACATGGATATCAAAGTATGATTGTGGAAGACCCGATCTTGTTTGCGAAAAAAACTATGTTAGGGGAAATATTATAGGATTAAACAATACAAATGGTATTGCAGGATACTCTACAGCTGCAGATTGGGTTCCTGGTTCATGGGGGGCTCCAACTGTAACAGGAATTTATACAATGGCATCGAATGTCTGTATCGCAGACACTTTACAAGGGCAGAACAGAATATCCTCCAATGTCTCTTCTTCTGATAATTATGCATCAAACAATACTATTGTTGTTTTATCTAATGGCGGAAGTGTAGATGTGGAAGACAATCAAAATAATGGCACATCTATGAGTGTTCGGCTTTTACAAAAATCAACAACATACCAATCTCTTAATTGGGATTTTTATACCACATGGCGCGATATGTCATCAAACGATGAGTATCCTATTTTGAAAAATCAGTCAGCAGCACCAATAGTGGAGTCGTTTGAATCAAAGAGCAAAGGAAGTATAAAAGGAACAGCACCATTTGCTAATGGAACTATATATGTTATAATTAAGAAAAACATGTATGAAAGTCCTGTAGAGGACGGTAAATGGAATGTTTCATTAGGAAATATTGTTGAAAAAGAGGAGGCTACAGTTTTTGCATGTGAAAATGGTAAAATTCCATCAGCAACAATTCATTCTTTTGCCGAAAAAAAAGAATATGTACCTGATATAATTTTAGGCGATTCTAATTCTGATAGTGTCGTTGATGCAGCTGATGTAGTTTGTACTACCAACTATATTCTTGGTAAGCCATCATCTTCTTTTAATGATAAAAATGCTGATGTAAATAATGATGGTCAAATTTTAATAGACGATGCTGTTGGTACTGTTAATATTATTATGAACGAACAATAGTGTAATAAATATGAAACAGGTTTTAATAAAATCATTATGCCTTTGCGTACTTTTTATTATAGGCGTAATTATGGCAAAAGCCGATAATGCATTCTACATACAAAACACGAACTTGAATGCAGGAAGTCAACAGACGCTTAGCGTGTCATTGGTAAATTCAGATGAGATAACTGGATTTCAATTTGATGTCAAGTTGCCAAATGGCATAATGGTAAATACCATTAAGAATGATGATAATGAGACTGTGCCAGATATAAGTCTCACAAATCGCAAGAAAAGTAAGCATCAGTTAAGTTGTGCACAACAGTCTGATGGTAGCTATAGAATTGTTGTTCTCTCTATGAGTAATCAAACATTTAGAGGTAATGATGGTGCTATAGTTAATATAAAAATAACAACTTCTTCTACGCTGGCATCCGGCTTATACTATGCTAAGCTCAGTAATATCCATATTGTCCCTGTAAAGGACGGAGTTCAAGGAGAACGAATTGACCAACCTGATTATACAACTAGTATCAACGTATCCAATAATAGTCAAAATGAAGATGTATATACTAAATTATATGTTAGTACCAATAGTCTTATTGCAGGTAACAATGGTCAGGATATAGGAATTGCGTTGAGCAACAATATTGACGTTACGGCATTCCAATTTGATATTACACTACCAAAAGGGATAACAATAGAAAACTATATGAACGAAGATGACGAAATGGTCCCAAATATTCAACTAACCTCTCGTAAGAAGAATAGCCATTCCATTAGTTGTAATTACCGTGGAGATAATCGCTATACAGTTATCGTTATATCTATGAAGAATCAGGCGTTAAATGGAAATGACGGAGATGTTATTTCCATGAAGGCAAATGTTCCATTGGCTTTGAGCGGTAATCAGCATGTTATCCTTAGTAATATACACATTGTACCATTAGTAAATGGTTCACAAGGAATTCGAATTGATCAACCTGATGTAGAACATTATATAAATATTGTCAATGAAGGTGGTAGCGGTATTCCAACAGGTGCAAATACAATAACAGTCGAACCACTTACATTATGCGCTGGAGAAACTGGTGTATTGAACATCAATATGAACAATGAAGATGAGATTTGTTCATTCCAATTCAATATTAAACTACCAGATGGAATCAATATTATAAAAGAATACAATGAGGATGACGAATACGTAGAATCGATAAACTTGACAAATAGAAAGAAAAGTAGCCACGAACTCAGTTTTAAGCAAACAAAGGATGGTGGATATTTTCTTATTGCATATTCGCTGAGTAACTCTACTTTCCGCAACAAAAATGGTGCAATAGTAAACATTAAAGTTAAAGCAGATAAAGATATGCAATGTGGCAACTATGGTGTTGTCATAAGTAATGCGCTCATGGTAACTCCTGACGAGAAAAAGATAAAACAAAATGATTATAGTGGAACACTGAGCATTACATCTGAAAATGGTATAGAAAACGTTATGACAGGTGAGTATATACATATTTCTCTCGTTAATAATACAATCGTAATAGAAGGTTTGCCACAATCTGGCATTGTAGAGTTATATCATATATCTGGTCAAAAACTTGCGTCAGTAAAGAGTAATGGCAATAAAACAATGATAGATTGTTCAAGTTATAAGAATCAGACAATAGTCGTTAGAGCAATCCGTAACAAAAAAGAAGTCAAGACATTAAAGTTTAATCTGTAATTAATTATCAATTATGAATAGAAAAGTTTTAGTACCTGTATTTTTTCTTATGGCATTAGTATTTGCTTCTTGTGCATCAAAGAAGCAAGTTGTAGTTTCAGAATCTAAGAGTTCTGCTCCTTTCGGAGAGGTTTATTCAATGCCATGTGGTGAATTCCGTGATACACCAGAAAAATTTGCAGCAGTTGGCATCTACCGTGGTTCTTCTTATCAGAAGGGTGAATGTCATTTAAATGCCATTGCAAATGCTCAAGCAGTTATCAGAGAAAAGTATCATCATTCCTACAAAGGTATGATCAGTAATTATAATTCTACCATAGGCAACAATCGAGGCAACGATATTGCTACAAAATTGGAAAGAGCTGGCGATGTAGTTCTTGATGCAGTCTTGAATGATGCATACGAAGTTTGTTCAAAGTTCTCAAAAGTGTTTGATGATGGCATGATAGAGTGCTATGTTGCTATCGAGATTCAGAAAGGCGAATTAGCAGAGAAGGTTGCTAAAAAAGTCTCTGATGTCCTGACTGAAGAAGAGAAGGAAAAAATTAATTTCAATGAATACAACTATCGTAAGCAGATGGAAGAAAGAATGAAGAATTATAAAGAAGATAACAAGTAACATGAAATATTTAATTTTAATCATTGCTATGGTTTTAGCTCCATTATATTCAATGGGGCAAAACTATAGTTACAGTGCAGAAAAGCCATTTTGGGTAAAAGGATATTTTAAAGAAGTTGCCAATTCTTACATTGAGGTTGTCTCTGCTTTTGATTATGACTTAAAAGGGGCTAAAGATAAAGCTGCAAAAGAAATACTACGTCGTAGAAGTCTTGCTACTGGCGCAGAAGTCAATGTGAAACTTGATGGCTCTAATGTACAAGTTGCCTCTGAACATAACTTGATAGTTAAGGCAAGAATCGTAGATGAATACATTGATCATATGCCAGATGGATATACTGTATATCTTCTCGTTCAGACCGCCAAGAATCCGACTTTTACATACGAACCTGTTATTTTGTCTGATGAGTACAAGTTTTCAGGAAGAGTATTTGTTCCTGGTATGGCGCAATTGTATAAGGGATCTAAGACAAAAGGAACTTGTATTATAGCTGCAGAGGCATTATCCGTTGCAAGTATAATTGTTTGTGAAAATCAACGTGCTTCATATAATAAGAAAGCCATTGAAAATTCTAAGTATGCCAAAGAATATAGCAGTAAAGCATCCAATTGGGAAACTGGTAGGAATATTTCTATAGGAGTGGCAGCAGGAATTTGGGCTTATAATATTATTGATGGCATAATAGCGAAGGGAAAAAAGCGAATACTCGTGGGACACTCTAGAGAAGATGGACTTTCTGTAAGTCCATACATAACAAATAACGCTTCAGGAATATCTATGGCATACCATTTTTAGGAAATGAAAAAAAAAGACTTACTGATACTTACCGGATTTCTTGTTATGATTCCAACTTTTTCTGTATTGGCTCAAGAAAACAGAACATTCGAAGAGTTTAACAGAAAAAGACAAGAGCGTTTTGATTCCTTTAGAGAACAACGCCGAAAAGAATTTGAGGAATTTAGGCGTAAACGTAACGAGAAATTTGCAGAATATATAAGGGGAAAATGGGAAGCTTTTATTCCCAAACCTGTAACCCCCAAACCGAAGGATGAAAAAGTACCTCCTGTTGTTGTTCCAAAAGAGGAACCTGCTCCTGTTAATCCTAATCCCAAACCAATTCCATTTGTGGAAGTTGCTCCTGTTCCAGAGGTAGAACCACAACCAAAGCCAATTGATCCAATTGAAGAGATTCCTGTCGCACCAGTGCATCCGATAGTAACCTTTACGTTCTTTGGCACAAATGATAAGGTAAGATTTGATAAGAAGAATAATATTCATTTGTCGTTATTAAACGAGAATGCTCTTGCTGATGCTTGGTTGCAAATGTCAGAAGAGTCATATACAAATCTTGTCCATGATTGTCTTGAACTGCGTAAGAAGTATAATCTATGTGATTGGGCTTATCTTATGATGCTTCAGAATGTAGCCGAATCTGTTTTTGGAAAATGGAACAATGAAGCTGTTTTGCTTATGGCTTATATATATTGCCAATCTGGTTATCAGATGCGTTTGGCTATTGATGGGCAGAATTTGCATTTGTTGGTGGCTTCGAAGCACCATATATTTGGACAACCATATTTTAGGGTTGATGAAGCATGCTTCTATCCTTTTCTTCCAAAGGGAGAACATATAAACAATAGTGTACATATTTGTACTGCTTCATTCCCACAAGAAAAGGCTATGTCTTTATTGATTCCAACTACGCAGAATTTTGCCATAAGCTATAAAGGTCAAAGAACTATCACATCAGAACGATATCCTAATGTTGCAGCTACTGTAAGAATCAATCAAAATCTTATGTCGTTCTATAGTACTTATCCGACATCCATGCTGGACGATAACATTATGACAAGGTGGGCAATGTATGCTAATGCTCCGATGGCGCAGGATGTTGCTAAACAATTGTATCCACAATTAAAGCCGCTAATCAGCGGTAAGACTCAGTTAGATGCAGTCAATATATTATTAAATTGGGTACAAACAGGTTTTGTGTATGAGTATGATGATAAGGTGTGGGGAGGTGATCGTGCTTTCTTTGCGGAAGAGTCTCTTTACTATCCTTATTGTGATTGCGAGGATCGTTCTATCCTCTTTACTCGTCTTGTACGTGATCTCCTTGGCTTAAAATGTATTTTAATTTTTTATCCTGGTCATCTTGCAGCTGCAGTTTGTTTTACAGATTCAATAGATGGAGATTATATACAATTGAACGGAAGGAAATACATAGTTTCTGATCCTACTTATATTGGAGCTCCGGTAGGACTTACCATGCCAAATATGGATAATCAATTAGCTAAAGTGATACTATTACAATAAAAATGATACAGTTTAAGATGAAAGCTATTTGCAAAACTAGTAAAAATATGTTGTCCAAAGTTGTGCAACATTTAGACGTTTATAAAAGCTTATGTGAAGATTGTCCCGATAAAAATGGATGTAAAATTTATCTTATTTTGCAATGCTATGGTACAGGTGTATATAATTGGGAATCAATAGAAAATATATTGCAAGAAGTACTTGAAAAAAAAGTTTCTATAGATCGAACATGTAAAAATAGAGTAAAGCGTGATGACAAGGTTTTTGGAAATATGCTCAAGAATACACCAGGCAAAACATTCAAATAAAATAAAAGGAAACATAACCTCAGAGGATTTATTGAGAGTAGAGCCGCACAAACAAGAATGTTTAAACAATTTTAGAAATGACTTGTCGTGTATCAAAAAACGCATCAATGCGCTGATAGCCTTATTAATTCAACTAATTGTAGCTATTGTGATAGGTGTTGCGTCTATAACTTCAGAAATCAAATGGATTATAAGAGCGGTTTTAGTTGTCTGCATTATAATAGTGTTTTTTCTTTTGCTTTTTGATGTATTATTATATCTGTGGGCAAAAAAACTATTTGGTAAACGAAGTAATGACAAAATTTCAAATCAGCAGGTAATATCTCAAAGGCAAGAATGGTTAAACTATTCACATAGGATGGATTTTCTTAAATATCTACTTTTGTGTGTCATTCTTTTTGCAACAATTGTTATATTAATGACTGTAGACAAATAAATGCATATTTCATTCTTGCATTCAACTTTTTTATGTATTTTCGGCTTCTTATGGTTTCTTGAGAATGTAAATCGGGCGTAGTGTTATTAGCTTCATTCATCGAACTTCATTTGCGCCAAATTACAACAATACGTAAAAACTTGTAAACCTAACACCAGTCCGGTTTGCAAGTTTTTTTCGTTTCCAGTGATAGCAAGATTACTTTTTCCCACTCTATAACATAAAACAATAGTTCGTTAATAATTCAATAATGTGCTAAGCAGCTATACGCTGTAAGCACG
>OIZO01001252.1_pt1 | contig 13633 bp, 16 predicted proteins | sample 1588551 | NCBI WGS metagenome assembly OIZO01 (sample SAMN03283271) | human gut metagenome | biome: human-associated habitat; material: feces | host: Homo sapiens | place: Peru | collected 2012 | reverse complement strand
AAAAAGGCTGTCCAGCCTTAAGTTTTAACACTTAGGTTTTTGGACAGCCCCTTTTTTATAAAAAATCAAATTTTAGGTTATAACACTTGTGAAAAATAGTAATAATTTAACATAACCTTTTGAGGAGGAGACTATTTTGACAGATTTAATATTTGATATAGAGAAATTAGTTAATGATTTCTCACTTCGAAGCGTAAAGATATTCATACCGAATACTTACGCTCTTTATTCGTTGGCAGCAGCTAGTGCATTGGCAGCTTATCTTAATACGGTATGTGAAATTCCAACTACCCTAGTAGCTAACGAAGAAGAAGTTAATAAGGTTTCTTTATGCCTTCCTTTAACAGAAGATCCAAATACAATTCCAAAAAACGCAAATGATTTTGTTGCAGTGTTATTAGATTGTGGCACTGTTGACATGTGTGAAAACAATTCATATAACAAAACATTTGCCGCCCTTCAAGTAAGAGGAAGAGTAAATATGAAGAGTTTTGGACTAGAAGCTTATAACGATTCAGATGCCTTATGTGCGGCAGAGGTTATTTTTGATTCAATACAAGCACATTCAAAAGCATATTATTCTAATTGTCAGGAAGCTTACGATTTTCTTTACTTAGCAATGCTTGACGCTACATCAGTAATGAAGCTACATATGAAAACAAAGTCATTTGAGACTATTCAACAAATTATTGAATGTGGTGCCGAAGTTGACATTAAACCAGAATGCTTCTTAAAGAAGAACTCCAAAGAAATTTCCATTCTAGAAAAAATTTATACTGATTTTAGAGAAAAAGAGCAAGTATGTTGGTTAGTATTAAACGACGAAAGTTGGCTTGATATCCCTGCTGAGAATTACCAAAAGACATTAGAATACATTAGATTTATAAAACCATTCTATTGTTGGGCTGTATTTGTAAAAAAAGGAGACGAATATAAAACATATGTACAAGGAAACGCTACTGGCAAGTTTGATTTGATGAAAATCTTAAAGAATAAGAACAAGCTTGTAGGAACGAAGAAAAAAGCTAAATGTGTTATTCCAGTAGAGGAAATGGATTCAGTAATAGAAGAATTAATAGAAATGGTAAAAGTCTCTAAAACAAAAGAAAAGCCTCGTAAACAATATACCCACAAACAAAAAGAAGATTAGTTTTTATTTGAGTATTAAAAAATATTAGATAAGTATAATCTAACAGAAAGATTTAGAGGTATTTATATGAAGATTATTGTTAGTTTACGTCATTTCGATTCAAATATGTCTCACCAAGACATTGAAGAGTATTTGGCTAAAAAGTTTACGTTCTTAGAACGTTCAGTTAACGATAATGATATCGTAGAATTCAAATTAAAGAAAAAGAACCCAAGAATGAACGAGGAAGTTAAACTTCCTAAAAATGTTTATGAGGTTCGTGTAAGTGGAAAATTAAAGACTGGTGATTCATTTACATATATCAAAGAATCAGTTGAACTTAAACGAGCAATTGATTTATTGGCATCAACAGTCAAGGAAGATTGTGATCAAAAGGTTCGCAAGAAGCAAAACCGTAAAGTTATTAAGCATTCAAAGCTTGGTACCGAGGAAACGTTAAGCGAGGATTAGTCCTCGTTTTTCTTTTTGTTTAGTTTTTGCTTTAAGAAAAGTAAAATCTCTTAGCTAAAAAAGAAAGGAAAAAACATGACAAGAAAAGTTAAAGGCATTATCTTTCCAATGATGCCTGTATGTGCGATATGTGGTTCAAAAGATAAAGTGGCTACTCATGAAATCTTTTATGGGACAGCGAATCGCAAAAAGTCAATTGAAGATGGATTGGTTGTGAATTTATGCGGAAAACATCACAATCTATCTAGTGAAGGAGTTCATTTTAATCGTGAACTAGATCTGAAATTGAAACAAAAAGGTCAGCGAGCCTATGAAAAACTTTATGGGCATGAAGCGTTCATGAAACGTTACGGAAAAAATTTTTTGTAAGAAAGGAGATGAAAATGTTAGATTTTACAAATGTTTCTAAGAAGGAGTTAGAACAAATTGTTATCAAGCTTGATAACACTTTGATGGAGCTCCATCATAGAACAAGAGAACTTCCAAAGGAAAATTTGGAAGTGAGAATGGAAAACGAGGCATTAATTAAAGAAAAAGAAAATCTTGAAAATGCTTTGTATCTTGCGTCTATCGAATTAACAAAAGCTTATAAGGCAAGTGGCAAGACTAATGAACATTGGCTAGACCCAGTTAATTGGATGACCAAATTCTTAAAAGGGGAATAACGTTCCTCTTTTTTCTTTTGATTTCAAAAAAAAGTAAATGTCCACAATACACGACAATTAACAATTTTTGTAATAAAGTTAAATCGGTTGTGTAAAATATTAAGAGAACAAGAAAACGCCGTTTATTTTCTTGTTCTTTTATTATTATTCTAGCTGTATCTTTTTATAGAGATTTTAAAACTTATATAACAATAATATTAAAATATGTATAGATAGAATTTGCCGGTACGTTTAACCGATAATGTCACAAAAATAGTCTCTAATCCTGTCTAGCTGAGCTTGTTCTTCAATAAACTGTTTTAATAGTTCTCCCGCCTCTTCTTCTGTGTAGCCCTGCTTAATAAGTGCGTCAATAATAATTTCTAGTGTCATAAATTTTTCCTTCGTCTTTATGATAACTTGTAAATAGTAATAATCATTCCCAAGTTTTTCCCATTTTATTGCCGCTTTCCATATTATTTTTGTGGATAACTGGGGATAAATAAAATCCCATACCCTGATTTTCAAGGTATGGGCACATAAATTTTTATTTGATTGTATAATCAACCTTAGAGAGATCTAGAACAAAAGCGGGACGGACGCAAAAGCGAGGGTTAACTGAGGTGGGTTGGACGTAGTCAGGTTCGGATAGAAAAAGGCTGCTATTTGGAAAAGGATTTTGAGTTTTAACGACGATCACCCTCTTTTCGTAAGTATCTCTAAGCCAAATACATGTTTTTAGCCAAAAACCTGTAATTTGATTACCGCTTAAAAATGTATTTAACGTTTCAGAAGTAGTGCCACCTGCTACTGTTGTGAGTTCGTTCCAACTAGGTAAAAATACTTTATGTGTTCCAGCGTTATTTTTACCTCCCCAAGTTAGATTGTTTGTATTTTCTTCAATCGATGTCATTACTTTTTGTTTAATTGAAATTTCAACTATTGCATTTCTTGTGTTTTCAGGTAGGCCATTATAATAATCATTATCTAAGTAATTTGCTATTGTCGATGTTGCGTAATTGTTTGAACGGTTATCATCAAATTTCATATCCCTTCCATTATTTGCAAAATCGGTTGCCAACACCTTATATTTACTACCTTCAACGTTTTCAATTACAGTATATTCTTTGCCCTCAATAGTAAGCACCTTGCCTGTTGTAATGCCACTTATTTCAGTTCCATCTTCGCCACCAGTAATAGCATCCTTTCCAACTTTTGCAGTCGCAATACCACTTGCAACTAATTGATCATTCGAATTATAAATCTTGTATTCAACCTTTGTTTTGTTGGTTAATGGTTGATTGTTAGAATCGGATGTAATTTCAATCTTTCTAGTTTTATTATCACCATTTTCAATTTCTTTAATAGCATTCCAATCAGCATCCTTACTGGTATTGGAAGCTTTGTATTGATACTTAAATTTATCTTCTTTTTTAACAGCTTCCCACTCTAATGTAATTTTGTTATTTGCAGTAGAAACTATAACATTAATAACGCCATCGGTAGCATTTAACTTGGATTGAGTTTTACTACCAAATGAATTTATTGTGTTATCGATTTGAATTCTAATTAAATCGCCAACAGGAGTTGCCATTACAATCAATAAAATAACAATAATCGCAGTGAGTATAACGAAGCCATACTCTTCAAAAAACTTTTCATATTAATTGTTAATCGACACATTATTTTAGCCACTTGGCGACACATTATTTAAAGAATAATGGCTAATATTTAGTGACGAATAACACATAACCTCTATATTTTTTACTCACCATCAAAAAAATGATAAGTTTTTTAGTCATTGTCATTGTATTGCATTAGTTTATGTATAGTTTTTCTTAGTTCGTATAAAACAGTATCAATATCATTTAATTTATTGTTATTAGGAAAACTGTCTTTATTAGTTTCTAGTAAAGATTTTATTTCTCTTAAATTATTTTCTATATTATCAACAGAAGGAATTGGAAGATTTTGCTTTACTGGCATATTATTTTCTACAACACCAAACAATTCATTGTAAGTTTTTTTAACTGAACTCTCGCCTGTACGAATAGATTTAAACGCTGAGCTTGAAGTGTTTTTTATTTTTAATATTCTCCAAACCGTTGTTTCACTTATCTCTGTTTGATAATTATCTTTAATTAATTTAGATATTACACTATATCTTTTATCAGCCTTTGTTTTTCGTTGGTCGCAATCTAAATACTTATCGTATAAAATATCACGATACTTTTTATTTTTAAGTTTTTCATCTACCTCATTTACATAAGATACTAATTCTATTTGACTTATTTTCTTCATGTAAACATTATACTATTTTTCCTTGGGAAATATAACATCTACAAAAATAATCTAAAATGCCCTATTTATAAGGGTTTTTGAAGATTGCTCTACAAAACACTGGAGTTAAATGACACCCAAAAACTAATACGAGAAGAAAACCGCATATTATTGAATATATTTTAAGTTTTTTGTCGCTAAATTTTCGACACAATACTTTTTGATAATTCCGTTAGCAAAGTATCTCTTATTATTCTTAATTTGATCCCTTCCAATTAAAACATGAATTATGTCTTCCTGAGTTAACTTATCAGAATCTTATAATCTATCCCACCAAACATTTTCGGTGTCTACTAAAAAATACACATATTTAGATCTCTTGGTTATATTATATTTGCCATAAATTAATGATAATCTTTGGTGCGCATTATATCCTTATTACATATATCAATTGTGTTTTGACTATTCATTTTTTTGACTATACAACAACTAAAACATTTAGGTTTTCTTTAATCTTCTAAAAATATATTTTTAAGACATCTATTAAATTTGATAATAAAAAGGTGCTATTAAATTTGCACCTTTATTGAGTTTTGGGAATGCATTCCCATTTTTTGGAATTAGTGTGATCTTGTTTGTTGTTCGATAAAACATTAAAATATCATTTTCTTGGCATTGATTCTAGTTTTTCAATTTCAGCTAACGCTTTTTTCATCTGCTTATAATAAGCAATTGTGTTAGGTGTCCAATCTTCGGTATCAATAATGCTTAAATCCACCTTTAAGCAATTTTTTAAACGATTATCAATTTTTAACATTTCTTTGTAACTATCTTTAGCTACAACTTTTTCTTCATCTTTTTCAGTAATATTCATTTTTGGGAATGCATTCCCAAAAAGTATCTCATTAATTAGTTCTGGCTGTTTATCTTTGCTAGCTCTAGCAATAATTCTTGCTTGATTAACTGTAATTTTGCCATCTAATATCTCTTTTGTTAATTCTTCACTACTATTTCTTATTAAGTGATAATATCGTCTTATGGTATCTGCTTTTACATCATCAAGAGTAGGGAAGTTGTCTTTTATAGTCGCTTCTAGATATTTAATAATCGAATTATTATCATATTTTTCTTTTTTAGAAATATTGCCATCTGGATAAAACATGTTATTGTATTTCGTTTTAAATAATTCGTCGTTAAAATCTATTTCGTTTAACTCGCAATTTAATAGAGCCTCATATAAAGTAATGTTTCTACTTGTGGTATTAGTTTCTAGATAAATTTTATCTTCGTTTTTTAATTCTTCGCCTTCAAGAATATAAGCTCTAATCTTCTTGTATTTTTTTGGGTCTTTATCTTTCAAAAGTTTATAAGCGGCTAGTCTTCTGTGCCCTGCAATAACTTCAAAAAGCTCATTTCCTTCTTCATCCCTACCATTGGGTTTAACTATGATAGGTTGCTTTAAACCAATTTCATCAATAGATTTTGCCAATTCTTCAATCTTGTCTTTTATAAAGTTATTATTTTTTCTATCCTTAATATCTTCGATGTTGACTTCAAATATTCTATCATCAGATAAATCGGTAATATGACTGTCATCAAAACCCTGTAAAACAGCAGGAATAAACCTTTCGTTATTTTTATCATCTTTTTTATTTGATGATTCTTGTTGTGGAACAACTTTTAATAATTTTCCGTTTCTAACTTTGGTTGCCATATCTCTTTGCCTCTCTTTCTTCACGAAGCGTAATTTCTTTATCAATCTCTTTAAATAACTTACAATTTTCTAAATAATTCTTATCAGAGATTTGAGGTGTAATTAATCCAGCAAGAATACTCTTTTGAGCATCGCTTGTTTTACTAATCTTTGTTTTAAACACTTTTAATTTAGTGTCATATCCAACTGTTTTTTCAATGTATCTATCAGTAATTCTCTTTTTATCAAAAATTGTCAAAACAATCCCCAAAGCCCCGTTATGAGTATAAGGTGCGCCATTCTTAATAACTCTTAAATTTTCTTTGATTCTTGATAAAGCATATAAACTTTGTTTATCTTGTGATACACAAACAATTACCCCAGATTTGCTAGCCATCATTCCGTTTCCAACCAAGAAATCTAGTGAAGGTGCCAGATCGAAGATAATGTAATCATAATCAAACTCTTTTTCAATAATCTTTGTAATAGCAGGAACAATCATACCTCTTTGTTTTGGTTGCATATTCGCAATCCTAAATTGAATATCTGAAAGTTCTTCTGTACAAGGCATTAAATCAAATCCATACTGAAACCATGTTTTTTCTTTCATTGTTTGACCGCGTTCATTTCTTTTTAAAGTTCCGTCAGGATTCTTTGCACTTTCAAACATATAGTAAATAGGTTGATGAATACACTCTTGAATAACTTCTTTGGTGATTGCTCTGCCTTGTCCCTCAAGCACCATATTCATTAAAGTATGAATACCTTTAACATTAATACAATTATCTAAGTCAGTATTAGGCTCAGGATCTTCTAAATAGTCTTGTTCATAAGATAAATCCGACATTTCAACTTCTTTAAGCAGTTGTGCCATGTCCTTGCTAGGTGTTCTAGCATCATAATTATTTGGCGTTACTCCAAGAATAATAGAAGTAGAACTTTGAGGATCTAAATCAATTACCAAAACTTTTTTGTCATATTCGTTAGCAGCACAATAAGCAACTGATAAGGTTTGTGAGGTCTTACCAACCCCGCCCTTCATTCCAGCAAACGATATACACCTTGTCATATTTTTCCCTTCTTTCTATTAAAAACTATATTTTTGGGAATGCATTCCCAAATTAATTTTTATTAAAATATCGTGAAGATATCTCTTCATCAATTAATTTTATTATAAATTCTTTTATATTAATACATTGAGTTTCTTTAAGACAATCTTTAATCATTAATAATTTATCTTCATTACTTATATGTGCATTTTTTAATATTTCATCATAAGAAATATCTAATCTATTGGCAAGTTTCTCTTTTTGATAAGGAATAATTTTTTCGTTTCTTGAAGATTTTAGTAATTCAATTAAATCCTTATCTGATATTTCATACTCCATTAAATTTAATAACTCTTTGGCCACTTGGTAAGAGGGGACACGTTCTCCCGATTGATACCTCATTAAGGTTCTTGCTTTATGGCGGTAATTATCATTGGGATATTTTTCTTTGCAAAAGCTGTTTAAACTACCTCTTTTATAGAAATAATTTGTCATTATTTGGCTTATTGTAGTATTATTTTCCATAAATTTTCCTCCTTTTATAGCATCATATTATAACATAAAAAAGCATATGTAAAAGTGCGACCACCCTGTCTTCTTTAAAAGATTTTATTGTTTTTTTAAAAATTGAATGATAATATCTTAATTGTAAAACAATATATAAAAAAGAGCTTTTAGACCTCGTCCAAAGCTCAAATTTACTTAGCAAATAAATTTTATCAAAAATGAGGTCTTCTAGCAAGACTTTTTGTATTGTCTTAAAGGAGAAACTCATGGAAAATAACACAAAGAAGAGAAAAGGTTTTGTACAAATCCAAAACTCAATATTATTAAACGATGATTTAAGTATTTCAGCAAAGGGACTATTTTGTATTATTGCTTCAGTAATAAACATTCCTAATTACAAGCTAAAAAAGAATACAATCCAAAAAGCAAGTAAAATGGGTAAAGATGCTTTTAACAGAGTTTGGTCAGAGTTAAAAACCAAGGGCTTTTTGATTCAAAAAGAGTGCAGGGATGAGCATGGGCTTATTTATTACGAATATGAACTTTTAGACGAACCAAGAGAAAAGGTTTTAGAAAAAATAGATGAACCAGAAACCGTATGCGGAAAATCCGATAGCGGTAAAACCGACACCCTTAATAATAATTTAGAGAAAAATAATTTTAAAAATAATAATATTTATAACAACAGCATATTTATAAATGAGTTTTATAATAAAGTTTCCTCTGTTGTTGACGAAAAACCTTCAATCAAAAAAGATCGATTTGATAACTTTTTAAAGTCATTAAGAAAAGACGAAATAGTATCTATCGCAAAACTAGAAAAAACAGATGCAGTAAGCTTTTATATTGGAGCTTTAGATTTATATGACGACAAAAGTATTTTAAATACAGAAGGTTTTTTAAGAGTTGCAATTAAAAATGTTTATAGTTTTATATTTTCTAGTCAAAACAAAATAAAAGAATATGGCTATTCTCCTGTATATGACGCAAATAACGAAATAATTGACTATAAATTAGCTTGTTATATTTAAGGTGTCAAATGACACTCAAATAAAGACAAGGGTTGAATCCCAGTCACCTTAGCTAATGATAAATTTGTCTAAAAAAGGCACCTTATAGCGCCTTGTTGTTAAGCAAGTTAAGAACCAAGCTTACAAATAATGGTAATGCGCCTAATATTGCAAGCATTACAATTGCCATCATAAGGTCATGTCTAAGTCCTTCTTTCTTAAATGGATTATCCTCAGCGTGGAGAGACATACGTCCAAAACACAAAACCACGCTCAATACAGAAATGGTAATCAATAGTACATAAACTATTTCTAAAACTCTAACCCAGCCACTAAAAGTTGAGTTTGCTTTAACAATAGCTTCATCTTTGATATCAAATTTTAAAACAGGGTAGTCATCAAAGAAGCCACTGGCATAAACTTTTGTAATAAAGTAAGGATATAACAAATTCATATAAGCACCTCTTATAATATTTTAGTTAAAGGTCCGTAAAATATTAAGAAGGTGTAATTTATGGAAAAAATCAAAAACTTTTTTAAGAAGAATTGGAGCTTTATTTTATTAATAATAATCGCATTATGTATCAGAAATGCAAAATTAATAGCTATTAATATTGTTGATGGACAATCTATGATGCCGGCCCTAACGGACGGGCAATTAAGTTTCGGAAGTTCCTTGGCAAAATATGAAAGAGGAGATATTGTTGTAGTAAAAGCTCCTCAAAAATTCCTTGTAAAAAGGATTATCGGATTGCCTAATGAAAAGATCGAAAGTAAGAACGGCAAAATTTATATTAATGATGTAGAACTTAACGAAGATTATTTGGATGATGATAGAAATATTAATTCATCAAAAGAGGAATGGTCTGTTCAATTAGGAGAAAATGAATACTTTGTAATGGGTGATAATCGTGATAATAGTGCCGATAGCAGGTATTATGGACCGTTTGATAAAAGTCATTTAGCTGAAAAACTATATTTATATTAAGGAACTAGGAATAATTCTTTTTTTATTTGAAGTTTAATTCAAATGAATTATATTATATTGAATAAATTATTAATGAGTTATATTTTAATGATAACCTTGATTATGATAACGAAATTAAGAACAAGTAAAAGCTATTAACTTAATAAGTGATAATAAAGCAAATAAACTAAACACGACTTAAAGCGATAAAAACTTAATCAATTTTTAAGATTTTCATTAAATAATTTCCTAGAGAAACGGATAGGAAAAATTTAGCTTCGGAGCTTTTTATTCTTAATTATGCGTTTAGGCAGAATTAACCCATCGGTTAATTTTCTGACTGTTAAAAACAGTAAATTAATTTCCCGTCGAACTCGGTGAGGTTTCTAGTTCATCGCAAAATTACTCGTCTTATTCAAATAACAACTTTCGTAAAAGAAAGAAAGCCTTACGCCCAACTTTTATGTTATTCCCCTAAAAATACGTAATTCCTACCAACGGATTTGATTGTTTGGCAGCGCCGTTTCCTGCCCTCACGGGTCCGAGTTTGCTAAAAGACGAGTAAAACTCTTGCCGGGTGTCATTTTATCTGGGTCTGTTGTGGCCACCAACCACCTATTTCAACTGCGGGCGTTATACCAGAAAAAGCCGGCAGATTAAATTAAAAAATGTAAATACAAAGTGTCCTTTGTACAAAACCTTACTTTTGGAGTTTTTGGAATATAACAAAAAGATAGAAAATTTTGAAGAAAGTTGTTTTTCTTATTTTGTCTCTATAATCTAGTGTAATTTTGGAAAGAGAGGAAAAAAATTAATGGAAACAAATTACGACACACTTTTACAAAAGGGGACTGCGAAGACAGTTGCCTGTAAGAATGAAAGGCTACTTTGTCCAACTTGTGGAAGAGCCTTACCAAATCGTAGAAAATATACCTATTGTCCAGATTGTGGTCAATATTTAGATTACGGTTCTGGTGATGGTGTTCAAAAATGGGATGTTAGATATAATCGTCCAAGAGTCTTGTTTGATATGGATGACTGTATTAACACATTCCTAACCCATTTACTGGCAGTTTATAACGAGCGAACAGGTGCTCATATTAAACCATCAGAAATTAAAGACTGGGATTTAACTAAATATTTAGGTGAATACGGTCTTTCAATTTTTAAAGAAGAAGGCTTCTTTGAAGGTATCCCTGAAAAGAAGAACGCAACAAGAACATTAAAGAAGTTGATCTTGTCTGCTGATTATGATGTCTATATCATAACCGCCTGTACAACTAACCATGAGTTAGAAGAAAAATACAAATGGTTCGACAAGTACCTTCCTGAATTTAATAAAGATAGAATTATTAAGTGCAAGGAAAAGGAAATCATAAGAGGAGATGTCTTAATTGATGATAAGGTTGAAAATCTTGAAAAGTGTTCTCCTTATATGAGATGTATTTTATTTGATATGCCTCATAATAGAGAATGTCAAGATTTTCCAAGAGTCAAATCTCTTGCCGAAGTCGTTCCTTTGTTGAAAGAGTGGTTTTATTAGAAACGGAATTTAGATTCCGTTTTTTAATGCTTATATTTTGGAACTTCACAAGTAGAATCTTTCCAAACGAAGGAGTTTTTATGGAAATTTTAAAAGAAAACGCAACAATCAAAGAAAATTATAAAAACAAGATAGATGGATTATGCTTACTAAATCAAATTGAAGATAACAGTATTAAAATCTGCTTTTTTGATCCTCAATACCGTGGAGTTCTTGATAAGTTGAAATATGGAAACGAGGGAAAACAAAGAGGTATAGCAAGAGCAACTTTACCCCAAATGAGCGAAGAAATGATTATTGATTTCATCAGAGAAATAGATAGAGTATTAACACCTTCTGGACATTTATTTTTATGGGTCGATAAGTTTCATCTATGCCAAGGCATTTTAAAGTGGATTGAACATACAAACTTAAATTTAGTTGATATGATCACATGGGATAAAGGCAAAATTGGAATGGGATATAGAACTCGTAGAAAATCAGAATACTTAATTGTATTACAAAAGAGTCCTGTACGAGCAAAGGGTTGTTGGAATAACCATTCAATTCCTGACGTTTGGTGGGAAAAAATTAAGAATAAGCAGCACCCACATATAAAACCATTTGAACTACAAAAACGATTAATTGAAGCTACATCGAATGAAGAAGATTATGTTTTGGATCCTTGCGCTGGTTCATACCTTATTTTAGATATTTGTAAGGAAATCAATAGAAACTTCATTGGTGGAGATATAGAATTTGGAGAACAACAATAGTTTGTTGTTTTTTTATTGGTTTAGTATTTGTTAGTTGCAAGTAATATTTAACACAAAAATAAAGAAAGGAAATATTTATGAGAGAGTTTAGAAAGTATATGCATGTGGAAAGACTAGGAAGAGAAGAAGTAGAAGGTATTCTTAATGGAACCTGCTATGTTTTTCCTAAGATTGATGGTACTAATAGTGTTGTTTGGCTAGGCGATGATGGAGAAGTTCATGCTGGTTCGAGAAGACAAGAATTGTCTTTGAACAATGATAATCGTGGTTTTATGAATGATATTGTTAAAGATGAAAATATCAAAAGATATTTAATTGATCATCCTAATCATTATATTTATGGGGAATGGTTAGTTAAACACAGTATCGGATATTACAAAAACGATGCTTGGAGAAAATTTTATATTTTTGATGTATGTGAAGATGAAAGATACCTACCATACGATGAATATATGCCTGTACTGGCAGAATATGGTATTGACAATGTTATTCCTTTGCTAGCTAAGTTTGAAAACCCTTCGGAAAAAGATCTTACTAATCTATTAAAGCAAAACAGATTCTTAATCGATGATTCTGAGGAAAGATTTGGTGAAGGTGTTGTTATCAAAAATTATGATTTTGTTAACAAATTTGGTAGAACGGTTTTTGCAAAGATTGTTGCCAATGAGTTCTTATCTCAAAAAGGTGAAAATAAAAAACCTACACCAAAGGATGCCTTTATCGAAACGGTTATTGTCAATGATTTGTTAACTTCTGAAGTGATTGAAAAAGAATACCAAAAGTTGATTAACGAAGGTTTTAGTCCTAGTGAAAATAGAGGTAAATTCATTGGTATGTTCTTAAATAGAATGTGGCACGAATTTCTTGTAGAAGAAATTGCTACAATTGATAAAAAGTATCGCCATCCAGTTCTTGACTTAGGAAGATTAAGAAAAGAGTTGGAATATGCAGTCAAAGAAAATAAGAAAGAATTATTTTAGAGGAAGGGAGATCTTCCTTTTTTAATGATTGTCTTTTTCTATGTTTTCGAAACGCTTTTGGATAAGGTTTTCAATGAAGAGTATAACAAGGAATCCCACTAATTTATTTGTGGGTGGAATTGTTGGGTTATAACAACACATAACTAAAACTATAATATAGTGAGGCAAAAAAATGAAAAAGATGAAAGACTATAACTATCATATTGGTTTAAAATTAAGAATTTATCCTTCTGATAAACAAAAGAAAATCATCAAAATGAATGGTGGCGCATCTCGTTATATCTATAACAAACTTGTTGCTGACAACAATGAAATTTATAAGTTAAAAAAGTCAGCTTCTTTTTCACCTACCGATAAAGATAGATTGGAATTTTTGCAATCTATTCATAACTCTAAATCTAATATGTTAGTTATGATTCCATTTTTATCTTTAAAAGAAATTGATTCAGACATGATCGATAACGCTATCCAAAATTATAAGATGGCTTGGAATCAATTTAAAAAGGTTAAGGGTACTAGTGTTCCAACTTTTCATAAAAAGGATAATACTTATTCTTATAAAACAAGTAATCATTATGGAAAAATAAGAGATAATGGTCTAAAAG
>OIZO01001250.1_pt1 | contig 13657 bp, 18 predicted proteins | sample 1588551 | NCBI WGS metagenome assembly OIZO01 (sample SAMN03283271) | human gut metagenome | biome: human-associated habitat; material: feces | host: Homo sapiens | place: Peru | collected 2012 | reverse complement strand
CCGGATAGTAACGGTTCTGAGCGTGTTGAAATCTATGATGTTACTTTAGACGAAGTTACTTTGCTGGCATTTACTAATGCTTCTGTGGGCGAAGAATCTGTTCCGTTTAAAGCTGGTGGCTATCATTTCATTGATTTGATTTAACTGATTAGCTCCCTATCTTTAGTTAGATGGGGAGCTTTTTTAGGAGGAAAATATGCAGAAAGCTACTTTAGAAGCGCTGTTGGAGCGCAAAACGCAAGCCATGAAGGCGAAAATGGCCGTAAAGGAAATCAATGTGCCTGTTCTTGGCATGGCGCTTACAGTTGAAAAATTACCGCTCGCAAGGGTGCTGAACCTTATTGATAAATATAAGGATGATGATTCTTTGAATGGCAAATTTGAGCTTTACAAAGAATTGATTTATGTTTCCGTGCCATTGTTTAGAAGCACTCAGCTGCAAGAGGCTTATGAGGTTGCGGAGCCGTCTGATATCGTAACCTTGCTGTTTGAGCAGAATCTGACAGCTATTACTAATTTAGGTGATAATATTGCTGCAATGTATGGCATTAACGGCGCTGAAGCTGTTGAAGAATTAAAAAACTGATTAGCTCCGATTCGGAGCTTTACACGATTCATTATTATCTGGAACGCGGGCACAGCCTGCATGAGCTCGTTGGCATGAGCTCTCTTGAGCTATTGTTCTTGACAGCCAGCATGATTCTTACAGGAGAGGAGGAAGAAAAAAAGTATGGCGAGCAAAAATATTAACATTCTTATGAGCCTGCAGGACAGGTTCTCTTCTCCGATGAAGAACATTACCAACCTGACAAAGGAGCAGGAGAAGCAGCTGAAGCGCTCCCAAAATGCTCTTGTAAGATTCGGTAAAGATGGAGCTAAGGCATTAGGCTCTTTGGCGAAATATGCCGGCGGGGCTTTGGCTGGTGCAATTACTGCGCTGAGCGGGTATAGCATTAAGGTCGGAGCTGATTTTGAAGCAGCTATGAGCAAGGTGCAGGCTATTTCTGGAGCCTCAGGCACTGCGTTAGATGCTCTTACTGCTAAAGCCAAAGAAATGGGCGCTACAACGCAGTTTAGTGCGTCAGAGGCCGCTCAGGCTATGCAGTATATGGCTATGGCCGGCTGGAAAGATACGGATATGCTGAACGGCATCAAAGGTATTATGGACCTGGCTGCAGCTTCTGGCGAAGACTTGGCCAATGTATCCGATATTGTGACCGATGCGCTGACTGCGTTCGGCATGTCCGCACAAGATTCCGGAAGGTTTGCGGATGTGCTGGCAGCTGCATCCAGTAACGCGAATACTAATGTCGGGCTGATGGGATATACATTCAAATATGTAGCTCCGTTGGCTGGCTCTCTTAAATACAGCGTTGAGGATGTGGCGCTGGCGATTGGTCTGATGGCTAATGCCGGCATTAAAGGCGAGCAGGCCGGTACTGCTTTAAGGTCAACCTTCACCAGGTTAATCAAGCCGCCGAAGGAAGCAGCAGATGCTATGAGCAAATTAGGCATCAGTGTAAAGAATGCTGATGGCAGCGTTAAACCGCTGAATACAACATTAGCAGATTTGCGCAAGGCTTTCAGTAAATTGTCTGATTCGGAAAAAGCTGAATACGCTTCCATGATGGCAGGTCAGGAAGCTATGAGCGGATTCCTGGCACTGGTTAACGCATCTGACGGTGACTTCGATAAATTATCAAAGGCCATACGTGAATCTGACGGAGCAGCAGCTGGCATGGCAAAAACTATGAATAGCAATCTTAAAGGTCAGATGAAACAGTTTCAGTCGGTAACTGAAGCTATAGGTATATCAATCTATGATAAATTTAAAAAGCCGCTTACAAATGCATTCGCTGATGTAAACGGCAGCTTAGGTGATTTGAACAAGTCTATTACTGACGGCGAGTTGGCTAGTAGTTTTGACCGCTTAGGCGAATCTGTTGGCGTGCTTGTCAAAGCATTGGCTGACGGTCTTATTGTTGCTTTGCCGGTAGTTGTTAGCTTATTTACTTGGTTGGTTGATAATGGCGATATCGTTATAGGCATACTCAGCGGCATAGGTGCAGCAATGGCTGTCTTTAAAATCGCAGGAGTTATTACAGCAGTAACTACAGCATTAGGCAGTGCTACAACGGCAATGGCTGTCTTTAATGCGGTTATGTTGGCCAATCCTATAGGTCTTGTTGCGGCAGCAATAGGATTACTTGTGGCTGGTATTGTTATCCTTTGGAAAAATTGGGATAAAGTTACGGCATCTGTAAAAAAGGCTTGGGAAACCATGAAGGGTGCTTATCAGGCATTCCAAAAATGGAGAGATAAGCCTCTGTTTGGCGGTGGCAGCGAACCTCCTCATAATGCTTTAGGTACGAGCTATTTCAGCGGCGGCAGGACCTACGTCAATGAAGGTAACAGGGGCGAGCTTATTAACCTTCCTTCCGGTTCTCAGATTGTGCCGCATGATTTGGCTAAACAGGCTGTAAATAAACAGCCTAATATAACCATTAATCTTTCTGTTGCCGGTAATGTTATAGGCAACGAGGACTTTTATAGTGAATGCGGTAATGCCATCAGCACTCGTTTAATCGCTGCGCTGGGTAATGTGTAGGGAGGTGGAACAGTGAGCAGCATTCTTAATATGATCGTAAGCCGATTGATTACAGCCAAGATGAGTGCCGGCAGTAGAGCAAGTATTGTTATCTCAGCTGATAACGGAGCCATTGTTCTGCCAATCGTTCCCGCTGACCTGCCGGAAGTCAGCAATCCTCAGAACAACGAAACATTTGAAAGCGTACTTGGCACGATGAGCGTAATGGGTACACTGGGGCTGCGTAAGGTATCGCTAAAAGGCCTGCTGCCTGTAGATGTCAGCAAATATCCATATGCCAATCCGCTGGGCAGCACAGCGGCCGAGGTTATCAATTTTATTAACCAATGCAGGGCGAAAAATAATGCTGCACGCATTGTCATCGCCTATTCTGACGGCTCTGTATATCTGAATATGGCCTGTCTTATCAATAGCTTTGAATACTATATCGATAATGTAAAAGACTATCATTATTGCATGGAGCTGCTGGAATATCGCTCTGTGAGCCCGCTAGGAGGGCTTGTATCATGATTATGTTAATGGCTAACATAAATGATACGTGGCAGGATATAACGGCATATACTGGGGCCTATAGCAGAGCCGATAACATCAGGGCATTAGGTATGAGCTTTGACTTTAAACTGCTCAGCAATCCGCTGGACAGAAATGCCAAAGGCAGAGAGCTGCCTATAGGAACAAAGTTGACGCTTTTCAGCGATGGAGAGCAGATATTTAGCGGGATAGTAGTTAGCTATGAACGCAGCAGTCTTTCCGAATACACTTACAAATCCTATGATTATGGCTTTTATCTTAATAAGTCTGAAGCGTTGATTCAGTTTAACGATATTAGCGCCAGCGCTGCAATCCAAAAGCTTTGTGGTGAAAATGGTATTCCCGTAGGTGCTATTGCCGATATCCCTACAAATGTAAGAAAAATCTACAATGGTGATAAGATTTCCGACATCATAAGGGATTTGATTACCATGGGGGAAAATGAGACAGGCAAGAAGTATCGGCTGGAAGTTCGCAAAAATAAGCTGTTCATAGAAGAATATGCAGATTTGATTGTAGATGCGTATTATCAGCCTGCTGCCGGCAGCGGATTCAATCCTGCTGATGTTCCCGGCTCTTTTCGGTCAACTTATTCTATCGAAGAGATGGCCACGCGAGTTCTTATAGCATCTAGCTGTGAAAAGAACGCTACCATTCGTGCTACAGCTGAGGACAGCGAAGCAGTTACGAAATATGGATTGCTGACAAGTGTGGAAAAGATTGACGATAAGAACAATTCGCAGGCTATGAACATAGCTAAGAAGAAGCTGAAAGAGCTGAACAAGATTAAGCGCTCATTCAAAATCACTCTGTTCGGAGATGATGCAGTGCGATCAGGACGAATTCTCGTATTCAATCAGCCGGATATCAATCTTGTAGGCGCGTTTCTGGTCAGAAATTGCGTACATAGGTATGATGGCTTCAATCATATCATGGAGCTGGAGCTGGAGGTGTAGCTGATGGAGAATTGGGAATATAAATTGGCAGAGCTTTTCAAGGATAGGGATAACCCGAAGCCTCTGGGAGCCTGTATAGGTAAAGTCGAAAGCCTTGCTCCGGTAATCATCAGCATCCAGGACGGCAAGTTTATGCTGCAGGCAGAGCAGATTTATATCTGCAATCAGATTCTGGAGCGTGAAACAACCTTCCGCGATTACGTTGCCAATCAAAGCCAAAGCGGCAATATATCTGTTTCCTGTACGCATGGCGGTGGTTCGTACTCTGCGAACGGCGATATTGAGGCAAGCGGCAGGGTGCATTTGAATGAAGTGTGGAAGGTTGGGGATTATGTTATGGTTGTTCCGGACCAAAGCGAACAGCACTTCTTTATTGTAGATATACTGAGAGGGGTGAGCTGATGTTTCCTAGTGATGTTGGTTTTGATGTTCCGCTGCAGGCCGATACGTCGGATGATGGGCAACGGCAAGGCACAATTGGCCGTAGCATTGCTTTTGATTACGAGAAAAATGAATTCGTTGTTAATGATGGCAAGCTAGTTGAGCCGGGAAAGATTGATGCAATCAAACAATGGATTGAATTGTACATCCGGACCGAAATCAATAAATATGCGATATACACAGAATCATTTGGAGTCGATACCAGAGGCCTTATGGGTTACAGGTTACCAAGAGGATATCAGGTGGCTGAAATTATGCGGCGTATCAATGAAGGTATACTGACGCAGTGCCCGGATGTTGTATCTGTCAGCAATTGGGATTTCAATAAGGGAACGTTTTCCTTCACAGTTAAGACGAACACAGGAGAGGAGGTAGTTATCAATGGCGAGTGAATTAAAATCTACAACTGTCGATAAAGTCCATAAAGAGCTTTTAGGACAAGTGTCTGACACATATCAGAAAACCGAGGGCTTCCCAACATGGGACATCTTAAAAGCTGCGGCGTTCGGAATTAAGCGTGTGTGGGACAAGGTGTTCATGATTGACTATCTGCAGGATGTAGATAATTTGACAGGTACTGATTTGGAACGCTTCATCAATCAGCGCAAAGGTCTGAAGCGCAAAGAAGCTACACACGCTGTAGGTTTTGTCAATATTGTGATAGGTGAAGGTATTGTTAGAGAAGGCGATGTGTTCTCCACCTCCGGCGGTGTAGAATTTACAGCTACTGAAACGAAGGCTGTTAAAGAAGGTGATAAAGTCGCTGTACAGGCTATCAATGCCGGACTTGTTGGCAATGTGGCTGCGGAAACTATTGTAGAAATGCCTGTAACTATCCAAGGTATCGCAAAAATTACAAATGATATCCCTAGCGCTGACGGTTATGACTCAGAAGATGATGATAGCCTGCGAGATAGATACTATGAGGCGCTGAGAGAGCCTGCTACCAGCGGGAACGTTGCGCATTACAGACGTTGGGCGCGTGAAGTTGAAGGCGTTGGCGACTGCAAAGTATTTCCGCTTTGGAAAGGTGACAACACAGTACAAGTAGTCATCGTTGATGATAATGGTCTGTCGCCTACCGCGGAAACGGTAAAACGCTGTCAGGATTATATTGATCCGGATAGTGCCGGCACCGGTATGGGTGAAGCTCCTGTAGGGGCACACTGTACTGTTAACGCGGCTACAGTACTAAACATCGATGTGTCAGCAACGCTTGTACTTGACAACAACGTAGCGCTTGAAAATATAAAAGCTAGCGCAAGCACTGCTATAAAAAAATACCTTGCAAGCGTTGCCCTGAATGCAGAATATGTATCAATGGCAAAGGTCGGCAACATTATTATCAGTACCGAGGGTGTTGCTGATTACCATAGCTTGAAGCTAAACGGTAATGCAGACAGAGTACCTGTACCGGCAAAAAGTGTTGCAGTGCTCAGGAGCGTGACTCTAAATGTTTAAGAGTAAAGAATACTGCATTAAGACACTGCATCAGTTATATAGGGCTGATAAGTGGATAAATGAACTGTTTGCCAGCGTAGGCCTTAGCCTGGATAATTTGGCAGCAACTGTCGACGAAATATACAATAATAACTTTTTTGATACAGCTACTGAAACGGCTATCAAGCATTATGAGTATGAACTTGGCATTGCTCCAAAATCAGGGCAAACGTTAGAAGACCGTAGAGCTGCCATACGCGCGCGTTGGATTGGAACCAGCAAGGTGGATATAGTGCTGCTGCAGGAATTAGCGAACAGCTGGAGGAATGGTGCAACCTTAATTGAATTCGTTGCAGGGAAGATACACGTAAAGTTTATCTCTCCGATTGGTGCTCCGAGAGATTTAGATGCACTCAAAGCAGTATTTGAAGATACTAAACCTGCTCATTTGGCTATTTATTATACATTCATGTGGTTGAACTGGGGGCAGGCTAAGCAGGTTGGCTCATGGCGACAACATAAAACTAATGGCTCTTGGCTTAAGTTGAAGCAAATAGATTCTTGAGGAGGTTATCATGGGAAATTTCGATGGACTCCCTAAAACAACATATATAAAGTTGAATAAGCCTGGTTATGATAACGCAGCTGATATCGAGGCTTTAAACGAAAATGCAGACATCGTTGACGCTTTACTGCAGCGTCTGCTGCTTACTACAGACAATATCAAAAAGACTTATGCTCGCACTGTCAATGGCAATGGTGTCGACGATAATGGTGAGGTTGCGGTTGACGTTGGTGTAAAAAAAGTTAATGGTGTTAGCCCTGATAGCGGCGGCAATGTTAAGGTTGAAGAATATACACACCCTGCTAGCGGGGTTACTGCCGGCACGTATGACCGTGTTACAGTAAACGCTCAAGGTCATATTACTAGTGGAAGCAAAGCAAAAGCATTTATTTCAGCATCATATACTTCTGGCACATCATGGTACAGAAAGTGGTCTGATGGTTGGATTGAGCAGGGGGGCAAGGGTGTTGCAAGCGGTTATTCATGGAATTCGCAGACTAACAATTTGCTTATGCCGTTCTCTAACACTAATTACACTATCGTCTGCACAAAGCTAGATAGTGATACATCTGCTGCTATTACGGTTGTACAAAAAACTACAACTACATTCAACATGAGCTGTCATGGCCAAGGCGGTAGCGGTTTTAGTGCAACATCTGATATCGAATGGTATGCATGTGGTTATTAAGGCGGTGATGTAATGATTGGTACCAAGATTAGCAAAAGCGATTTTGATGGTGGTTTATATGCTGAATGTGCTGTTTGGTGTAACGCCAATAATGCAATTATTGAGGACAAAGGTGATTATTATGAGGTATCAGCAGTTGTAAAATCATTCGAGAAAATCAAGACATGCAAAATTGACGAATTAAAAGCTGCGCGTGATGCAGAAGAAGTACAGCCGATAGAATATGGTAATCATGTTTATGATTATGACAGCAAGGCTCGGGATAGAATGGCCGTTGCTATTATTGCACTGGAATCAATGGGAGCAGATGCATCAATCAGCTGGACTACGGCCGATAATGAAGATGCGGTAGTAACTGCTAAGGACCTGCGCGCCATATCTACCAGCGTAGCCAATAGGTCCAATGCGTTGCATGTTAAATATCGCAAGCTGAAAGAACGTGTGCTGCAGTGCACTGAGGCTAAAGAGATTGAGGCTGTAAAGTGGTAAATGAGGTGATATTGTGATATATCTGGAGCTTGAAACTGCAGGGCTCATGCTCAAGAAAAAGCAGTTTGTGTATCTCGTAGCAGGCACAAAGAACTGCATCAGCATCAAGGTTAATTTTGATGAGCATTGGCAAGGGCTGGATATCTTTGCTATGTGTTACCGTGATAAGCGCGAATACACTTATCCTATCACCAGCGCTGGCGAATGCCTTATCTCTGATATGGCTGTTGTCAGCACGAGCGGTGAATTTAAAGTTAAACTGTTGGGCACTACTGCTGACGGTAATGTGGTTATGACAACCAATATCGTAACTGCTTATCTGAATGATAATAAATTCTGCGGTGCTGCCGGCGGTGAATTGGAGTATCCTACAAACGATTTCTTGGCTAAAGTATTGCAGGAAACTAAAAACGCCAAAGATTATGCTGACAAAGCCAAAGAGTACAGTGAATCCGTCAATGTATTTATCCCGAATGTGGACGAGTCCGGAGTTATTTCGTGGACTAATAAAGCAGGGATTGAAAATCCTGTACCGGTAAATATTAAAGGCAAAAAGGGTGACAAAGGTGAAAAAGGTGATAAGGGCGACAAAGGTGACACCGGTCCGCAAGGCCTGCAGGGCATCCAAGGTCTTAAAGGCGAAAAAGGTGATGCCTTTACCTACAATGATTTCACTAAAGAGCAGCTGGCGGGCTTGAAAGGCGAGAAAGGCGATGTCGGGCCTCAAGGTCCGCAAGGATTGAAGGGAGATAAAGGTGAGCAGGGTGTCAAAGGTGAACAAGGCCTGAAAGGTGATACCGGTCCAAAAGGTGAAACAGGTGCAAAGGGCGCAAAAGGAGATGCCGGAACACCGGCAACAATAAAAGTAGGTACTGTAAAAACAGGTGCAGCTGGTACTTCTGTTACTGTATCTAATAGTGGAACTGATTTGGCAGCTGTATTTGATTTTGTTATTCCGCGTGGCGAAAAGGGCGAGCGTGGCTTACAAGGTTTGCAGGGCGTGCCAGGTGAAAAAGGCGACACTGGTCCTCAGGGCGACGTAGGTCCGCAAGGCCCACAGGGAAAGCAAGGTGCTACAGGAGCAGCAGGTGTGGCAGCTACAATTAAAGTAGGCACTGTTACCACAGGCGCAGCGGGTACAGCAGCCAAGGTTGTTAATAGCGGTACTACATCTGCGGCGGTGTTAGACTTCACGATTCCTCAGGGCGCAAGAGGTGAAAAAGGTGAACAGGGAGCAGGAAGCACTGTTGATGTAGAAGTAGCAACAAACAGCGAGATTGACAATGCGCTTGCTTTAGCAGGTGTCGGCACATTGCCGAATAACAACGAAATCACCGTCGAAACCTTGAATGTAACCAAAACATTAAACATTCCCGGCGGCAGCATCTGGTTAGAGTAGGTGCGATATGAGTATTTTATCCAAAAAATTATACATAAAAAAAGGCAGTTCAACGGCTGCTTGCAATATTTACTCTACGGCTGCGGAAGCTAGTGAGAATGCGTTGAAGGTTAAGATTGACAATACAACAGGCTATGTTGTGTTGAAAAAAGTCGATAACACAAACGCTACGGCAGGACGTGTCAGCATAGGCGGCGTGACGTACGCAATCGCTACGAAACATGAGAGCGGTGGCGGTACAGCCGTGCCGTACACGGAAAAATCATGGACTGAGGCTGGTAGTCACAGTTTTACTGTCCCGGCTGGTATAACACGCATCCGTGTAGCCTTATGCGGCGGCGGTGCTGGTCAGGGTGTTTTTGGCGCAGGCAACACAGGCGGTGACACACGAGCGTTTGATTTGATCGCGACAGGCGGCGAGGGCGGCTCGGCGTGGACGTATGGTAACGGTGGCACTCCTAACGGCTATGCGTCAAGCGGCAATAAAGTTACTGACGGCTTTGCGTTATCGTTTGATAAGGCGAGCGGTGATTATGGCAAGGGTGGCAGTTATGGCGGCTCGGGCGGTTACGATAGCCAATATGTCACAGTCAACACAGGGCACACATATACGCTTACTGTTGGCGGAGCTGGCGGTAGCGGAGGTACAGGCGGCTTTATCCTACTAGGCTACGGAGGTGATATTTGATATGGCAAAATTGATAGACCTTAACGGACTTGCTCATGTTTACAGCATTATCAAAGGGATGCTTGCTGAGAAGTTGGGCAAAAATGATGTCGCATTGGTAGCAACATCCGGAAGTTACAATGACCTTAAAGATAAGCCTGCCATTCCAACATTAGACGGTTACGCCAAAACATCTGGCGCTAACACATGGACAGCGGAGCAGAGCTTAAACAACGTCAACATCACGTTAGAGCGTTATGCGGCATCGTCCGTCAGCGGCACATCTGCTACACCGACAGCATCAACAGCCGTGTATACGGCAACAGGCAATTTTACGCTTGATTTAAACAGCATTGCAGGCAATCTTACCAACGGTCAAACAACTGTGTTCACGGCACGCATTAACGCTACGGCTGATTATGCGCTGAGCCTCAACATCGACGGCGTTATCAGCTATATCGGCAAGGCATCAGATGTAGCTATCACGAGCGCAGGACTGTTGCTTAACGTTTTTATAAGCCGTTTGGATAACTCCACAACCTGCATCGTGCAGGCATCCAAATTATCGTAGAGGTGATAGCATGGGATTGAGCAGGTTGTTTATGATGGCAGATAGCAAACAAAACACGTTTGTAATGACGATGGGCAGTAGCGGTTATCAGTATGGCTACAGCCGATACTACGCCAATTATGGCGAGATTGAGGGCGAGCTGACGCATGATGGCAAGGCTGTGACTCTTGTAATGCTATGCTATTATAGCGGTTATCTTGATTTAGCATTTAACGTCGACAGCGTTACAAGCGGCTCATATAACGTTACCGTCAACGTGACCGAGATTGATACAGGCAGGACGGGTACAATCACCCTCGATGTGCCATACGCAAGCCACGTTCCCGGATTTTACGCCAGCCCCGACAAAGTGCCAGCTGACGTGTCAAGGTTTTTTGTGGCCGGTAACGTCGGTAAAAAATACATTGTTGAGCTGATTTTTAATTAGAGGTGATTAATTTTGAACACAACCTATAAACATAAAGATAAAACTTACGCTAATGTTTATGAATTGTCTGAAGCGTTAGGCAAAGATGGCGTTTTCATCCCTCTCTCTTTGCCGGATGCAGAATTGGAAACACTGGGGGTAACCATTATTCATACAGAAGAACCGATTGAGGTAATCAAACAGCGTAAAATTTTGGAACTGAAATACCAAAGAGATGCTGCAGAGGTCGAGCCGATAGAATATGGTGATCATGTTTATGATTATGACAGTAAAGCCCGTGACCGCATCAACGCTGCAATCATCGCCTTGGACGTGCAGGGCGAGGGCGCTAAAATTAGCTGGACCACGGCTGACAACCAGGATGCCATTGTAACAGCCGCAGAACTGCGCGCTATTGTAGCAGCAGTCGCCGTGCGTTCCAATCTCCTGCATATTGCATACCGCACGGCAAAGGCGCAGGTGGAAACTGCAGGTACGGCGGATGAAGTAAGAGCTGTTTGTATGGAATAATTTTTTAGGAGGTTGAGAAATGGATTTTTTAGCTTTGCGCTACGCCGTATATAACGCGGCACACACTTTGACTCATGGTTTTACTTATAAATCAGTTATTGGTGCTATTTTGGCCGTCTTGCTGCACAAACACGCGGTGTTGTTTATGGTTTTCTCAGCGCTCGTGTTTTTGGACTGCTTCACTCGCTGGATGAGCCTGTCTTACAAGCGCCTGCAGGGCATGGGGCAAACTCCGTCTGTGATGCAGATTATAGGCGGCATTGAGGCGGCGCGCGCCGAAGGATTGATTTCCTCGGAGGTGATGAAGCATCGTTTTGTCGGGAAGGTCATCGTGTACATTCTCTGCGTGCTTGCTGCTGTACTGGTAGATTTGGCGATGATTACGCTGCATCAGCCGGTGTGGGCTGTGCCGATGGTCGCGGGTTATCTGGTAATCACTGAGCTGCTGAGCATCTGTGAGAATCTGAGTGATGCGGGTATTGAGGCTGTTGGTGAGCTGGCAGCACTTATCAAAAGAAGGAAGGGCTGATTATAATGCGTGTTTTTATCAATCCCGGCCATCATCCAGGGCTTGATCCGGGCGCTGTCAATCGCGACTACGGTGTAACTGAGGCAGACATTGTCCGTGATGTCGGCGCGCTGGTAGCGCAATATCTGACTGCCGCTGGCTGTGAGGTCAAGACCGTGCAGAGCAATAACCTGTGCGGTGAGGACGCAGCCTATACCAATGTCTGCCTGACTGCCAACAGCTGGCCTGCTGATATCTTTGTCAGCTTACACTGTAACGCTGCTACTCCTGCAGCACGTGGCACCGAGGTGCTCGTATATGACAAATGGAGCGCTGCTGATACGCTGGCAAGCTGCATCCTGCATCAGATTGTTGATAATCTCGGTACATTGAGCCGCGGCGTCAAGGCTCGGCCTAACCTGGTCGTGCTTAACAGCACGCACATGCCTGCTGTGTTGGTCGAGATGGGCTTTATCAGCAATACTGATGATTGCCGGATGCTCATCAACCAGCAGGACGAGCTAGCGCGTGCAATCGCCCGCGGCATCACTGATTATATCCAAGAGAGGGGAGAGTGACATGTATTATGGTGAGCGCGAAGTTAAGGTTATCGGTTACGCTCTGCTTATCGCTGGCCTTGTATGCCTTGCCGGTCTGCTGCTCAGCGGCGGATGCGAGCAATACAAACAGACCGGTAGCACCAGCGGGGTACGTGCTGCTACCGACGGAACAATGGCAGACATTAAGCAACAACAGCAGGCTGTTACAAGCCAAATTGATGCTACTCGAAGACGAATTAATGATTCTGGACAAGCCGTCGAGCGAGCTGATGGAGCAATTGGCAATAGCGAAGCAGCAGTTAAGCGTCAGCAAAACAGCATTAAGCGATGCCAACAGCTTGCTAAAGAATGCAGAGAGCTTGCTGCAGCAAACGCAGCAATCATATCAAGCATTGGAGCGCCAGCTGGAAGCGGAACGGACAGAGCAGACTATGCAAAATAAAAAAGCCTATCGCAAAGGCTGGCTTAATGGCTTTTGCATAGGCTGTTGTTCTGGGCTTGCTGTGGCTTTATTTAAATAGTTATTTTTGTGCTATATATAATAGGAAGGAAAGTGCTACTTCTAGGTTTATATTGCGAAACCATAATCCGCAGCAGCGGAGAGAAGTCTGTCAAATTCCATGAGAATCACTCCTTAGTGCTTTTTACGCCAACACTTGGACATTACGATTGACCACACGAGCTTCAACAGCCTGTACCAGGTCACCGCCGAGGGTGTTGAAAACGTTGGCTGCGACGATTTTTTGCATGGATGCGTCGGTTTCGGCTTTGGAGAGGTTTTCTTTGGGGTTGGAGATGGTGATGATTTTGGTGCTGCCTGCAGCGTTTTTAAAGACGAGTTGTAAAGATTTTTCCATGGGTGATTGCTCCTTTGTGTCATGTTTTTCATAATTTTTTTCGTTGTAGTATAAATTTTAGGCTAGTGCTGCCATATCATTCAACTTCTTTCATAACTGAAAGAAGTTGGAAGAAAGGTTCGCGCTTTTTATAAAGCGCGGCAAAACAAAAACTTTTTCGAGAAAAAGTTTTACCAAAAAGCTTTCTAAATATGGGTCGCTTTGCTGTTACTAGCGCTTTGTTCGAAATTCTATCGAATGTTCTTCATAACCCATGATGTGCTTCGTGGTTTGTCTAAGCCTTGTTTCCGGTGACTAAACTTCGCGTTTGTCTAAGCCTCAAAAAATGCTTGCACAACCGTTACTTTGTTTCAGTAGCCTTTAGCGTACTACGAACCAAAGAGATTATGGTAAAGCATTTTTTGCTAAGCTTTTTTGTGCGAGCAAAAAAGCGACTGTTT
>OIZO01001249.1_pt1 | contig 13657 bp, 17 predicted proteins | sample 1588551 | NCBI WGS metagenome assembly OIZO01 (sample SAMN03283271) | human gut metagenome | biome: human-associated habitat; material: feces | host: Homo sapiens | place: Peru | collected 2012 | reverse complement strand
GTAATTGATGGTGAAGATTCAAAGGTTATTTGCAAAGACTAATTTGAAAATTCCAATTTGTCGAACTGAATATAAGGATGATCCGTCTGCGGTATGGGAGCATCCCCATACCGCAGATACTTATCAGCCTCCCATGCAGACCAGTATGAGATTCCCTTAAAAAATACCACCTATGTTCTTAAAACAACCACCTATCGAGAATCGGTAGAAATCGGTTCTTGATTTTCCTATACTGTAACCGTAGCGAGGAGGTGAACCGATGCAAATTGAAATCAAGATAGACGAAAAATGCAAAGAGCCAAGAATCATCGTGATGACGGACAAAATGACCGATGAAGTCAATGCAATCATAAAAAGACTGTCAGACGAGCAACCGCAGGTCATTGCCGGATTCAGGGAGGATGTGGTCGAGGTGCTGGAACCGTCTGAAATCTACCGTGTTTTTGCTGAATCAGGTAAGGTGTTTGCCGAGACGAATCACGGCGAGTATGCGCTTCGTCTGAGGCTATACGAGGCGGAACAACGGCTTGACAGCAAAACTTTTGTCCGAATATCAAACTCGGATATTATCAATCTGAGAAAGGTCAAGAGCTTTGATTTGAGCTTTGTCGGGACAATTTGCATTACGCTTTCAAACGGTACGGTTACTTATGTTTCACGGCGATCCGTCGCCAAAATCAAACAACTGTTAGGAATGTGAGGTGGCAGAAATGAAGAAAAAACTGATTGGACGAGGAATAATTGGTTTCCCTGTTGGCATTGCAATCGGATATGTCATTACGGTGATTATCTCAATCTGCATTGGGGATGGCTTCTTCCATCCGGTCAATCCAGAGCTTGTGAATAAAATGGGGAGCGAATTAAATGCGGTTCTCATTCAAACCGTTCTGAGCGGAATAATGGGCACAGGCTTTGCAATGGCTTCGGTTATTTGGGAAATTGATTCGTGGAGTCTTGCAAAGCAAAGCGGTGTTTATTTTGCAATTGCTTGCGTGATTATGTTCCCCATCTCTTATTTTGCCAACTGGATGCCCCATTCGACCGCTGGAATTCTGTCTTATGTAGGCATATTCGTAGCGATCTTCCTCGCTGCTTGGGTAGCACAGTATTCTGTGTGGAAAAGGAAGATCAAGAAAATGAACGAAGGCATTAAGGAAAATAACGATATGAATTGATCCCGCCGCTTTGCATCCTGCGCTTTGTTTTAACAACAGAATAAACCATATACATAGCCGCTTGGTTTTCAAAAGAAATCAAGCGGCTATTTCTATTTTGAAGGAGGTGTTCGCTATGAACGAAATAGATTACAACGCTCGCCTTTATGAGAAAATGAAAGCCGAGCAGGACAAATATCGGGACTGGTTGCTACATCAAGAGCCACCCGAAATCCTCAACCACACCTACGAATACACGATGCGGGAGGACATCGTAATGTGTATGGAGGAGCTGGAGCTTGAGCCGGAAAAGGCAAGGGCTTTGCTTCGTTCCCCTTGTCCTCTGAGTGATGTGTATAAGGAGTTCCGGGACAGAGAAACCGAGCATATGGATACCATCCGGGACTCCATCGAAACGGAAGCGGATAAGAGCCTGCAACGGCAGGAGAAGAAACAGCAACGGGAAAGCAGGTGATTTTATGCCATATATCCCACCGGAGGTGGTGGAACAGGCACGGCAAATCGACCTGTTGACCTATCTGCAAAGCTGTGAGCCGCAGGAGCTTGTCCGCATTTCCGGCAACAATTATACCACCCGCACCCACGACAGCTTGAAGATTTCTAACGGCAAGTGGATGTGGTGGTCACAGCGCATCGGCGGCTACAATGCCCTTGACTATCTTGTGAAAGTCAAGGGCTGTTCTTTTGTAGAAGCGGTCGAAACACTGATGGGAAAGGCGGCGGTGATGCCGTCGGTGACGGTCAAACCCAAGCAGAAAACGGAGCCGAAGATCTTGCTTCTGCCGGATAAAAGTGCTTCCACAGAAAGAATTACAGAGTATCTTTTCGGCAGAGGAATCGACTATTCCATCATCCAATACTGCATTGACAAGGGGCTGATTTTCGAGAGCCTGCCGTATCACAACCTTGTGTGCGTGGGCTTTGATGAGAAGAATATCCCTCGCTATGCGTCCTACCGAGCGACCAATGACCGCCGTGTTTTGGGCGACTGCTCCGGCAGTGACAAGCACTATTCTTTTCGGATCGCAGACAGCGAGAGCAGTACGGTGCATCTCTTTGAGTGTGCCATTGACCTGCTTTCCTATGCGACGCTTGAAAAGATGGCGGGCAGAGATTGGCGGAAAGACAACCTTGTTTCCCTCGCCGGTGTGTATCTGCCCAAGGAGAAAATCGAGGACAGTACTACCCCTGCGGCTCTTGTGAAGTACCTCAATGAGAAGCCGCAGATTAAGAAAATCTTCCTGCACTTCGATAACGATAATGCCGGAAGAAAAGCCAGCCTTGCGCTGAAAACCATATTGCCGAGCAAGTATGAAGTCATTGACAGCCCTCCGCCCTGCGGCAAGGACTACAATGACTTTCTTTGTTTCCAGCTCGGTATCCACCGCAACAAAACCAAAGAAAGGACGAATGAACGATGACTGAGTTTAGCATTTATCAGATCAACACAGACAGGGATACCGCCAATGTGTGCTTCATCGGAATGGAATCCCTCGAAAAAATCAAAGGCACTAAGGAAGTCAACGCAGCCGCTTACGACAGAGTTTATGACGGCAAAATGGACTGCATCTCCCTCGAAAACATCTATCAGAAGTTCAATGTTGACCATCCTGCCGACTACAAGGGACGCTCTCTTTCCGTGTCGGATGTAGTCGAAATCAGGGAGAGTGACACCCTGAATCCCGGCTTCTACTTCGTGGACAGTATCGGGTTCAAGTCGATTTCTTTCGACAAATCGCTCTGCAAGGAGCCGGTAGAAGCAGGCAGCGGAAAGATTTCCGTCCTGCTTGTGGAGCCGAACAAGTACCCCAAGATGATCGAGATCGACGATACCTTGGAGGCGATGCAGGAGGTGGTCGGCGGCGACATTGAGGAATATATGCCCTTTGAGGATGAGGTCGCCATCATCTGCAATGAGGAGGGCAAGGTCAATGGGCTGACCCCGAATCGTGCGGTTTATGGAGAGCCGCAGGCGGTTGAAATGACCTTTGCCGAGATGCGTAGCCGCTTTTGTGAAGCGGAAAATGAGGGCAAAGAACACCTCTCCGGCTATATCGTTTTCACGCAGGACAGCTTCGACAAGCCATACGATGAGAGGTCAAGAACCTATGGCGTCAGTTCCAACAACAAGGCGTTTCAGGCTGGAATGGGTGGCTATTCCATCTTCGGGTCGTGCCTTGACGGAACTGACCCGTGCGTCAGACTGGACGGTTATATGTTTGGCGAGAACGCTTGGAAAATTGAAAAGTGCTATATGATGGAGTCTTCCCGTGAGATGCTGGACATTATCTGCGGGAAGTTTTTCATTGCTTACGCACCTTTCGATGCAGAGAGATTTCAGTCCCTCCCGCCTGACCTTGCGGAGAAATACCGTGAGAAATTCAAATACCCCGAACGCTTTATGAGAGTCAACAATGAGATCGTAGCTGTGCCTTTTAAGCCCGTCAGGGCGGACAAAGAACGCTGATCTCAATGAGAACGGGGTTCCCCCGAACGCTCTGTATTATCTTAACGAGCAGACTGTTTTTACTCCTACCGGGCAAAAACAGTAAATCGCTCGTTAGGGGAACCCCCTAATACCCCGTGCAAGAAGCACCACACATTTCAAGAGAAAGGATGAAATCCATTTATGAAAAGAACGATCAAGAAGCAGTTTTGGTTTTCCCGTGACGAAGCGCAGGACTTGCAGAAAAAAGCAAAGAAAACCTGCCTGTCTGAAGCGGCACTCGTCCGTCTGCTTCTCCGTGGATATGAGCCGAAGGAGAAGCCCGATGACCGTTTCTACGATGCGATGCGGGAGTTCTCCGCCATCGGCAATAACATCCATCAGATCTCCGTTAAGGCAAATGCCCTCGGCTTTATCGACACGCAGAAGCTGAACAGTGAGTTGGATCGCCTGCACAAGTTTCAGGCAGATATGGAGCGTCAGTTTCTTCGTCCCGGTGAGAGCAACCTGAAATGGCAGTAAGTAAGCTGTGGCCGGTCACGGTTCGCCTTGCGACCGTTCTCGACTACGCTTCCAATCCTGAGAAAACCACAAAGTCAAAGTCGAAGTACAGCGACGCCGATTATCAGGCACTCCGTGATGTAGTCGCCTATGCAAAGGACGGAGAGAAAACAGAACGGGAGCTGTTCTGCGAGGGCATCCACTGTAATCCGCAAACTGCCCGTGAGCAGTTCATCACGGTGAAAGAGCAATTCGACAAGCCGGATGGCATCCAAGCCTATCACGGTTATCTCAGCTTTGAGGAAACCGACATCACACCGGAGCTTGCACAGCAGGTCGGTATGGCGTTCGCAGAAAGAATGTGGGGCGACCGTTTTCAAGTCCTTGTGACCACTCACCTGAATACGGAGCATCTTCACTGCCACTTCGTTGTGAACTCCGTTTCGTTCAGGGACGGCAAGCGATTGCAGAACAAAGAGAAAGCGTGGTGGTACTTCCGCCATATTGCCGATGAGGTCTGCTTGGAGCACGGACTGTCCGTGGTACAGAACCCGGAAGCCTATCAATCGCCCCGCATCCTGACGCAAAAGGACAAAGCCGGTATGCCTACACGCTACAACCTCGCCCGTGCCGCCTTGGATGAAGCCATTGCAATGAGCCACAATCTTCGACAGCTTGAATATCATCTGTCTGAGATGGGATACACCCTCGGCTCCAATCCCAAGCGGAAGTATTGGACGATCAAGGGCAAGGGCGATGAACGCCCCATCCGATTGCACAGGCTCGGTGAGGAATACACCAAAGAGCGCATTACACAGCGACTCATTGAAAACCGTGATAACATCGACTTCGAGCCGTTTCAGCCGAAAACCTATCGACCGAAGCAATACCGGCTCATAACACGGAGCGACAGAATTGGGAAAGTCGGCGGTTTGTATGGGCTGTACCTTTACTACTGCTATCGGCTCGGCTATTTGCCGAAGTACAAGGCAGGACAACAGAATCACACACGAGTTCACTATCTTTTCAAAGAGGATCTGATGAAGATAGATGAACTCACCAAACAAGTCACGCTGCTCGGCAAGCACCACATCGGTACAGACGAGCAGCTTTTTTCATATCAGCACTCGGTCGAGGAGCAGATCAAGACCTTAACTGCCGACAGAACGCACCTCCGAAATGAAATACGAAAAGTGAACATTACAGATGCAGAGCTGTCGCAGGCAAAGGCAAGTATCTCACTTCTCAGCGAGAAGCTGAAAGAACTCCGCAAGGAGGTCAAACTCTGTCAGGACATCGCCGCCCGTTCCAAGGTTATCGAGGAAAAGGTGGATGCAGTCCGAGCAGAGGAAGAAAAATCAAAACGAAAGGAGAACCGCAACTATGAACAACGGCGGTGATGCGGCTGAGCAGGTCGTCAGGCTCTCGCTTGAAGGCTTTGAAGTTGCCGCAAAACTTACAGGCTCGGCGGCAAAGAATGTCGCCCTGCTTCTCGTGTCCGTGCTGAAGCAGGAACAGCAGACCAAAGGCAAGGCACGGCTCACCAATATGATCAAGTCCGGCAAGGAACTGAAAGTCTTTTCTATCCCGAACAAGGACTTGGCACAGTTCACCAAACAGGCAAAGCGCTATGGCGTTCTCTACTGTGTCCTGAGAGATAAGAGCGCCAAGGGAGATGATGTACCCGTGGATATTATCGCCCGTGCAGAGGACGCTTCCAAAATTCAGCGCATTGTGGAACGCTTCGAGATCGGCAAGGTCGATAAGGCAGGCGTTATCACGCAGGCGGAGCAGGACAAGGCTGACCGTGAAGCGGTGGCACGGGAAGTGCCGACCAAAACCAAGGGCGAGATCATCGTGGAGGAAGCAATGGGAAAGCCTTTGCAGAAAGAAGGTCAGTCCCACGAAAACCCTACGGTCGCAAAGACGGAAAAAAGCCCTCCGTCCGAGCGAAGCTCCGAGATCAGCGGTACGGCTACTGACCGGGGTACGGCAAAGCAGGCAGACAAGAAGCCTTCCGTGAGAGAAAAGCTGGAGCGCTACAAGGCTGCTGCAAAAGCTGACAAAGAAGCAGACCGTGCCGAGCCTGCGCTTTCCAAGGAGAAAAGCAAGACTCCCGAACCGAACCGTCAGACGGTTCACACCCAGCCGAAAAAGCATAAGAAATCGAAAGAGAGGTAATCAGCTATGACGAACAATTTCACCCCCAAGAAGTCCGGGACTGCGGCTCGTCCGCAGATCTCCCCGGAGGAATACGCCGCCAAGAAAAAGGCGGAGAAGGATGCCGTGTATCAGATGATCGACGATACCGCTACTGAGATCGTCAGCGACCCCGACAAGTTCAGGGCATATCTCGATACGCAGGCACGAATGGATCGCTACTCTGCCGCCAACGCTCTGCTCATTTATAAGCAGCAGCCGCAGGCGACGCAGCTCAAGGATTTTCGTGATTGGCAGGAGGACGGCGTGAAGGTCAACAAGGGTGCTAAGAGCCTGTCCATTCTTGAACCTGTTGAATACACCAAGAATGACGGCTCTACCGGCATTGCCTACAATGTCAAGAAGGTATTCGATGTGGCGCAGACCAGCGGCAAGAAGCCTGCTGCACCCACCCTTGACCGTGACCCCCGAAAGCTCGTTGCCATTATGCTCGACACGGCTCCCATTGATGTGAGCACTGTGGAGGAGCTGCCTTCTCCCAATATGGGGGCGTTCTATAAGAACGAGGATCAGACCCTTTATATCAAGAGGGACATTGGGAACAGCGTTGCGCTCTGCCAGTGCGTGGCACAGGAGTTGGGCCACGCTCAGCTTGCAATGAACTGCGAAGCATACAGCCGCAGGGATATGGGCTTCTCTGCCGTATGCGTTGGCTATATGCTCTGCCGCAAGTTCGGAGTGGATGTGAAGAACTTCGCCATTGACCGTATCCCGGAGGAGCTGGCGGGCAAGTCCCCTAAGGAAATTCGTGCGGAGCTTTCCAAGACCCGTTCTGCGATGAGCGAGATCGGCTCTCGTGTGTCGGAGGAAATCTACCGTCGCCGAGCAGACCGAAGCAAAGATCAGGAAAGATGAGGTGCGAGCAATGAAAGAGGAACGCTATCACATCGCCTTGGACGATTATGAACACGGCGTAGTGATTCGAGCTTTGAACGATACCAAAACCGAACTGATGAATGAGGGTAAATCCACCGATGCCGTGGACGATCTTATCATCAAGGTCGGGTATGCCCCAAAGAAAAAGTTCAAGGTAGTGGAAAGAAAGGACTGCTCCTGTCGTGAATCGAGATAACGACAGACAGACCTCCATCATTCTCGCCGTACTCGGCATCCTGCCGATTGTGTGGCTCGGACTTCTCATTGCACCGTCTGTGAAGGGTGGCTTGCCGGAGATACTGCCGAGCTTGATGAATGTGATGAGCGACCCGTTTCATATAGTGCTTTGCGAGGACAGTGTAAAAACTGTCCTCGTTTTGCTTCTCTGCTATGGAATGGGCATCGGCATCTACTTCTCTACACGCAGGAACTACCGACGCCGGGAGGAACACGGCAGCGCAAAATGGGGCAATGCCAAAGCCGTGGACAAGAAATACCGGCAGAACCCACCGTCCGAAAACAAGCTGATGACGCAGGCAGTCCGTATCGGACTCAACGGCAAGAAACACCGCCGCAATCTGAACACCCTTGTCTGCGGCGGTTCCGGTGCCGGTAAGACACGCTTTTACTGCAAACCGAATCTGATGCAGGCAAACACCAGCTTCGTGATTCTTGACCCGAAGGGCGAGATCGTCCGGGATGTGGGAAATCTGCTGGAGAAAAAGGGCTATGAGATCAGAGTTCTCGACCTGATTTCAATGGAAAAGAGCCACTGCTACAACCCGTTTGTCTATCTCCACTCGGACAACGATGTGCAACGGCTTGTGACAAACCTGTTCAAGAGCACAACGCCAAAGGGGTCACAAAGTAACGACCCTTTTTGGGATACCTCAGCTTCAATGCTGCTGTCTGCTCTCGTCTATTATCTTCACTACGAAGCACCGGAGGACGAGCAGAACTTTGCAATGGTAATGGAGATGCTGCAAGCGGCTGCCATCGACAATGAGGAAGATCCACGACCATCGCCGCTGGACTGCCTGTTTGCCGATTTGGAGTTGGACAGACCCGACCACATCGCTCTGAAATACTATCGGTCTTACCACACCGGTTCGGCAAAGACCCTGAAATCCATTCAGATCACCCTTGCCGCAAGGCTTGAAAAGTTCAACTTGGAGAGCTTGGCGGCACTGACCTGTACCGATGAGCTTGACCTTGCTTCTATGGGCGAAAAGAAAGTGGCATTGTTCGCTATTATCCCGGACAACGATTCGAGCTTCAATTTCTTGGTCAGCATCCTTTATACCCAGCTATTTCAGCAGCTTTTCTTTTCCGCTGACCATATTCACGGCGGCGCATTGCCAATTCCCGTTCACTTCCTGATGGACGAGTTTGCCAATGTCAGCCTGCCGGACGACTTCGATAAGATCCTTTCCGTTATGCGTTCCCGTGGTGTGTTTGTGTCCATCATTCTTCAGAACTTGGCACAGCTCAAGGCACTGTTTGAAAAGCAGTGGGAATCCATCGTCGGCAACTGCGATGAGTTCCTCTACTTGGGCGGCAACGAGCAATCCACCCACAAATATGTGAGCGAATTGCTGGGCAAGGAAACCATCGACACGAACACTTACGGAAAGAGTTCCGGGCGAAGCGGAAACTATTCCACCAACTATCAGATCAGCGGTCGAGAGCTTCTGACCCCGGATGAGGTTCGTATGCTTGATAACCGCTACGCCATTCTGTTCATCCGAGGGGAACTCCCTGTGATGGACTTAAAATACGACATTCTCAAGCACCCCGCCGTTGACCTGACTGCCGACGGAAAAGGCGGCGTCTATCAGCACGGCAAGGTCACAAGTAATGTTGCGACCATTGAGGTGCAGTACCTCGACCCCGATACTCTGCCGGATACAGAGGTATCGGAAACCACCTATGAGCTGCTGTCCGATGAGGATTTCAACTCGGAAACCAACAACAATACAACAACAAAATTACGGAGGTAACTAATATGAACATTTTTAAGAAGAACACCGAGAAGCATACCGAAAAGCTGCCTATGACCGGCAAGGTCAAGAAGGGCTTCCGCATTTACTGCACCGCCATTATGGGTGCAGCACTCGTCCTCGGCACTTCGGTTACGGCGTTTGCCGCCAACGACCCCATTACCGTTATCAACAACCTGTCTACCTTTATCTTCGGGCTGATCCGTGCCATTGGTCTTATCCTGTTGGGCTTCGGCGTTGTGCAGGTCGGTCTGTCCCTGAAGTCCCACGACCCCTCTCAGCGAGCGAACGGTTTCCTGACCCTTGCAGGCGGCGTCATCATCACCTTTGCAAAGGAAATCCTCGACCTGATTGTCGGCTAAGAAATTTCACACCGAGGGGTGTTCCCGAAAAATCGGGAGCACCCCTTAACTCTATGAAAAGGAGGTGCTTTTCGTGAGCGACAACTGGGTCGTACAAAACCTTGAAAACGCACTGGAAACTTGGAACGAAAAGCTGGCTGAGATTTGGCAGCTTATTACGACAACGCCGCAGGACTTCAAAGGCGGTGGAATATGGGGCGTGATCGTCAACATCAACGGCGCAGTGCAGTCTATCGGACTTGCACTCCTTGTGCTGTTCTTTGTCGCCGGTATGGTGAAAACCTGCGGCTCGTTCACAGAAGTCAAGAAACCGGAACACGCTCTGAAGCTGTTCGTTCGTTTTGCCATCGCCAAGGGTGCCATCACCTACGGTATGGAGCTTATGCTTGCCCTGTTTAATATCGTCCAAGGCACGATCTCGACGATAATGGGTTCGGCGGGTTTCTCAACACCACAGCAAACAGTCTTGCCGCCTGAATTGATTACCAGCGTTGAGGAATGCGGATTCTTTGAAAGCATACCGCTATGGGCTGTCACGCTCATCGGAGGGCTGTTCATCACCGTAATGTCTTTCATCCTGATAATGACCGTGTACGGGCGATTTTTCAAGCTCTATATGTACACGGCACTTGCGCCCATTCCGCTTTCCACCTTCGCCGGTGAACCGAGTCAGAATGTGGGCAAGTCCTTCATCAAAAGCTACTGCGCCGTTTGCTTGGAGGGGGCAGTGATCGTGCTGTCCTGCATCATCTTCTCGCTCTTTGCGTCCTCACCGCCCGTGGTCAATCCCGATGCGGCGGCGGTCACGCAGGTGTGGAGTTATATAGGCGAACTGCTCTTTAATATGCTCGTTCTCGTTGGATCGGTCAAGATGAGCGACCGCATTATCCGAGAGATGATGGGACTGTAAGGAGCGCACTATGAAAAACAACACCAAAATCTATAACCGCTTCAAGGGATTTACCCTTGAGGACTGCGATTGTCGATATTGTCTGTACTATGGTGGCAGACGCAAAGGCAAGGTGAACTGCCTTGCGGATGAATGCGTCTGTGCCGAGGAAATCCGTCAGGCAAAGGAAAGCTATCGCAGAGAAAGGAGCTTCAATGGAAGTTAAGATCAACCGAGAAATCCGCAACTATACGGAGGCAATGTTCTTTGGACTGTCTATGCGACAGTTCATTTTTTCTGCCTGCGCCTGCGTGGTGGCAGTGGGACTCTATTTCCTGCTCAAGCCATATGTCGGCACGGAAACCGTATCGTGGATGTGCATTTTGGGAGCCGCACCCTTTGCGGCTCTCGGCTTTATCAAATACAACGGAATGACGGCGGAAAAGTTCGTATGGGCTTGGTTCAAATCCGAGTTTCTGATGCCAAAGAAACTGACCTTCCGTTCTACCAACACCTACTACGAGATGATGAAGCCGGGAATGGAACACAAGCAGAAGGAGGTATCAAAAGCCAATGATTAAAACGCTTCGCAACCTGCTCAAGCAGGATAAAGAACGATTTGTTGTGCCGAGGGGCGTCCAGGATGTGATCCCCATCAAGGCGATTTACGATGACGGTATTTTTCAGGTGGGCAGAGATAAGTTCTCCAAGACCTATAAGTTCAGCGACATCAACTATGCTGTCGCCAGCCGTGAGGACAAGGAAGCAATGTTCCTTGAGTATTCGGAACTGCTCAACAGCCTTGACAGCGGCGCAACCACCAAGATCACCATTAACAACCGCCGTTTGAACCGTGCAAACTTTGAGAAAACCATTCTTCTCCCCCTGAAGGGCGATGCTCTTGACGAGTACCGTGAGGAATATAACCGGATGCTTCTTGAAAAGGCGACCGGTGCAAACGCTATCATTCAGGAGAAGTACATCACCATTTCGGTGTGCAAGAAGAATGTGGAGGAAGCGAGAAACTACTTTGCCCGTGTAGGTGCTGACCTGATCGCCCACTTCGGGCGGCTTGGCAGTAAGTGCGTGGAGCTGGAGCCGGACGAACGACTCCGCATTTTCCACGACTTTTACCGTGCCGGTGAAGAAACGGAGTTCCGCTTCGACATCAAGGAAACCCGCAGAAAGGGTCACGACTTCAAGGATTTCATCTGCCCTGATTCGATGGAGTTCACGGGCGACTATTTCAAGATCGGTGAGCGTTACGGCAGAGTGCTGTTCCTGCGGGAGTACGCTTCTTATATCAAGGACAGTATGGTTGCAGAAATGACCGACCTCAACCGCAATCTGATGATGTCCATTGATGTTATCCCCGTACCCACGGATGAAGCCGTTCGGGAAGCCGAAAGCCGTCTGCTCGGCGTTGAAACCAATGCGACCAACTGGCAGCGTAGGCAGAATGCCAACAACAACTTTTCTGCCCAGCTTCCCTACGACATTGAACAACAGCGCAAGGAAATGAAAGAGTTCCTTGACGACCTGACGACCCGTGACCAGCGAATGATGTTTGCCGTTCTGACGATGGTTCACACGGCGGACACCAAGGAGCAGCTTGACAATGACACAGAAGCTCTGCTTACCACAGCAAGAAAGCACCTTTGCCAGTTCGGTGTTCTCAAGTTCCAGCAGCTTGACGGACTGAATACGGCGATGCCCTTCGGTGTCCGCAAGATTGAGTCGTTCCGTACTCTGACCACAGAGAGCCTTGCGGTCTTTATCCCGTTCCGTGTGCAGGACATTTGCCACACCAACGGCGTTTACTACGGTCAGAATGTCATTTCCAAGAATATGATCATCGCAGACCGCAGACAGCTCCTCAACGGCAACGAGTTTATTCTCGGTGTTTCGGGTGGTGGTAAGTCCTTTACCGCAAAGGGCGAGGTCATCAATCAGGTGCTTGCCGGCAACGCAGACATTATTATCATTGACCCGGAGCGAGAGTATTCGCCCCTTGTGCGGGCGCTGGGCGGCGAGATCATCAACATCTCTGCCACTTCTCCCACCCACATCAATGCGATGGATATGAACCGGGAATACGGTGACGGAGCAAACCCTGTTATTCTGAAATCCGAGTTTATTATGTCCCTCTGCGAACAGTTTGTACCCCTCGGCGCAAAGGAGAAGTCCATCATCGACCGCTGCACTGCCAACATCTACCGCAAGTACATCCGCAAATATGAGGGCGATCCGCCCACGCTGAAAGACCTCTACGACGACCTCATGCGTCAGAAGGAGCCTGTCGCCCATGAGATCGCGCTGGCACTGGAGCTGTTCACCACCGGCAGCCTGAACGTGTTCGCCCACCAGACCAATATCGACACCCGCAACCGTATCATCTGCTACGACATTCAGGACTTGGGCGAAAACCTCAAGCCCATTGGCCTGCTGGTGATGCTGGACAGCATCCTCAACCGCGTCATTCGCAACCGGCAGCAGGGGCGGTACACCCACGTCTATATTGATGAGATTTATCTGTTCTTCGCCAGCCCCGGTGTGGGCGGTAAGAGTGCCATCAACAACTATTCCAGCGAGTTCCTTTACAAATGCTGGAAGCGGTTCCGTAAATACTACGCCACCCTCACCGGCATTACGCAGAACGTGGAGGAGTGCCTGCTATCCGACACGGCGCGGCTGATGTTCGCCAACAGCGAATTTTTGGTGCTGCTGAATCAGGCACCTACCGACCGTGCAGAGCTGGCCAAGCTGCTGGATGCCAGCGACGCACAGATGGATTACGTCAGTGACGCACCGGCAGGACACGGATTGATCAAGGTGGGCTCCTGCCTTGTGCCGTTCATCAATGAGCTGCCCCGCGACACGGAGCTGTACCGCCTGATGACCACCAAGCCGGGGGAGCAAAATGCGTGAGGTCAAGACCCGCGCCGCCGTGGAGCAGCCAAAGATGCGGGAGAAAAGCGCCATGCCCCGGGCGGCGGTGCGGATATTGCAGCGGCGTTATGCCCAAGAGAAGCGGGAACGGAAGCCGGAGGAGTACGCCACAGAGCAGGTGCAGCAGCGTTTGGATTGTAGGAAACAGGCAAGCGGCTCTGTACGATTTCCTTTTTCCCCTCGATAAATCTTCCATCCAGCATGAGCGTTCCGTTGGCAACATGGATGCGGTCGGTTTC
>OIZO01001242.1_pt1 | contig 13770 bp, 16 predicted proteins | sample 1588551 | NCBI WGS metagenome assembly OIZO01 (sample SAMN03283271) | human gut metagenome | biome: human-associated habitat; material: feces | host: Homo sapiens | place: Peru | collected 2012 | reverse complement strand
ATAATTTCTTTCTAAAACTTAAATAATATTTTTCAATGTACAATTTTATGTTTATAAGTTGTTACATTCTTTAACAAAATTATTTTAACAATACTTTACTTGTTAGTCAATACTTTTTGGATTAAAAAAATAAAAACTAAGAAACTCCATTTAGTATAGACTGTTAGTTTCTTAGTTTTATTATATTTATATACTTAAATTAATCTAGTGTTGTAGAAGTTCTTCCTGTACCCAATACATTTTCTTGTAGTGACCTCCATGTATTACATCCTATTATTCCATCTACAATAAGTCCTCTACTTGCTTGATACCTCCTAACAGTATTATAAGTTCCACTTCCAAAGATTCCATCTAATCCTCCTGTCGTATATCCTAGTGTATTTAAATCATCTTGTGCAATTAAAACATATACGCTTAAACTTCCTCTTTTAAGTAATGGAAAACCTCCTGTCGAGCATGCGGGTGGATATTGTCTTCTATCAAAGTGAACCCAAGTAGGTGAAATTTCAACAGGTTCTATATAACTCCATAATCCTGAGTTCTGTGCACTTTTTCTTAATACTGCTCTTTGTGCATTTGTCCATCTTTGCCCCACATCAAATGCTGTTCCTGCATAATGTTGGCTTTGTGTTCCATGTCCACCTTCCCATGGTCTTCTAAATGCGTATCCCACTGGAATTGGCGCCCCATATAATTCTCTTTGTTTATTCCACGCTTGCATTACTTTTTTAGTTGTCCACAAAGTGTTACTGCTACTAGCTCCTCTAAATTCTCTTACTGTTAATGTTTTATTTGTATTATAAGGCATCGCCTCTGATAAATCTCTATAATATATTTCCATTCTATTTGTGTCATTATTATATACAATTACTTTTGCCATTTAAAACCTCCTTCTTATATTATTTTATGATGTTTTAAATGTACAAGTGAAAATTAAAAAGCAAAATTATTAACCTATTTTAGTTAATAATTTTGCTTTTTTCTATTTTATTCTTTCATATGTTACATACTCATAATCAAAAGGATTAGATTCATTTTTTATTCCTTGCTCTTTTTCAACAACTTGCCATTCATCTTTACTTATTTCTGGAAAATAAACATCCCCTTCAAATTCTTCATTAATGTGTGTTATATACATTTTACTTGCATATGGCATTAACAATTTGTATATTGTAGCACCACCTATCACAAAATTTTCTTCCTTAGAATTAATATATTTGTCTAACATAGAAATATCTTCTAATATTTCTATATTTTCATTTTCCACATTCATTTTCATATCATTGCATAATATTACATGTTTTCTATTTGGTAATACTCTGCCTAATGATTCAAAAGTTCTTCTTCCCATTATTATGGTGTGTCCTGTAGTTAAAGCTTTAAATCTTTTTAAGTCTTCTGGTAAATGCCAAATTAGCTTATTATCTTTTCCTATTACATTATTTTTCGCTACTGCTACTATAATACTTAACATTTTATTATCCTCCGAACGTTAGGAACGAAAAGGACCGTTCCTCTTGTTTAAATTGCAACTGGAATTTTTCCAAGTTTTATATCTTTATTATAATCATATCCCTCTATTTCAAAATCTTCTACTTTGAAATCATAGAAATTTTTAGTTGGATTTTTTATAACTAATTTTGGATGTACATCCATACTTTCTGCTTCTATTAATTTTTCTATTAATGGAACATGTCTATCATATATATGACAATCTCCTATATTATGTGTTAAAGTTCCTACTTCTAAACCTGCTACTTGTGCAAACATACAAAGAAGTGCTGCATATTGCATAGTATTCCATCCATTAGCTGCAAGCATATCTTGTGAACGTTGATTTAATATTAAATGAAGTTTTCCACCTTTAACTAACCATTGTGTTCCATATGCACATGGTTCTAAATTCATATCTTTTAAATCTTCATGGTTGAATATGTTTGTCATTATTCTTCTACTTGCTGGATCATGATTTAGTAGATATAATACATAATCTACTTGGTCCATTTCTTTTATCCCTTCTTTTGTTTTAAATTGATATTTTTTAGCCATTTGATAACCATAAGCTTTTCCTATTGAGCCATCTTCGTCTGCCCATTGGTCCCAAATGTGTGAATTCAAATCATTTACATTATTAGATTTTTTTTGCCAAATCCATAATATTTCGTCTATTGCTCTTTTTACTGTTTGTGAATTATTTCTTAATGTTATCATAGGAAATTCTTTTCCTACATCATATACATTAGTTACTCCAACTAATGATATATAATTTGCTTCTTCTCCATCTTCCCATCTAGTTCTAACTCCTGTTCCTTTAGATGAATATCCTTCTTTTATTATTTTTTTGCATGTTTCTATAAAGTGTTTATCTGCTTCTGTCATAACAAAACCTCCTTATATTGTTACATTTATTTTTTCAAATATATCATAAGCATATTTTTTTGTAAAGATTTTTTATGATTTTTGTGAATTATAAAACGTTCTTTTCTGTTTTTATAAATTTTACCTATGTATGGAAATATTTTTAGATTATTAATTTTTGAATTTATATTGTATAGAAAATTTTGTGAAGCTATTGGATTTAATAATTTGAATTGAATATAAAGATATATACTTATTATATTAAAATTTGCATTTTCAGACTTTATAATTTTATATATGTTTAATACTCCTTATGAAATTGTTTATAAACTCTAAAGATTCTTCTTCAGTATATATTCTTCCATTCTTTATATCTTCATCTGCTTTTGCTAATTCTCTATCAATTATTTCCATTTCCTCTTGTGTAAATTCCATTTTATTTACCTCCTTGTATAATATATTATTATTCTACTTTCATTCTTATTTTATGTCAATGTTTTTTGTATTTTTATTCAAAAAATATTTCGACAAATTTTAAAAAAATATCATATTTTGTTGATTTTTATATTTTTTTGTAGTAGTATTATGGCAACTATTAATAATGCTTTTTTTAGAAAGGTTATAGGTGCAACTATGGAAAAAATGAAAACGACTCGGATTCTATTCATTTTAACTGGTTCTGAGGAACTTGTATTAGATGCTATACATCAAATCAATTTTAAAGGCATCTGCTCCTTTACAGATGTTTCTCTTAAACCAGAAACAGTTTTTGAAGTATTTAACCGTAACAAGAGTGTTGTTTGTCGTGGAGTAACTGAAATCTCTGAATTTAAAAATTCTACAGTGATTAATATCGCTGTGATAGAAAGCAATTACACTTTAGTCCCTGAAACTAATGCTATAAATGCTAAAAAGGGCAATATTGCTCAGCAATTTAGTGCAATTGCAAATTATCATCATTGTGATATCGGAGACCTTAAGTCTGATACTTCCGCTTCATCAGAACCATTTAAGCGTTCTGACTGTCCTTATTGTAGGTATATGGATGATGGATTTATGGACAAAGACATCAATCTTCATAGAACATTATATAGGAGTGAAAACTTCTTTGTAATGCCTACAATTGGAGAATTTGTTAAAGGTTATTTACTCATTATTCCTTTTGACCACGTTATGTCCAATGGAGAACTTTCTTTGGAAAAACGGTTAGAATTTTTACAGGTGTTAGATGATGTTGAATACATCCTTAACCTGACCTATGGTGATTCTCAATTTTTAGTATGGGAAAATGGAAGTGGCAATGGTGGCGCTAGCAAATCTAAGACTTCAATTGTTCACTCTCACACTCATGTTGTAGCTAGCAGTTTATCTGCTAATAGCATTGAGGAATTTGCTGGATTTCCTTTAAGGTTTATTTCTTATGAAGATTTACCTTTGTATCAAAAAAATTCTTACTTACTTGTAAGAGATACAAATAATAACCTTTGGAGAATTAACGATGACCCTAATCTTTACATTCCTCGCCAGTATGTAAGACAACTTCTCTTATATAAGGACTATACTGGGCTTCCTGATGGCATTTGGGACTGGAGAGCTTATCCTTTTATCGATAAGATTAATGAAACCTGTGATGATATCAAAGCAGCTTTAGCTACACACTGGAATGAACTTCCTGAGAGAATTAGGAATAATACTAAAGACTTTATGCCTCATTAACAGTTACGCAATAAAACCTTGAAAAGGTACTATGAAAATCATAGTACCTTTTATATTTAAAAATTTATAATAGTCTAAAATTTTTTCAATTAGAGTTTCATAAATTTCTAATTATTCTATTATTTACAATCTATTACTATTAATGGAACTTCCATTTCATTAGGTGTAAATCCACAATGTGTAGATTTTTTATTAGGCTTTTCTTTTGATGTATAATTATCTAATTTTATTATTGAACCTGATATTGCTACAGCTATATAATTTCCTAAAAAGTCATCTATTTTTTCATGTTGTGTTCCATATCCTAAAAGATTTCTACTCAAAAACTCTTCTTTTGTAAATAATATAAATTCATCTTTTAAATTATTTTCAAAAAATTCTTCAAATTTTTCTCTTTTATTCTCTTTTACAAAAAATGTTACAGCCCTAGATTCTAAACTAGGTGGCATAATTAGACAATCATTTATTTCTTTAAGGTCTAATATATTATAGATTTTTTCTATATTTTTATGTCCATGATCTGCAGAGATAATAATTAATGTATCACTATTATTTAATTCTTTGCACATTTTTTCTATTTGTTCTTCTGCATTCTTTATAAATTCTTTAACTTCATTTGAATCACAACCATACTTATGTAATAAAACATCTGGATTGTCATTATATGCTAAAACAAAGTTTTTTTCTTTATTTTGACATATAGCTTTTATAGAATCACACATTAATTCTATAGTATTCGCGTTTATACTTCTTTTACTTCTTGCTCCACAATTTAAAGGATCTATTTCATATGCTTTAACATCAGGATTTACTTTTTCTATTTGTTCATATACTGGAATATATTTTATTAAATCATATACATCCATTCTTGAAGTATTTATTTTTTCATATGTATATGAATATACCTTTCTTAACATTTCAATAGCTCTACCATATTCTTTAAAATATTGTGACATAGCAATCCAACCTGTTTCTATAGGAGGCTTTCCTGAATAATATGTAGTCATTGCCGCAGTAGTTGTAGATGGGCATACAGATGTTATTATATCTTTATGGTTTTTATATAGAAAATTATCAGGTGAAATATTTTTTAATATGTGTTCACCCATTCCATCCAATATTATTAAAACTACATTTTTATATCCTTTTTGCAATGTTTTTTCTAATTCTGGTAAAGAATTATACTTTGTTTCTACCTTATAATATTTTAATATTGTATTTATTAAATTTAATATACTATGTTCATAATTTGGAAAAATGATATTATTTTTTTTCATAACTACCTCCTATTTTTTTATTATACACTTTGTATTTGTAATTAGCAAATATTTTTTAGTTTTTTATATATTTTATTTAGATGTTAAAAGTTTCCATTCAAAATATCCTTTAAATATCCCATTTTGGTACATATTCTTCCTCATGTTCTCCAAGTTCTTGCATGTAACCATTTTTGAAATCTAGCAAATAAAAATATTCTTCTATTTCTCTATATTCTCTTTTAGTTAATTTTCTATTTATTAATTCATCTTCTTTTGCTTTGTATGTAGGAAAATATTGTGCCATTACATCTATATATATTTCTTCTGGAATATTTTCTTTTATCCACTTTAAAACATTTTTGCTGTTTTGAATATGATTTGGAAGCACTAAATGTCTTATCATTACTCCTTTTTTTATCATTCCATCTTCATCAAATTTAGGAGCTCCTACTTGGCTTATCATCTCTAATATTGCTTTACTTGCAATTTCGAAATAATTTGGTGCCTTTGAATATTTCACAGCTATCTCATTTGAATAATATTTTAAGTCTGGTAAATATACATCTATATAGCCTTTTAAATCTTTTATTGTCTCTACGTTTTCATACCCATTTGAATTATATATTATAGGAATATTTAATCCATTTTTTCTTGCAATTTTAATTGCTTCTATTATTTGGTATGCATACATAGTTGGTGTTACTAAGTTTATGTTATGAACTCCCGCTTCTTGTTGTTTTATCATAATACTTGCAAGCTCTTCTATTGTAATTTCATGGCCTTTTCCTAACTGGCTTATTTCATAATTTTGACAAAATTTGCATGACAAATTACAATTAGAAAAAAATATTGTTCCAGAACCATTTGTACCACTTATACACGGCTCTTCATACATATGTGTTGATACTAATGCATTTTTTATTTTGTCATTACATTTGCATCTTCCTGATTTACCTTCCAACCTATTTACTTTACATTTATGTGGGCATATATTACATTCTATCAATTGTTCTAACATTTTTACCTCTTCTATTTAAATATTTATATATAGTTTACCAGATTTTTTACATTTTTTGTAGCATTTTATAAATTTTGTGTTATAATTGTTAAAGTTTTTAAGGAGTGATTTTAATATGGCATATTGTGAACAAGAATTTGATTTAACTATTAGAGATATTAATTCTAATTTGGAACTTTCTAATAAGGGTATTTTATCTTTTTTTGAAGATATTGGAGGTTTTCAATCCAATGAAGCTGGTCTTGGTATAAAAAATATTGAACAAACAAGATTAAGTTGGATTCTTCTACATTGGAAAATTAAGGTTTTAAAGAATATTAAATATGATGGTAATCCAGTTAAAGTTAGAACATGGTCTAGAGGTATTAAAAGAGCTTGTTGTATGCGTGACTTTGAGCTTTATAATAGTAATAATGAGTTATGTGTTATTGGTACTTCAAAATGGACTTTAATTCATTTTGATAAAGGATTAGTTAGATTAACAGATGATTTAGTTCATAAATATATATATGATTCTAAATCTGTGTTTGGTGATGATTTTGAGTTTAAAAAAATTCTTGAACCTGATAGTTATTCTAGTGTATATGAATATACTGTTTCTAGAAGAGATTTAGATATTAATAATCATATGCATAACACTTATTATTTAGATTTAGCTTATGAAGCTCTTCCAAAAGATGTATATGAAAATAATACTTTTAATAATTTTGAAATAATGTATAAAAACGCTGCTTTACTTGGTGAAAAATTAAAATGTTTCTACTCTTTTGTAGATGGTGAACATTTTGTTACTATAAAAAATGAAGATGAATCTAAACTTCATGCTATTATTAAATTTTATTAATACTTAATATTTTGATAAATTATAATTAACAATTATAAATTTTTACATCAATAGTTTTTTTATATAAAAAGAAAAATAGGCAACTATAAATTACCTATTTTTCTTTTTCCATATCTTCTCTTACATATTCTATAGCTTTTTGGTATTCTTTTGAGTTTAATTTTATATATCCTAAATAATATTCAAACATATTTTCCATTAGATTACATCTTTTTATATTATATCCATTTGGTCTATCTTCTAATATTGTGTAGCTTGGTGTTCTCTCTTTTAATTCTTTTAAAAACACTTCTTTATTTTCTACATTAGGAAATATTCTTTCTTTTCCTGACCTTTTATCATGTGCTGCAGGCCCATTTGCTCTTGATAATTCTTCTCTATAAATAGAACGAAGTTGTAATTCAAATGTATATTCTGGATGATCTATGTAATGAAATTTTATATGATCAGCTATATAGCCATTTTCTTTATCTTTTCTTTTATATCCATCGATTGGTATTTCAACATTTAAACTTCTTAGTAATTCAGGATTATTTAGCAGATAATTTGCGAAATCTTTCTCTACTTCAATACAACACATATCATTATATTTTTTTAGTTCTTCTCCATGTGTCTTATTTCTTTTGTCTATAATTCTTTTTATTCTTATATTATCTGTGTCTAACTCATCTGGTACATTTGCAATAACAATTTTAAAAGCTCTTAAATCTTTAGTTTTTAAATATTCCATTGGTTTATGTAGTTTTTCTTCTATATTTCTATCTTCTTGCATTTCTTCTACACATTCCCAATGTAATAAATTTTTTTCTTTTCTTTTTTCTCTTACTGCAGCTTCTCTACCATACTTTTCTTCTATACTATTTATTAATTCTTCATTTTTTTCTAATTCGCCGTTTTGTAACCTTATTTTAGCAACTCTTAAACATGCCGTTTTCATGTTATCACTTAATTGTATTTGATTTACTAAATTTTGTATTTGTTTAAAAGATTCTATTTTTCCATAAAATAGTTTATTTATTTCTTCTGTTATTTCCTCTGTTCTGTCTATTTTTTTATTTTGGTCTATTTTACTTATTATCAAATTACATAGTCTTTGTTTTTCTTCTAAATTTATGCCTTCTATTGCATATAATTTACAAAGTCTTTCTATTTCTAATTTATCTATTTTTCCTTTTAAACTTTTTAAAGATTTTTCTCTTCCTCTAGGAGGTTCTATTGAAACTCCTTGATATCTGCCAATAAATAAGTTAACTATTTGTAGAAAAGTTTGTTCCACTCTCTGTTTGTATTCTTCATTATGTTTCAATCCCACCTGTTGTTCATATGAAATTTGATCTGGTGACTTATCTACTTTGTAACGACTTTTTATTGTGTCTGTCATCTTTTATATTTTCACCTTCCTTTTTAGCTAATATATTATATAATATTTATTCAAAAAAGTCTATACTAATCACTAAATTTATTTTACATAATTTCTACATTATTCTTTATTTTGTAACATTTTTCTTTGTTTTCTCATATTATGTACTATAAATCTTTAAAATTAAGGAGGCTTTAAACATGTATAATTGTAAGTACAAAAGATGCTGTTGTCAAAATAATTTTGATCAAAATGTTTTAGAAACAATTTGTAATGATTATGGTGTTGCAGCTGATTATTATACAAAAAAAGATGATAATGCATGTAATTGTGGTTTTGAACAAGGTGAATCTGTTTTCCCTCAAAATCCTTTACTTGCACAAAGTTACGTTCCTATTCAAACAATGGATAAGACTTTTACTCCATGTGTTGGTTTAAAAATGGGAACTATTTTTCCTGAGCTTGTTAGCCCATATTCACCATGTCAATCTGTTGAAGAAAATGCTTTTATAAAAGCTATGAATACTATTGGAGAGGGGTGTAACAAATGTTAGAAAATGAAAATAGAAATTGTGGTTGTGGCTGTTCTTGTAATAACAACTATATGATGAACAATAATGCTAATATGATGGTAGAAAATACTGATTATCCTAATGCTATGCCTACAACTGCCGGAATTGGTATGAATTCAAATAACAATAATTGTTGTTGTAGTCCAAGTTGTAATACTCCAAGAATTCCAGTATATTCTTATGAATTCACTAATATTGGAGCTGAAGAAACTTGCGAGGAAGAACAAGAAACTAGAGAAGAAATGCTTCAAAAAATTCGTTGTTTAAAATTTGCAATTGTAGAACTTGCAGAATATTTAGATACACACCCAGAAGATGAAAAAGCTCTTTGTCTTCACAGAGAGTATGCTACTAAACTTAACGAATTAATGGAACAATATCAAAAGGCATTTGGACCTCTTACTATAGCTTTCCCATGTAATAAATGGAGATGGCTTGAAGGACCTTGGCCTTGGGAAAGGGGGAGTTTTTAATGTGGACTTATAATAAAGTATTACAATACCCAATAAATATAAAATGTCCAAATCCTAGACTTGCTAAATATATAATTTCTCAATATGGTGGACCTGATGGAGAACTTGGTGCTTCTCTTCGTTATTTATCTCAAAGATTTGCTATGCCAGATGAAAATGCAAAAGCAATTTTAAATGATATAGGTACAGAAGAACTTGCTCACTTAGAAATGGTTGGAAGTTTAGTACATCAATTAACAGATGGCGTTTGTCCTGAAGAATTAGAAAAGGCTGGACTTGGCGCATATTATACAGACCATGGAGTAGATGTTTACCCTAGTTCAGCTGCTGGTAATCCTTGGACAGCAAGCTATATAGCTGCTAAAGGTGACCCTATTGCAAACCTTCAAGAAGACTTAGCAGCAGAACAAAAAGCTAGAGCAACTTATGAAAAATTAATTGATCTTTCAAAAGATGACCCTGAAGTTTTGGATGTTCTTCGTTTCTTACGTCAAAGAGAAATTGTTCACTTCCAAAGATTCGGTGAGGCTCTTCGTGGAGTTCAAGATAAATTAGCTGAAAAGAAATTTTATATGGCTAATTGCACTAAGAAAATGTGTGATAATAACTAATTTCAAAAACAATATTCGAATAGATTTAGATAAATTCTAATTTTTTGAAAAGTTTAAACACATTCTAATTTATTTTATATAAAAATGGTGGAAATTTATTTTTAATCTCCACCATTGCATTTTTTATTTTCAAATATTTATCTCATATTCTATTACCTACTCTGATTTTGCCTGAGTAATCTTTAGTTATTAATGTTATACATTAAATCTAAATAAAACTATGTCTCCATCTTGCATTACATATTCTTTTCCTTCTGAACGAACTAATCCTTTTTCCTTGCATGCAAGCATAGATCCTTCTCTTATTAAATCATCATAAGAAACTACTTCTGCTCTAATGAAACCTCTTTCAATATCTGAATGTATTTTTCCTGCTGCTTGTGGTGCTTTTGTTCCTTTCTTTATTGTCCAAGCTCTTACTTCTGGCTCTCCTGCTGTTAAGAAGCTCATTAAACCTAATAAATCATAACTTGTTTTTACAACTTTATCTAATCCAGATTCGCTAAGACCTAATGCTTCTAACATTTCTTTTTTATCATCACCTTCTAGACTAGATAATTCTTCTTCTATTTTTACACAAAGAGGAATTACTTTTGCATTTTCTGTTTTAGCAAATTCTTTTACTTGTTTTACCATTTCATCATTTTCTGCATTTTCAATTTGCTCCTCTGAAACGTTTGCTATATATAAAACTGGTTTTGAAGTAAGTAAATACAAATCTTTTATTTGTTCTTTTTCTTCATCTGTAAGTTCTACTGTTCTTGCACATTTTCCTTGTTCTAATGCTACTTTTATTTTTTCTAATACTTCTATTTCACTTGCTGCTTTCTTATCTGCTTTTAATCTTTTTTTAGCACTATCTAATCTTTTATCTACCATTTCCATATCTGAAAATATAAGTTCTAGATTTATTGTTTCTATGTCTCTTAAAGGATCTATACTTCCATCTACATGGACAATATTTGAATCTTTGAAGCATCTTACAACATGTGCTATTGCATCTACTTCTCTAATATGTGATAAGAATTTATTTCCTAGTCCTTCTCCCTTGCTTGCTCCTTTTACTAAACCAGCAATATCAACAAATTCTATTATTGCATGTGTTGTTTTTTCTGGTTTATACATTTGGGTTAATTTATCTAATCTTTCATCTGGTACAGGTACAACTCCTACGTTTGGTTCTATTGTACAAAATGGATAGTTTGCACATTCTGCTCCTGCATTTGTTATACTATTAAATAATGTTGATTTTCCTACATTTGGAAGTCCTACTATTCCTATTTTCATTTATATTTCCTTCTTTCTTATTTTTTGGAGCGGTTAAGCAACAGCTTACGAACTATAACACTCTCTTTCTAAAACATTATATAGTAATTCCCAAGTTTTTTCAAGGAAGTATAGGAATTTTTTGTAATTTATAGTATAATTTTGTTAGTTAATTTTACAGGAGGTATTTTATGTACGATTATGTATTACAATATGGATTTGATACTGAATCTAAATATTATATTCAAAGTATTAAAGATTATTTAAAAAATAATAGGATTATAGATAGAGAAAGAAATTGGTTGCCACATATAACTATTGATTTATATAATTGTAAAAATGAAAAAGAATTTATTGATAAATTAGATGTAATAGTAGAAAAAATTAGCGCTTTTAATATAGAATTTAAAAATTTGAATACTTGTAATAATGAAACATTATATATTGAACCATATAATAAAGAAATTTTAATGGAATTAAAACAATATTTTAATACAGAATTAAATAATTATATGTTAGAAAAAAGAAGAAAAAGAAAATATATACCTCACGCTACACTTTGTACAAGCGATACATTGGATAAATCTATTCAGTTAGCAAACCAAAAATTTAATCCATTTATATCAACGATAAAATATATATGGGTTTATAACAGAGATATGCAATTAATAAAGGAATATAATTTAAAATAATAAGGGATATCAAAGGAGTAATAAATGAGTAAGATATGGAAAAAAACAGAAAATAAAATATTAATTATACTATTATTATTTAGTATATCAATTGGATTATGGAATAATTTTAGACAATTATGGATGCAAGATAATGGACTTGACCCAACACAAATAAGTAGAATTTTAAGTTTTGGAACATTATCCTGTGTAATTGGTATATTAATTTTTTCAAAATATATAAAATTAAATAAGATAAAAAATTTTATAACAATTGCTTTACTAATTAAAATAATAAATTTAGTTATATTATTTTTTATAAATAATACAAATTTAGGTTCATTTATTAATTTATCTATTATTATTGATATAATCACGATTAATAATTATTAGTATTTATCCATTAATTGTTACGATTAAGAAAAGTAATACTTTATATAGTAAGAGAAAGTTAGTAGAATATACAGGTCGAGATTTAGGAGTTTTAATAGGTGGATTTGTAATTGGAAAAACAATATTAGGAATAGTATTTAATTATAATTTATGTTTATTAATTTCAATTATATTTTCCGTTATATCATTAATAATTCTATCTAATGTTAAACTAGAAAGTGTTGAGACAAAAACTTCGAATGAAAATATATTTAAATATATTTTTACAAATAAATTTAGAACAACTTATATTATATATTATTTAATAGGACAAGTGGCATATTCTACTGCACTGGGATTAAAAATGCTAACCCTAACTAATTATTTAAATTTTACAGATAGTGCAGCAACAAAGTATTTTTTAATTATAGGAATACTTGCTGATATAATAGGAATAGTAGCTCTTAAATTTCTTACTCCAAAAAACGATTACATTACAATAACTATAAAGTTTGGAATAAGATTTTTAGGCTATACTCTAGCATTTTTATCAAATAATATTGTGGTTGTAATATGTGCAATGTCTTGGTCTTTACTAGTTTCAACGGCATATGAAAATGTTACAGATGCACCTTATATTAATAGTATCGAACTTGATAAACAATTAGCATATACTAATTTAAGATATATGGTTGGTTCATTAGGAGAAGCAATTGGTACATTTTTATGTGGAATCATGTATGCTATTGGTTTAAGATATATGTTTGGACTATCTGCCTTCTTTATGTTAGCACAATTAACATTAGCGTACATATTAATTCATCAAAGAAGAAAGTTAAATATAAAATAAAGATTGTTATTAAAGGGTATGGGAATTTCCATAATAGAATTTGTACGGGAGTACAAATTCAGTGCTGGCTAGACAAGAACTTTACTCCCATACTTAATAAAAAAAAAAGAGGATTAAATTATTTTGATAATTTTTTCCTCTTTTTTGAAGATTATTTATATAAAAACATATTCATTTAAGACAATTTCTTCTGCTGTATTTTTATAGTTGTTCATTAATTTTGTCCATTCCAATGGATTTAATTCTTTGTTTTTTTCAGACAGTCTTTCATCATTCTTAATATAATTTTCCATTAGTTCTTTATAATAATTTTCACAAGACCTACTTACTAAAAGAAGATGATGAGTTAATTTATTTGTCATCAATAATGTCTCATAAAGTGCTTGCTTGTTTTGTGCAA
>OIZO01001240.1_pt1 | contig 13804 bp, 11 predicted proteins | sample 1588551 | NCBI WGS metagenome assembly OIZO01 (sample SAMN03283271) | human gut metagenome | biome: human-associated habitat; material: feces | host: Homo sapiens | place: Peru | collected 2012 | reverse complement strand
AAGCTAAGCTGCACTCGGCAATTTGAAAGCAAGCTTTCATTGCGCTCGTTTGCATTATCTTTGCATAAGCTAAGCTGCACTCGGCAATTTGAAAGCAAGCTTTCATTGCGCTCGTTTGCATAAGATTAGCATGATGTTTAAATATAATCAGGAGGAGAAAATATGTTGATATACGTAGCCAACCCACTTTATGATGCCGTCTTCAAGTATATGATGGAAGACGAGCGAATAGCCAAGACATTGCTTTCTGCACTCTTGCAGAAAACGGTGATTGCAGTAGAAATGCGACGTCACGAGTATCCTAACATTTCCCGTGATGCCATATCCATGTTTCGTGTTGATTTTGCGGCAACCGTATTGGAAGACGATGGCAGCAAGAAGCTTATTCTGATAGAATTGCAGAAAACATGGCTGGAGACGGAGACCTTGCGCTTCCGCCAATATCTGGCTGTGCAGTATAACAACAAGGAGAATATGCGCAAGGAAACCAAGGGCAAGTTTGCCCTGCCTACTGTGGCTGTTTATCTGCTGGGGCATTGCGTGGGTGAATTCAAGGATCCTGTAATCTATGCCAAGCATAAGGTATATGACTATGAAGGAAATGAAATTCTTCAGGAGAAGCCAGACCCATTTGTAGAGAGTCTGCAGCACGACAGCATCATTGTCCAGATTCCGCTGCTGAAAGGAAGAGTGAACAATAGACTGGAGAAAATATTGAGTGTGTTCGATCAGTCACAGATTTATCCAGATGACCAGAGAATGCTAGAGTTGGATGAAAATAAATATGCGGATGATGCAGAAATGGCTCATATCCTTCATCGTCTCCAGTCGGCAGCCGCTAATCCTGATATCCGAAACAGAATGAATGCTGAGGATGAGTTCTTCCAGGCTTTGGAAGACAGGGATACTACTATTATGGCGAAGGATAAAATCATTAAAGAGCAGAATGCGAGGATGGAAGAGCAGAAAGCATCTTTGCGTGCAGCAGTCTTGGCTCTGTCGAAATCTGGCATGGCTGCAGAAGTGATAGCAAAGACATTGCATATCGAAGAGGAGAAAATAAAAGAAATATTATCCTAGCCAATAACATCAAAAACAGAAGAAGACGATAGTAGACACATCGTGAATTGTGTCAGCTATCGCCTTCTTTTTTTTGATTTTTCCTTATCTTGCAGTAATATGTTCATACCAATGAAAAGTTGATTTTTTCCACTTAACCCATACCTAAGTGGAAATCTTTTATGAAACATTAACCTAATATTCCTGATGGAACATCCCCGAAAATGACAATAATTCATTACCTTTGCAGAAGAAATAAACATTAGAACAAGAAAAAAGATATGATTACAGTTGATGGATTGACCGTAGAATTCGGCGGCACCACCCTATTCAAAGACATTTCCTTCCAGATCAACGAGAAGGACCGTATAGCCCTGATGGGCAAGAATGGCGCAGGAAAAAGTACCCTGCTCAAGATCATCGCAGGCGTAAGAACAGCCACACGTGGCTCCGTTTCCGCTCCAAAAGACTGCGTCATCGCCTATCTGCCTCAGCATCTGATGACCGAAGACGGAAGAACCGTGTTCGAGGAAACCTGCCAGGCGTTCGCCCATCTCCACGAGATGCAGGCGGAGATTGACCGCATCAACAACGAGCTAACTACCCGCACCGATTACGATAGCGACGACTATATGCAGCTCATCGAAAAAGTATCTTCATTGTCTGAGAAATTCTATGCAATCGACATGACCCACTTCGAGGAGGATGTAGAGAAGACTCTACTCGGTCTGGGCTTCGAACGCTCTGACTTCAACCGCCCTACCAGCGAGTTTTCGGGAGGTTGGCGCATGCGTATCGAGCTTGCCAAACTGCTGCTGAAATCGCCTGACGTGCTGCTCCTGGATGAGCCTACCAACCACCTCGACATCGAATCTATCGGATGGCTCGAAGACTTCATCATCAACAGTTCGAAAGCGGTGGTAGTGATCAGTCACGACCGAAAATTCGTAGATGACATTACAACAAGAACCATCGAGGTTACCATGGGCAGAATCTACGACTACAAGGCTACCTACAGCCAGTATCTGGAACTGCGCAAGGAACGCCGCGAACAGCAGATGAAGAAATATGAGGAACAGCAGAAGATGATTGCCGAGACCAAGGACTTCATCGAGCGATTCAAGGGTACGTATTCGAAGACTTTCCAGGTGCAGAGCCGCGTGAAGATGCTCGAAAAACTGGAACTCATCGAGGTGGACGAGGAGGATACCAGCCGACTGAGACTGAAGTTCCCTCCAAGTCCGAGAAGCGGAGCCTATCCGGTTCAGATGAGTGACGTGGCGATGTCGTTTGATGACAAGCAGATATTCAGCGGCGTGAATCTTACCGTGGAGCGTGGCGACAAGATTGCCTTCGTGGGAAGAAACGGTGAGGGTAAATCTACGCTCGTAAAATGCATCATTGGTCAGCTTCAGAACGAGGGTAAGCTGGAATTAGGACACAATGTTCAGATTGGCTATTTTGCTCAGAATCAGGCTTCTCTGCTCGATGGCGAGCTTACGGTTTTCCAGACGATAGATGATGTTGCCAAGGGCGAAATCAGAAATAAGATTCGCGATTTGCTGGGTGCATTCATGTTTGGTGGCGAGGATTCTACCAAGAAGGTAAAGGTTTTGTCGGGTGGAGAAAGAACCCGTCTGGCTATCCTGAAGCTGCTGTTGGAGCCGGTGAATCTGCTGATTCTCGATGAGCCTACCAACCACCTGGATCTCAAGACGAAGGATGTACTGAAGCAGGCGCTGCTGGATTTCGACGGCACGCTGATTGTAGTGAGTCACGACCGTGACTTCCTGGATGGTCTGGTCAGCAAGGTGTACGAATTCGGCCATGGTCGCGTCCGCGAGCATCTCTGCGGAATCTACGAGTTCCTGGAAACAAAGAAAATGGAAAGCCTTCAGGAATTGGAGAAGAAATAAAATCTCAAAAGTTTTTTTACGTAAGAGGATGCTCCATTATTCATCGGATGAAGAAACGAAAAAGAGGGTGCGTCATGGACTTATGACACACCCTCTTTTGTATTTTCAAATAATTTCTTAAAATTATTTCTTTTTCTTCAATTCCAACTTCGGAATCTTGACTTTCTGACCTGGCTTCAACAGGGAATTACCATTCAGAGCTTCTACGTAACATTCCATTCCTGGACCTAAGTACTTTTGGCTGAGCGACTTGATAGTTTGTCCTTCTCTTGCCGTAACTACCTCGGAAACACCAATAATACGATAGGCTCCGGTTCGAACACGAGCATCCTGGTCGTATTTGCTGCTTGCCTGGGCAGCATGCTTTTCAGTCTGCTTTCTGGCTTCTTCTTTTTTCTTGGCTTCTGCAAGTTTTTTAGTCTCCTGCTGTTTCTTTGCATCTGCAAGTTTCTTAGCTTCCAAATTCTTCTTAGCCTCAGCCGATTTTACATCAATTGATTGCTTATCAGCCGCCGCATCCATATTCTGCTCGACATTTTCAGCTTTCTTGACGGCTTCGCTTGCCTGCGCCATTCTTACACTATCCTCGATAGCCTTCTTGCGAAGAATTTCTTCCTGAGTTAGGGCAGACTTGGCTGGCACCTTCTTCTCTGTCAGAGTCTGCTGGTAATTATCCAACTGCAGAGCGAGATGATCACGCTGGGCAGCCATCTTGCCATAATTAAAAGCAAACCAACCAAAACCTCCTATCATTGCCAGGAATACTACGCTCGCAGCAATAACTAGAGAACGAGGCAATACAATATGCCGCTTATCGGTTTCCTCATCTGAAGAAGGAGTTTCCTCATCTGAAGAAGCTTTCTCTTCAATAGGAGCTTCCTCTTCAATAGGAGTTTTAGGAATAGAGTTTTCTTCATCAGAAACAACAGACTCTGCTTCATCCTGAGCTAGAACTTCAGATTCCTTCGCTTCCGATTCAGAAGTTGCAGATTCAGATTCTACCGGTTCAGATACTGCAGGTTTAAATACAGCAGGTTCAGGTTCTGTCGCTACAGGTTCTGATCCTTCCGGTTTCTTTTCTTCCGGTTCAGCAGCATTTTCCCGAGGCAGTTCCTCTCCTATTACTATCATTTCATCGCTAACAGGAGCATCGTTTTCTTCATCCAAAAAATCTATCACACCACTTGTTGCAGGAGAATCCTGTTCAACGAAAGATTCCAAGGATGAATTTTCTGAATCAGGAACACTCTCTAACGTAGATTCGAATACAGAACCGTCCTCTTCAGCATTTTCAAATTTTCTGTCGATTTCATCGAAATCAACACCATCATTCACCACAACGGTCTCAAACTGGGCGAAAGGCTTGTTCACAATCTCCTTCAGAATATTATCGGGCGTGAAGGAAATCTTGTCACGCCCCTCGATGATGATACGCTCGCCCGTGTTCACATCCACGCTTTCACGATCCTTCACCGCCATTACCTTGAAAGTACCAAGCCACTTCATCTTCACGAGCTTATCAGACTGAAGCCCCTCGTTGGCAACATCAAACATCTTTCTGATAAACAATTCGGCATCCTGCAGACTGATTCCCGACTTCTCTGCCAGGCGCTGCGCCAAGTCGCTTAAACTAATCTTACTCATAGTCTTCACCTCCATTCTTCAGTTTTTCCTTGACACTGGCCACAGGGCGAAAGCCGAGTACGAGCTTAGGCGGAACAAGCTGGCGCTTCTTGGTTGTAGGATTAACAACCACACGCTCCAAGCGCTTCTTTACCTCAAACGTACCAAAGTTGGGGATGGAGACAGCCTCACCATCCTCAAATTCAGCAATCATGGCATCTATCACCTTGCGCACCATCTTCTGGGTGTCGTCCTGTGAATAGCCAGTCTGCTGAGCAAGTTCTGCAATATACTCCTTGTTATTCATTCTGATGTCAAAATATTACCTCCCATATTACTTTACCACTTCTCCGTAGAGATCAAACTCCTCACTCTGGGTAATCTTCACATTGTAGAAGCAACCCACGCGCAGACGCTTCTCTCCTGCCTTGATCAGCACTTCAGGATCCACCTCTGGCGAGCAGAATTCGGTTCTTCCTATATAGTAATCACCCTCCTTGCGGTCGATAATCACCTTCAGTATCTTGCCCACTTTCTCAGCCTCTACCTCTGCGCTGATTTCCTGCTGGAGAATCATCAGTTCGTCAAGACGGCGCTGCTTCACCTCGGCAGGAACATCATCCTCGTAGTTATTGGCACTATAAGTACCCTCCTCCTCAGAATAAGCAAAGGCACCCATACGTTCAAAGCGCTGAGTACGAACGAATTCGAGCAATTCATGGAAGTCTTCCTGAGTCTCACCAGGGAAACCTACCATCAGAGTGGTGCGGATATGAATGCCCGGCACACGCTCACGGATGGTCTTGAGCAGATCAATGGTTTCCTGCTTGCTCACGTGGCGATGCATTCTGTTGAGCATATTGTCGCTGATATGCTGCAGGGCGATGTCAAGATACTTACATACGTTTGGCTTCTCGCGCATCACATCGAGCAAATCGAGCGGGAACTGGTTAGGATAAGCATAGTGCAGACGGATCCACTTCACACCCGGAATATCCGCCATGCGGCTGATGAGTTCGGTGATGTGATGCTTGCCGTCCAGGTCCACGCCGTAGTAGGTGAGCTCTTGGGCGATAATCTGGAATTCCTTCACACCATCGGCTACCAGTTGGCGCACCTCATCGAGAATTTCATCCATCGGACGGGAAACGTGCTTGCCGGTGATGATAGGTATGGCACAATACGCACAGCGGCGGTTGCAACCTTCAGAAATCTTGATATAGGCATAATGATGAGGAGTAGTGAGATGGCGGGTTCCACTGCAAGCAGGCACATCAGCCTTGCCCAGTTCCTTGAGCAACTCCTTATAATTAAACTTACCATAAAACTTATCCACCTCAGGCATCTCAGCCTCCAGTTCCTTCTGGTAGCGCTGTGAAAGACAACCCATCACATAGAGTTTGCGGAGTCGTCCCTCTTCCTTAGCCTGGATGAACTCCAGAATGGTATCGATACTCTCCTGCTTGGCATCCTCGATAAAGCCGCAAGTATTGATGACGGCAATTTCACCCTGTGGGCGTTTCGGGTCGTGAACGCAGTGGTAGCCATTATCCTCGAAAAGCTTCATCAAGGTCTCACTATCCACCAGGTTCTTGGAGCAACCCATGGTTACTATATCTATCTGATTTTTCTTCATTCTTATCCTACTTATCCTATAATAATCTTAATCTAATTCTTTCCTCGTCAGTTCTTCACTCTAACTTCATCCAATTCTTTTCTCAAAAGCCTCTAAGTACTTGTATTCTAGTGTTTAAAGAGGGAGTCGACAAATTCAGATTTATTGAAGAGCTGGAGATCCTCCATGCCCTCGCCCAGTCCGATATACTTCACTGGCACCTTGAGCTGGTCGGAGATACCGATTACCACGCCCCCCTTAGCCGTACCATCGAGCTTGGTGATGGCGAGCGAAGAGATATTGGTAACGGCAGCAAACTGCTTAGCCTGCTCAAAAGCGTTCTGTCCGGTACTTCCATCCAGAACGAGCATCACCTCATCCGGAGCCTCAGGCATCACCTTCTTCATCACCTCCTTGATCTTCTTCAACTCATTCATCAGGTTCACCTTATTATGAAGGCGTCCGGCAGTGTCAATCAGCACCACGTCGGCACCATTCGCCTTGGCGCTCTGCAGGGTATCGAAGGCCACGCTGGCAGGGTCAGAACCCATCTGCTGCTTCACCACTGGCACCCCTACTCGCTCGCCCCAAATGCAAATCTGTTCCACGGCAGCGGCACGGAAGGTATCGGCTGCACCGAGATACACCTTCTTTCCAGCCTTCTTAAACTGATATGCGAGCTTTCCGATGGTAGTAGTCTTGCCCACACCGTTCACACCCACTACCAGAATCACGTATGGTTTATGGTCGGAAGGCAAATCCCAGTTTTCATTGTCATCAGTATGATTTTCCTCCAGGAGGCTTGCAATCTCTTCCCTCAGGATTCTGTTGAGTTCTGAGGTAGAAACATACTTATCTCTTGCCACGCGCTCTTCGATACGACGGATGATCTTCACGGTAGTCTCCACACCTACATCGGATGTGATGAGCACCTCCTCCAAATCATCGAGCACGTCATCATCTACGGTTGACTTACCAGCCACCGCACGCGCCAATTTTCCAAACACGCTCTCCTTGGTCTTTTCGAGACCTTTATCGAGAGTTTCCTTTTTTTTGTTGCTAAATAATCCGAATAATCCCATAATTATAGCTATATTTTTTGCAAAGATACGAAAATATTTGAAACTAGGAGCGTTTTTCCTAAAAAATATTGTTAACTTAGCAAAAGAATGTATAAATAATCGCTTCCATATAGAAATATATCAAGTTATTTTTATACCTTTGTATGTTAGAAACACCTCCGAGCTCCTATACTCGGACGAGGAGGACAAGACATTAAACATTTAAACAACAGATCATGAAAAAGATATTTATCTCAATACTCGTGCTGATTTCTGCTCTCACCATACAGGCACAGAATGTGCTTACCCCTGAGCAGCAGTTGGAAAAGGCGCAAAAAGAGTTAGAGGAAGCCAAAAAGGCACTGGAAGCAGCCAAGGCTCAGGCAGAAGCTGCCAAGGTGAAGGCGGAAGCTGAAAAAATAAAGGCGGAAGCTGAGAAAACGAAAGCGGAAGCTGCGAGATTGAAGGCTGAAGCTGAAAGAATGAAGCAGGAGGCAGAAAAGCTGAAGAAGAATGCAGAGAATTCGGTGTCTGCTACCAAGACTTCTGTACCTGCTACAGAAACTGTGCCTGCGATGAAGATCCAGGATAATGCCACCAAGAAGCAGAATACTACCGGAACTTCTGAAGGTGCGGGTTGGGTCGTGCCAACCATGACAGAGGAGGTAGAAGAAAAAAAGGTGGAAAAGACTGCCGAGGGCGTGGTGCTCAAGGAAGATCCGAAATACCTGGCGGGAGCCATCCAGCTCAATGCCGAGGGAAAAGTGGAATTTGTTCTCGACACCCAGGCAAGCGGAAAGAGTGCAGACGAAATCTACAGCATCGTTTTCCAATATATGAGCAAGCTCATCAAGAATGAGCAAAACATCAACAGCCGCATCGCCCTGGTGAACAGAAACAACAAGAACGAGCAGATTATCGCCTGTATCATGGACGAATGGTTTGTCTTCAATCAGTCGTTCATCTCTCTCGACCGCTCTGAGACCAAGTACCAGCTGGTGGCAACCATCAGCGACAACCATCTCCACCTCTCCATGACCCGAATCGTATTCAACTACGAGGAAGGCAGAAGTACCGGTTTCAAGGAGCCTGCAGAGAATGTGATCACCGACAAATATGCCTTGACCAAGAAGAAAAACGACTTGGCTAAGATCTACGGTAAGTTCCGCCGCGGAACCATCGACCGTAAGGATCAGATCTTCAACGATCTGACCAAACTTGTTCGCAAATAAAAAATCAATTCATAAAATATGGATCAGACAAAAGATAACAACATAACAAACACCCCACAGAACGAGGAAACCGCAAAGGCACCGGCAATGAACGAGACCCAGTGCCAGGAGGCATCTCAGACACAGCCACAGACCAGCTATGCCGTGCGCCCAAACCGTCGCCACCACAGAAGACTGGAGTATGCAGACAAGAGCAATATGCTCGTAGCCAGAAACTGGCTCAACATCGGATTCATGCTCTTCGCCATCGTAGGCGTCATCCTCTGGACACAGATGGACGACCGCACGATTGCCAATGTACTGCTGATCATCGGCGTAGTCTTGAAAATTGCCGAGGTTTGCATCCGACTATTCAAAAAATAAGAAATGAAGAAAATATTATTCTCTACAATCCTAGCTTGTGCTGCAACCCTACCAGTTGCGGCACAACGTGATTTTACAGATTTCAACAATAACGAGGACTCGCAGTTCCGCCCACAGACCGGCAACCGCATCAACACCGACTCGCTGGGCACTGACAAGGAGATTCCGAAGGGCATCAGAGTATGGACTGTGGATGAGAGATTTGGAGATACCCGGGCTGCCGTGGTGGACACTATGCAGGCAATGTACCAGAACACAACCTTCACGGAAGGACTGCGCGGAGAGTACAACACCCTGGGTAACATGGGTACCGCCCGCATCAACCGCATCTTCATCGACCGACGCAATACGCAGGGCAACTTCATCTTCACTGAGCCATACGACAACATCGTTACTCCGGTGAGTGACTTCCACTTCACCAATACCTACTCGCCTATCACCAACATCACGCTGAACAGCTGCGGTGACAGAACCAACGGTGAGGATGACTTCAAGGCTATCTTTGCGGTGAATGCCAACAAGCAGCTGGGTGGCGGATTCCGATTCGACTACAAATACGGTCGCGGCTACTACGATGCACAGAGCACGGCGCACTTCAAATATACGATGTGGACTTCTTATCTGGGCGACCGCTATCAGGCGCACTTCCTTTTCAGCACTAACCACCAGAAGGTGACGGAGAACGGAGGTATTACCAATGATGACTACATCAAGCATCCGGAGCTTTTCACCGAGAGTTTCGCCACCAACGAAATACCGACCGTGCTGCAGCAGAACTGGAATCGCAACGACAATCAACACATCTTCTTCACCCACCGCTACAATGTGGGCTTCAGCCGCAAGGTGAAGATGACCGAGGAAGAAATCAAGGCCAAGAAATTCGCCATGGAGTCAGCAAAGGACAATGCAGCCGAGGAAGCCAAGGAGGAGGCAAGAAAGAAAGCAAGGGAACAAGGCAGGGAGTTTGACGAAAAGGCTTTCGACAAAAACCAGAAAAAGCAGTTCTCAGGTCGCCCTACAGATGCAAAGATTGCCGGCGATGAACCAGCTAAGAACAACAAGACAATAGCTGCGAACAAGGCTGCCCAGGACTTCAAGGGCGACAGCACTCGAATTGCTGTAAACAGCAAGGCTATGGCAGACAGTCTGCTCGCCGTAGAGAAGAAGAAAGCGCAAGACTCACTCTTCTACAAGACAGAATATGTTCCGGTAACCAGCTTCATCCACACCGTGCTGTTTGACAACTACAAGCGCATCTACCAGGCTTACCAGACTCCACAGGACTACTATCTCAAGGAGTACTACAATGCCGGCAAGTTTACAGGCGATTCTATCTACGATCAGACCCGTCACTGGCGCATCAAGAACACCGTGGCAATGGGAACGCTCGAGGGATTCAGCAAGTGGGCAAAGGCTGGTCTGAAAGCTTTCGCCAGCTATGACCTCCGCCACTACGAACTGCCGAATACCGAAGGCGGATTTGAGAAGTTCAATGAGCATGCGCTGAGCGTTGGCGGTCAGCTGAGTAAGACTCAAGGCAAGACCCTTCACTATAATGTAGTGGGCGAGGTAGGACTCACCGGAGTAGATGCCGGTACCTTTGCCATTGATGGAAGCGCAGACATCAACCTGCCATTCCTGGGTGACACCGTACAGGTAAGAGGCGATGCATTCATACATCACGAAACGCCTTCGTTCTACTATCGCAAGTATCACGCCCGACATCTCTGGTGGGATGATGATCTGAGCAAGATTATCCATACCCGCATCATGGGAACTCTGAGATTCGGCAAGACTAACACCACGCTGCGTGTGGCTGTGGATGAAATCAAGAACTATACTTATTTCTCACAGCAATATACGATTACAGAAAATGGTCTGCGCACAGGCGTGACAGTGACACCAATGCAGAGCGGCGACGCCATCAATCTGATTACAGCGCAGCTGCAACAGGACTTCAAGTTCGGTATTTTCAACTGGCAGAATATGATTACCTACCAGCATACCAGCAGCAAGAGTGCCCTGCCAGTGCCAGACCTCAACGTATATACCAACCTCTTCATCAAATTCAAGGTGGTAAAGGTACTGAATATCGAGTTGGGTGCTGATGCCAGATACTTCACCAGCTACGAGGCTCCAGATTATTCTCCTTACATTGGTCAATATACCGTGCAGGGCAACGGCGAGAAGAACGTGAAGGTGGGCAACTACCCTATCGTCAATGCCTACGCCAATGTTCACATCAAGCACACCCGCTTCTTCGTGATGATGAGCCATCTGAATGCAGGACAAGGCGACAAGAACTACTTCTTCACCCCTCACTATCCGATGAACCAGCGAGTTTTCAGAATGGGTGTAAGCTGGAACTTCTTCAACTAGGAAGCGAATCTTTTCCACAAGAGATTCTTCTGAAATAAAATAGAAGCGAATCTTTTCTTAATGAATAACAACAAGGAGCGAGGTTCCCCAAAAACCTCGCTCCTTATAATTTAAAAGCAACAATATGATGATAAAGACAAATTCTATCAAGGCGTGGTTTCTCGCCGCCCGCCCCGTCACCCTTTCGGCAGCGGCAGTACCGGTGATGCTGGGAGTAGCCCTAGCATACAAGGATTCAAGTGCCAACTGCCAATGGGTTCCTGCCCTGCTCTGTCTGCTCTTTGCTTGGATAATGCAGATAGACTCAAACCTGGTAAACGACTTCTTCGACTTCAAGCATGGCAACGACGACGAAACCCGATTGGGGCCAAAGAGAGCCTGCGCCGAAGGCTGGATTACGATGAAAGCCATGAAATGGGGCATCATCTTCACCACCCTTCTAGGCTGCATCATCGGTCTGCCCCTCGCCTTCTACGGAGAAAAGGAGATGATCATCGTGGGTATCTGCTGCGTACTCTTCTGCTTCCTCTATACCACCAAGTTGAGTTACCTGGGATTGGGCGACCTGCTGGTACTTCTCTTTTTCGGCATCGTGCCAGTCTGCTGCACCTATTATCTGGTAATGCCTGAAGGAATGCAGACTGTATCAACGGAAGCCATACTTACCTCCATCGCCTGCGGACTGGTAGTAGATACGCTGCTCATTCTGAACAACTATCGCGACTACGACAACGACATCAAGGCGGGAAAAAAGACGCTGATCGTTCACATCGGCAAGAAAAACGGCGAGCGTCTCTACTGCGCACTGGGCAACATCGGTATCCTCATCATGATTGGAATCAACATCTATGGTGCACTTACCTACGATGCAGATACTAAGTTTTTGCCTTTCGCCGCCACATATCTCGTGGTGCACAACCGAACATTCGCCAAGATGAGGAAGATAGGAGAAGGCAGAATGCTGAACAAGGTACTGGGCTACACGGCTCTCAACATCTTTACCTTTGGTATGATCTCTACCTTCATCATCCTTGGAATGATGTGGTAATCCCAGAGATACCCGCCCCCTCTGGAATGGCATGAGAAGATTCTAGAATGAGAAGATAACATTCAGGAATAATAATTATATAATGTACGCGCGTACATTATATATATAAAAGAAGAAAAAGTATGAAGCAACAAGTAAATCTCGAAATCATGCAGTTTGTGGAAACACAGATTCTGCCCAAATATACAGAATTTGGCGAGAGCCACGGATTGCGCCACGTAACCCGTGTCATCAAAAACGCCCTGAAACTCGTACCTGTAACAGGTGCCGACATCGACATGGTTTATATCGTTGCCGCCTATCACGACCTGGGAATGAGCGGTCCGCGCGCCATCCACCACCTCACCAGTGGCAAAATCCTCCAGGCTGATGCCAGACTGAAGCGCTGGTTCACTCCCGAGCAGATTAAAATCATGAAAGAAGCCGTGGAGGATCACCGCGCCTCCTCCAGTCGCCAGCCCCGAAGCATCTATGGCAAGATTGTAGCCGAAGCCGACCGCGACATCGATATTCACGAAATCTTTCTTCGTGCCATCGAATATGGAGAAGAGAACTATCCCGGAAAAGGAAAGGAAGAACAATGGCAGCGGTTCGCCGACCACATGGACGAGAAATATTCCCGCAACGGCTACATCAAGCTCTGGATTCCTAACTCACCCAATGAGAAGGCTCTGAAAGAGCTGCGGAATATCATTGAAGACAAGACAGAACTCAGGAAATATTTCGAAGAAATATACGAAGAGCTCAGGAAAAAGAAGTCTTGACCCTTGAGAGAAACAAGGAAAAGGGAGTTCTGACTTTTGATAAAGAAGATTTTTCGAAAAAATCAGCAGAAAGATTTGGTAGTTTCAAAAGATTGCATTATCTTTGCAGTATAGAAAACCCAAAGACTTCTATCAATAGATGATAGCCTATGCTATGTCTATTCGACAAAGATATAAGGGTCGTGTCGGTTCGATCGGGATACTCATCAAATTACACTTATGAAACCGAGAAGACTTCTCTTGCCTATGGCGGGCCACATAAACTGACATGTCAACTAAGCTGCAAAGCCGGTGGATTACAAAAGCGGAGAGCTCTCAAATGTTTATGACATTCGGAGTTTCATCACATCATCGAGCGACCCTTTCCTACAGGAGGCAGATTTCCAATAATTGGTAAATCTGCCTCCTTTTTTGTTGACAAAGTCAGCTTATCCCCTATAATTCCTCCCCAAAACAAGAAAAATCAAGAAAATATGCATATTTCTTGAAAAAAGTTGCAGAAAAATTTGGTGGAACAAAAAAAATGTAGTATCTTTGCACCCGCATTTGAGAACGATGCTTGTTGATTTGGCAACAATATCCGATTGGAAGGTTGGGTGAGTGGCTGAAACCACCAGTTTGCTAAACTGACGTGCGGGATTACCGTACCGGGGGTTCGAATCCCCCACCTTCCGCAAGCGGAGTTCAAGATTGCACCGTTGGTCGATTCATCTAATGGTTAGGATACAAGATTCTCAATCTTGG